>Ga0209164_1001051_pt1 | contig 42016 bp, 38 predicted proteins | sample MTBNYHSulfiMetaG_FD_187458 | JGI IMG/M metagenome (GOLD analysis project Ga0209164, IMG submission 187458) | Enrichment culture microbial communities from rom New York Harbor, USA that are MTBE-degrading - MTBE-NYH (New York Harbor Sulfidogenic)... | ecosystem: Environmental > Aquatic > Marine >... | reverse complement strand
TGCCCTAGATGTTTTAGTTGAACAGCTAGCTTCACCGCCGTACTAGTTTTACCGGAGCCCTGCAATCCTACGAGCAAAACGACCGCTGGTAAGTCAGTAACTGAAGCTAAACGGCTGGGCTCCCCACCTAAGATAGCAATTAACTCTTCATTGACAATTTTGATAATCTGCTGGGCTGGTGTTAGGCTGCGCAATACTTCAGAGCCAAGAGCACGCTCTCGTACCCTGGACAAGAATTCCTTGACTACCTTAAAATTTACATCTGCTTCCAAAAGCGCCAGCCGTACCTGACGCAAAGCATCGTCAATGTCTCCTTCACTAAGCTTGCCTTTTCTGCCAAGCTTGTCAAACACAGCGGTCAGCTTTTGGGTCAAGACTTCAAGCATATTAGTCCCGAAGTATTTTAGTCTTAGCTAAATCCCATAGTCAAATCATTTTGCCATGTCCAGAATTTTTCATCTCAAAACCGAGAATCCTATTGCACTTAACCTGTAATCAGCATACTATATAGGTTTAATGGAATATCTTTGGGCACCATGGCGAATAGAATATATACAAAGAGCCTCGGAAAGCGGCTGTATCTTATGCCAAAAACCCCGGGAAAATAACGATGAGGCAAATTTCATCCTTTATCGTGGCCAACACAATTTTATAATCTTGAACGCCTTCCCCTATAATCCCGGGCATTTAATGGTCGCCCCCTATCGGCATATAGCAAATTTACAGGATTTAAGGGATGCAGAAGCAGAGGAACATTTTGACATTATCAAGAAAGGCTTAGAACTTCTAAAAGAGGTAATGGAGCCCATGGGCTTCAATATCGGCTTAAATTTGGGAAAAGTTGCTGGAGCCGGAATAGCTGAGCACATCCATACTCATATAGTCCCCAGGTGGCAAGGAGACACTAACTTCATGCCGGTGTTGTCTGATACCAAAGTCTTATCGGAAGCCTTGATTTCCACATACCAAAAGCTAAGAGCGAAGTTATAAAAATAATTGCCAGCCTACCACATTTCTTGAGGTCATTTAGTAATTCAAAAATACAAAGGGATTTGCCGTGTATTTCATTATTCTCCTGGGGATTGTCAGCCTATTCGGTGACGTAACCTACGAAGGAGCCAGGAGTGTTGCTGGCCCTTACCTGGCTACGCTGGGGGCGAGTCCTGGTGTCGTCAGTTTAGTAGCTGGCATCGGCGAATTCGTTGGTTATGCTCTACGCCTGGCCTCTGGCTACCTCGCCGATCGCACTAAGGCATATTGGCCTTTGACTTTTATCGGTTATGGACTGCTCCTGTCTATTCCCTTGCTGGCATTTGCTGGCTATTGGCAGCTTGCTGCCGTGCTTATCATTTTGGAACGAGTTGGGAAGGCAATAAGAAGTCCGGCAAGAGATACTATGCTTTCTTATGCTGCAAAAGGGGTGGGGAGGGGCTGGGGGTTTGCTGTTCACGAAGCATTGGACCAGGTTGGCGCTATTATTGGTCCTCTCGCTTTTTCCCTTGTTCTTCTTTATCACGACAGCTATCGTGAGGGCTTTACCCTCTTATGGATACCTGCTTTGCTAACCGTGGCTGTTTTAACCATAGCCAGGAGGAAAGTCCCTTCACCGCAGAAACTTGAAGCACCCGGTGAAGCGAACAGACAAGGCGACAAAGGTAAGCTTCCCAGAGTTTTCTGGTTCTACACTATATTTACCTTGCTTTCCGTGGCCGGATTTGTCAATTTCCAGTTAATTTCCTCCCATCTCCATGACCAAGGTATCGTCCCGGATGCTCAAATTCCCATAATTTACGGCATTGCTATGGGCGTGGATGCCCTGGCAGCTCTTCTCGTGGGCAAAACGTACGATAGGATTGGGCTTATATCGCTATTGGCAGTCCCTTTGTTAACCTTGCCTATTCCCTTCCTTGCCTTTTCTCACAGCTACAGCTTGGTGCTAATTGGCATGGCATTATGGGGTGTAGTCATGGGAATCCAGGAAACGATTATGCGTGCTGCCATCGCTGACCTAACATCTGTAGAGAGGAGAGGATTTGCTTATGGAGTATTCAATACAGCGTTGGGAGCCGGCTGGTTATTGGGTGGCGCTCTGATGGGGCTACTCTATGAGCTTTCTATCAACTACTTAATTCTGTTTGCTGTGGTCATGGAGCTCATCTCAATTCCGTTACTCTTCGTGGTCAGAAGAGCAGCTTAGCCTTTTCACCGAAGTGAAAGCTGGAAGGCAATCTCCGGTATCTGAACAGGATTTAAGAAGCGGGGTTATTGGCAGCTCGGCTTCAGGTAGCTTGAGGATAGGAGCCAAGTATCTTGACGAAGGCAGCTTCGCTCTGTAATTCCTTTACAGCTTCCTGGTAAACATTGCCATCTAAGTGACCCTCGAAATCAGCATAAAAAACATACTCCCATGGCTCTTTCCTGCTCGGTCTGGACTCCAGTTTTGTTAAATTTATATTCCTGGTGGCGAAGATACCCAAAATTCTGTATAGAGAGCCAGGTTTATGTTCAGTAGCAAAAACGAGAGAGGTCTTATTTCTCTGCGCGGATTTAGCTTTCTGCTTTGAGATAGCCGCGAATTTGGTGTAGTTATTGGCACTCGTCTCAATTTCCGGTGCCAGAATCTCCAGCCCATAAATATCGGCAGCTCTTTTGCTAGCTATGGCAGCACAGTTTCTCAGTCCTTTCTCTTTTATCATTTTGGCACTGCCCGCGGTATCATAGCCAGACATGATTTCGACATTCAGTTTGCTTAAAAATTCCGCACATTGAGCTATGGCTTGGGGATGGGAGTAAATCGTTGTTATATCCGCTAACTTTTCTCCCGGCAAAGCCATCAGGCAATGGCTTACTCTGAGAATAGTTTCAGCAAATATATTGAGAGGATACGTCAATAACAAATCGTAGGTCTCGTTGATACTGCCAGCTTGAGAGTTCTCCACGGGGACTACCCCAAGTTCAACCTTATCCTGCGTCACAAGTTCAAAAACCTGTTTCAGCCGGGCACACGGCAAATAATCAATATCTACACCAAAAAGCTTTGCCGCAGCATCCTCGCTGAAAGCGCCTCTTTCTCCTTGAAAAGCAACCTTGACCATAAATCTATAGCAAAGTATAGCCTAAACTTCCTTGGAACTTCTACTGTAGCTTGATTAGCTTTTCCAAAAGCGAGGAGAAAGTATCATTAGGACGGTAAACAATTCTAACCGCCCCAACCACATGCAGATAATCAAGATAAACTTGGCTGCGCCAGGAAGGGAGGCATAATTAAAACTGGGACCCACTCCACCTAAACCAGGCCCCACATTCCCCAAAGTAGCAGCTACTGCTGAAATTGCTGTCTCTAAATTAAGTCCCAGGAAACAAAGCACTACTGAAGCTACAATAGCAACAAGAATATAGAGAAAGAGGAAAGAGATTATATCCCGGATTATTCCCTCCTGCAGGGGTTTTTGGTTAAGTTTCACCGGAATCACAGCTTTCGGGAAAATAGCCTTCCTCATCATTACCCCAGTGTGTTTTATCAGGGTTAGAACCCGTACTACTTTTATTGCCCCACCAGTAGAGCCACCACAGGCTCCGATGAACATCAAAGCCAGAAGTACTATTCTGGCACCAGAGTGCCAGGAGCCGAAATCAGCAGTGACAAAGCCTGTGGTAGTCATGATTGAGATTGCCTGAAACATTCCCTCTCGATATGAGTTAAAGCCTTGGGAAACTATTAATAGAAAGATAGCAGCCGCCAGAATAATCAAGTAAAGCCTGAACTCCTCGCCTTTGATTGCTTTCCAGTTTCCTCGTAAAACCTGATAGTGAAGTATGAAGCTCATGCCTGCCAGAAACATAAAGAACATAATAATATACTCAGCTAAGGGGTTAGCATAAGCTCCAATACTTGCCGTGGTGGGGGTAAATCCGCCCGTAGGTATAGTTGAGAAGGAGATGCAAATTGAGTCAAAGAGTGGGAGCCTGGCCAAGAAATAAAGGAGTACTATCTCAGCAGCAGTAAAACCCACATAAATCATCCAGAGAAGCCTTGCAGTGGTTCTGAATCTGGGACGCAGCCTTTCGGGTAATGGTCCGGGAAACTCCCGGTCAAAGAGCTGGGAGCCTCCTACCCCCAGTCTGGGCAAGATAGAAATGAAGAGAAGAATCACCCCCATTCCACCCAACCATTGAGTAAGGCTACGCCATAAGAGAGCGCTCTGGGGTAATTCTTCTACCACCTTTAGTATGGTAGCCCCGGTGGTAGTGAAGCCTGACATGGTCTCGAAAAAGGCATCGAGAAAACCCAACCCCAGAAATAGGTAAGGGAGTGTGCCGAGGAGGGGGATGAGCAGCCAGGTGAAAGCCACTATGGTGAAACCATCGGCACGCTCTATAACCTTGGTGGTTCTAAAACCAAATTCGAGAAGTAGCCCGATAGTTAAAGTGACTAATAGCGAATATAAGAAAATCCGCCAGTCCTCGCCATAGTAAAGAGCGGTTACCAGGGGAACGATATAGGCTAAGGCGAAGTATTTTAGGAATGAACCAATGATGTTTAGGGTTAATCTTACCCTTTGGCGAACCATCTATTCATGAATTCGGTCCCCTTTTTGGCAGATTCCTGATTCACAATGAGGGTCAGCCAATCTTTAGGCTGTATCTCTCTATCCGCACTGAGATATTTTCCCCCTCTTTGTACCACGAGGACCTTTACACCGTTCGGGGTTGCTAGACTGGAAATGGCTTGCCCGACACACTTCATGCCCTCCTCAATCTCTATTTCTAAAATCTCTGCCCCTTCGAAAGAGAGAAAGTCCTTTACATAAGGCTGTGAAATTAGGCGATGGATGTGCCTGGCTGCTACCATGTCCGGGTTAACTTGTAAATTAATCCCAGCCTGCTTGAAGGTTTCTGTATGCTCTGCATCATCTACAATAGAAATCACCGTTTTTGTCCCAATCTCCTTGGCTATCATGCAAAGCATTAAATTCTCCGAGTCATCGCCAGCTGCAGCCACAAAGGCATGGGCATTCTTGAGTCTCGCCTCTTCGAGGGTGGACTTCTGGCTAGCATCTCCTGTGATTACCATGATGTCAGAACCCTCTGCTATTTCAGCACATTTCGCAGAGTCCCGCTCTATAACTAGTACTTCGTTCCCTTCTTTCACAAGGAGTCCCGCCAAATTCTTCCCTATATCGCTTAAGCCTGCTATTACGATATACATTATTTTATCTTCGATACCGAACCAACTTTGTTATCCTTTCAATGAATCAATGAAATGATGATGAAAAAGGAGCTCCAGGTCAGGGAACAACTAAACTTGAAGATTGACTTAGAATGCTAGGCACTCTCCATTCATATTGCTTCACTATCCCACTACTATTAAGCATCGAGCGATTTTAACCCCCCCCACCATGATTGTCAAGTGCCGAGTTTATATGGCGGCAATTTCCTTTTTTAACTCTTGTAGCCAGGTCAGTGATTTAAGCTCTCGCTGCAAAATATATCTTATATATTCGTGCAATACCCGCTCTAGCACCGAGGATAATTCCGGTTTTATTCTGACCCGCCTTGCAGTGGCATAGTCACAGCTTTGCCACAAACGAAGAACCTTCAAAGCTCCCACCGAAAGGGGAAGGGAGGGTTTTAATGAAATTGATTCAATTTGCTCGTAACTGTGATTCTCTTCAGAATTACAATGGGGACACAAGACCCCCCCCTTGCTAAGGCTGAAAAAATTGACTACTGGCTTGAGGGGCGAATCACAGCTAACACATCGGCGCAACTGGGGACGGTAACCAATGTAGTGAAGAAGATGTAGCTCAAAATAACGCAATACAGCCTCGTTGCTGTCCGGCTCGCTCAACTGATTTAAGATATCAAGTAATAAATCGAACAAAGGGCGATCCTCACCACCCTCAACAGTAAATGAATCAATAAGCTCTAAGATGTAAAGGCCACAAGCCATGCGCCATAAATCACTTTTCAAAGCTAGGAAACCATTTATTGTTTGACTTTGGGTAACAATATCGAGATTACGCCCTTTGGCTAGCAACATCAAACTATGCGTCAATGGTTCTACATTGCCACCCAATTTGCTCTTGGGACGGCAAGCTCCCTTAGCTACTGCCCTTAACTTGCCAAATTCCGGGGTATAAATAGTGACAATCTTGTCGAATTCGCCCAGCTTAGTTTGTTTTAAGATGATGCCTTGTGTTTGATAATTCCGAGATGTAGTCACTTTAAGTCCCGAGCTCTAAACACTAAATCCTAAACGAATCCAAATATCTAACCCTAAAATTCAAAGCCTCTATTTTGAGGCTTTAGGATTGCTGTTATCTTTCCTTTTGGTATTATAGCCTCTTCAGCCCGGCACCGTATAATTAAGAGCAGCTAACCGAGTCTTAGCCTGAAACTCTTTTGGACTGCTTTTCAGTGTGGTTCAGTACTAAATTGATGGCATTGGCGGCGGCAGCAAAAGAGAAGTACACAGGCAAACCGGACGAAATAGCATTGCGAATAGCAGCCAGAATAGCCTTAGCCTCTTCGGGAATAATACTGGGTTCAATCACCATAGCTACCGGCTTGGGAAGAAGGTCCTGCTTTATGGGAAACCTGCTCATTAACAAATTTTGTAGCTGGGTTTCTGAAATCCTGGACGTTGTGAATTGACCTGTCCTGATAAACACTACTAGGAAATCCATTCCTTCCCACCTTGATAATATACCGAAGGTTTTGATTACGCCCTCGGTGTTCATCATGGCCTGCGAATAATCCACGGGATTTCGCAAAATATTGCCGGCGATGGGTGTAAACTCCCGTATCTGAGCAACGATCTCCGGGGGAATTGGAGGGATTCTTAGCCCTCTGCTTTCAAACTCGTCGGCGATTAGGACGCTGGCCCCCCCTCCAGCACCGAATAACAACGCGTTCCTCCCTCCGGGGAGCGGCAAGAACATAAGTGTGACCAATACATCGATCATTTCTTCGATGCTGCTGACACTAATGATTCCGAGCTGCTTGCAGAGGGCATCCCAAGTGGCCCGGCTTCCCGCGAGTGCTGCAGTATGACCGGCGACCGCTCGAGCGCCTCCCTCGGTAGCCCCCCCCTTGAGCAATACCAATGTCTTTTCCTTAGTTGCCTCCTCCAGGGCCCTGCGGAATCGCTTCCCATCCTTAATTCCCTCGATGTAAAGGGCTATTATTTTGGTATCTGCATCATTAGCAAGATATTCGAGCAAATCACTTTCATCGATGTCGCATGCGTTACCGTAGCTTATGACCTTGCTGAAGCGAACGCCTCGCAAAGCCGCTTGCCTGACCAAATAGATGGAATTGCCACCACTTTGACTAATGGCTCCTACCGGGCCGCTTTCTTTGGGAAAAGCCGGACTGTAGGATAGGCGTGATTGAGGGCAGTAAATGCCCATACAGTTAGGGCCGAGAATCCTGATCCCCTTCTTGCGGGCGACTTCCGCCAGTTCAGATTCCAGCTTTATTCGCGGTTCCTCACCGGTCTCACTAAAGCCCGCTGTACAGAAGTGAATTGCTCGTACCCCTTTTTCGGCACATTCCTCTACAAGCTTGGGAGCAATCTGGGCATTAACCAAGCCGATTACGTAGTCGATGTTGCCAGGGACATCTTTGAGACTGGTATAAACCTTATGACCTTTTATCTCCCCTCCCTTGGGATTAACAAGATAGAGGGGGCGGTCGAATTCAATTTCGATAAGGCCTTCCAAGAAAGTGCGTGTCCAGTGCCAAGTCGTGGCAGTTGTGATGCCAACAAGGGCGATCGAATTAGGGTGGAAGAGGAAATCCAAGTTATGCTGACGCGTATTTTTCATACTCCTTACTCAGTAATACTTAGTTAGCTCAAGTGGATAGCGAGGCAAGTTCACGGTAAAGAAGCTGCATGGCTATAATGACCTGCGGCTGATAAATCTTAATATCAACTTTCTTGAGATTGCCATGCTGCTTGATATCGTATAAGTGAAGATGCATGGCTACCTCCGCCGAAGTATAGCAAAGAGTTCATGGGTTGTAAATGTTGCTTTGAGCTTGGAGATTTCCTCTGAGCGAGTTACTCGGCAGCTTTTCCCAAAAGTGTATTCGATGGGCTAATTTGATAGGCTAATAAAGATATGGTAAATTATCTAGATTTTGGAAAAACCAAATAATTGCATAATGCTGTTACTGCAACTTAATCGTAACCCAGTCTAAAATTTCTCAATTCGCATCGTAATTAGGAGGCTTGTATTGAAAGAAGAGAGACTGCGAAAATTCGAGTATATTTTCAACCCAAGAACGGTAGCTGTAATAGGAGCTTCCGACAGCGATGGCTTCTCACAGGCTTTAATGGGCACAAAACTCAGAGACAGTCTGTTCTTAGTTAATCCTAAGTATAAAGAACTCCACGGTAAAAGATGCTACGCCAGCATCTTAGATATCGAAGGGGGGATTGACTATGTTGTCATAGCAGTGCCGGCATTGCTTGTCCCAAGAGTATTAGCTGAATGTATAGAAAAAGGCGTAAAAGCGGTCCATGTCTTTACAGCCGGTTTTAGTGAAACCGGAGTAGAAGAAAGGAAGGTTTTAGAGGACAAGGTACAGAAGATAGCCAGAGGTAAAGTTAGCTTAATTGGTCCTAACTGCATGGGAATATGTTGCCCTAAGTCTGGCTTAGCTTTTGTCCCAGGGGTCTTAACCGAGGAAGGTCCGGTTGGGGTGATTTCACAAAGTGGCACCTTCGCCGAGCAATTCTTGTCCATCGGGGAGCTAAGAAATGTAAAGTTTAGTAAGGTTATTAGCTACGGGAATGCCATAGACCTCGACTGTCCCGACTTCTTGGAGTACCTGGCGCATGATTCCGAAACTGAGGTTATAGCTTTATATATAGAGGGGACAAAAAACGGTAAGCGTCTCAAAGCAGCGATGACCGAAGCTGCAAAGCTGAAGCCGGTGCTGGCGCTCAAAGGAGGAGTAACCGAGCATGGCCGCCGGGCAGCATCTTCTCACACAGGCTCATTAGCAGGTTCGCCAGAAATCTGGAGTTCACTTTTCAGACAGGCCGGGGTAATCCAGGTAGAGGACTTCGACGAACTGTTGGATACCACTTTGGCATTGTCCTGTGTGCCACTCCCTTTGGGGAAAGGGACCGCTATGATTACCAACTCCGGTGGTTTTAGCGTGCTTGAAACTGATTTATGTGTAAAAGCAGGGCTGGAAGTCCCTCAATTCACGAAGGAAACGATAGCTGAGTTGCGCAAAATGGTTCCACTAGCGGGAACAAGCATAAATAATCCCCTGGATGCTTGGCCAATATTTTATAACACACCCGGAACAACAGGGACACTTGCAGATGCTATCACAACTCTGTCTCATGATAAGAATATTCATTCAATAGTGTTGCACTTTGATGAAGTGCGTTACCTGCGGCATGTGTTGGGGGAAGCAACTGAAAACTTCCTGAAGGAACTTGTTAAGATTATGATTCAGGGGTGTAGGTATGCTCGAGATGAAATGGGCAAGACCATAGTGATTTGCGTTTCACTCGATGCCTATTCGGAAGATGAGGTAGATAGAAGGTATCACTTGCTGGCTAAAAAGGCTTTTGAACGCGAGCAATTCCCTGTATATCCCGCGCTTGGCGCTGCAATTAAGGCTCTATCCAACTTGTACAGGTACAATGCTCAATATCGCAACTCATAGACTCTGCCACAGCCACCAATCGCTACCTTTGTAGGATATAGTATCCAGGTCTCAAATTTCCTGAGTCGCCAGACAATATCAAACGTAGACCAGTAAAACTCAACTCCCCACAGACGAGGGCTCATAAGCTACTTTTGTAGCATGTGACTTCAGGCCAGCCCCATTTTTTGGGCCACTATCTCCCTGTGGAAGTCAGTATTGCCAAAAGCAATATCTGCGGCCTTGCTTCTACGGTAATAGAAGGGTATGTCGTGGTCATCACTGGTAGCGATTGCCCCGTGTAGTCTCACTGCCCACTTGGCAGTATCCTTGTAGACCTCGTTGATATATGCCTTTGCCATAGAAGCTTCTTTGGCGCAGGGAAGACCCTCCGACTCCATCCAGGCTGCCTCATAAATCAGGTAGCGACTGGTTTCCATCGCTGTCCACATGTCAGCCATCTTGTGTTGAAGTGCCTGGAAAGCGCCTATAGGCCTGTCATATTGAACCCTTTCTTTGGAATATGCCACGGTCGTTTCTACGCAAGTCTCTACGGCACCTAGAGATTCGGCACACTTAGCGATGGCGCCTTTGCGCAACATCATTTCCACAATGGGCCACCCCTCATCTATCTTGCTAAGTATATTTTTCTTGGGCACAGTGACGTTCTGAAAACGCACCTCGCATAGTTTATCTGCAGCGGTGGTAGGCATTACTTCACAGCTTATTCCAGGAATCTTAGAGTCGACAATAAAGAGGGTGATTCCTTTCTCGGGCGAAGTGCCATCCTTTGTCCTTGTGACACAGATGATGTGGTTGGCAACATGGGCCATTTCCACGAAGAGCTTTGTACCGTCTATTACGAAGTCGTCTCCTTTCGGTGTTGCCTTAACGGCGACTCCAGACGCATCGAAGACGCCGTCGCCTTCGAGGAGAGCCGTGGTAAGAATTAGTTCACCTTGGGCTATCTTGGGAAGCAATTCCTTCTTTTGCTCTTCAGTTCCCGCCTCGAGTATGGGGAAAGTGCTAGTTATAGTAGCTATCAATGGTCCAGGAAGAATATTTCTGCCTATCTCCTCCAAGAGAACAACGAGGTCCTGGAAGGTGTAACCTATACCGCCGTACTCTTCAGGTATGATGAGGCCCATCCAGCCCAGCTCAGCCATCTTCCTCCAGACTTCGGAGGAGTACCCTTCCTCACTTTGTTCGAGTTTCCTTACCAGAGTCTTAGGACATTCTGTGGTAAGAAAATCTCGTGCCATTTTCTTCAATATCTCTTGTGTTTCAGTAAATCTAAGGTCCATGATTCCTCCTTATCGAAGCTTGGTTTATCTTATCCTGGGTAAGCCCAGGCCGTACCAGGCGATGATATTCCTTTGTATCTCATTTGTTCCCATGGATACGGTGGTTATGAAATGTTCGTGGAACATCCTCTCCCATACCCCATCTAAAGGAGCCCATCGGGAAGTCTTGACCTGACCGTAGGGACCTAGAATGTCCGTAGCCAGAAAAGCAAAACGCTCACCCAGTTCACTGAAGAAAATTTTTCCTGCCGAGGCATCCATCAGGGACATTTCGTTTCTATTTTGCAGATCAGCGACACGGTATGCCAGGGCGCGGGCTGCCTCTAATTCGCAGGCTAGCTCAGCCAGCCGGTTACGGACAAGCGGGTCCTTGGCCAGTGGCTGTCCATGCCGTTTGGTTTTATTGCAGAATTCCACCAGGTCTTCTAGCCCACGGATCATGCTCATGATTTCATTTATGCCGGACCTCTCGAAACCAGCCAGAAGGTTAACAACAGCCCAGCCTTCGTGTTCCTGGCCGACAATATTCTTGGCTGGCACGTGAACATCATCCAAATAAACCTCGCAATAAGGGGCATGGCCATCCAGGTATGGGATTGGCCTTATTGTGATCCCTGGCGTCTTCATATCGAGGAGAATGAAGGTCATGTTGTGATGCTTTCGGGCAGCCGGGTCTGTCTTGAATACGCCAAAGCCCCAATCAGCTTTGTGAGCACCGGTGTTCCAGGTTTTCTGCCCATTTATGATATACTCGTCGCCCTTTTTTATTGCTGTTGCGCTCAGAGAGGCTAGGTCTGAGCCAGCATTGGGCTCGCTCCATAGCTCACACCACATAACCTCTCCCCGGGCAATAGGTGGCAGGAATTCTCTCTTTATTTCTTCACTTGCAGCCTGCAACAAGGTTGGGGCAAGCATTTGCACTCCAAAAATATCTACTCCGGGAATGCCATAGTATCCTCTGGCTTCAGCAAAGAGGACGCGGTCCATCATGTCTCCTTTGCCATCATATTCTGGTGGCCAGCCAAGGGCAAGCCATCCCTTTTTGGCAAATTCTTTGGCACAATATAGGTTGTATTCCCAAGCCTCATCATATTCATAGATGGTCTCAAATCCCAGAAAGCTTGGCGGCTTCTTTTTTTCGAGTTCTTTACATATATCATAGAACTCTTGTTTGCGAACTTTTTGTTCATCTGTAAGCGCAAGGTCCATATATATCTGTACCTCCTTTGAGTTTGAAAATATTATGACAATGCCTCTCGATTTTGCGCCTTATTTTAGATTGTATGGGAAAAATTGTCAAAGGTCTGTTGTGGTATGAACCCGGAGCAAAAATTTAAACGGAAAGAGGTTCTACCACTAGAGCCAGGAGCCCAAAAATGGCATCACAACCCTGCTGTGACTTATAAAGGATTACGTTTGCTGAAGGCAGAAACTGCTCTCAGGGATTAGAAATCACTTTCGCAAGGAATTACCAGCCTACCCGAAGAGCGTGACCGATGCCGTGCGCATACTTTGAAATTAACAAACTTGGGAATTGGCTGTTATCAATCCTAGTTACACTATTTCCAGTCTGACTCGGGTATCTTCTTTAGCTGCTTTTACTCGAAGTAGCGTTCGTAGTGCTTGAGCTACGCGACCTTGTCTGCCGATAACCCTTCCCTTGTCATCGGGAGCAACCTCTAATTTAAATAGTAAGCCTTCATCACTATTTTCCTCGGTGATCTTTACTGCGTCAGGTTCTGCCACGATGGCTTTAATAATGTATTCCAGCAGGTCTTTCATTTCGCCTCCTTAATAGTTAGTTTTGGCCTGAGGCCGGCTTAACTTTATCCATGATGCCTAGTTTGTTGAGCAAGCTGCGCACAGTATCTGTAGGCTGAGCTCCATAGCTAAGCCACTTTAAAGCCTTTTCTCCATCTATGCTGATAGTTGCGGGGTCAGTCAAAGGATTGTAATGGCCGATAATATCAATGAATTTACCATCACGGGGAGAGCGACTATCGGCTACTACCACTCGGTAGAATGGTTTGTTTCTCCTCCCCATACGGCGTAATCTGATTTTAACCATTTAATAAGGTGATTATCTCTTAAGTGCCGATGTTTGTCAATGGCTTTTGGCGTAGAGGGTATACTTTATTAGTCCGACGGCATAGAAATAAGAGAATTATATAGTGGTCGGGCAGTTTAGGCCACGATTTTGGGGGAGGATACATACACAGTGGTTGTTTTGAGTTTTTTCCTTAGCAAGGCTAGTTGTGGTTTATATATCCTAATTCTTTTTTCCTTTCTTCCGTTACTTTTGCCATCGGCTCATCGCTTGGTAGCTAATTGCAATAGGGACCGGTAATTTCGAGTTTTGCGGCGTACAAGGCCCACAATGCCTTCCGGGACCAGTAACATTATAACGACCAGTATTGCGCCCTGAATTAGCAGGCTTAGTGCACCGTATCTTACTAGTAAGAAGTGCAAAAAGACGGCGATGACAAAGGCGTACAACTTTAATCTGAAGACATCCACCCCGGAACTGGCTGCACTTCTGTCGCTATCGTGAATGGCGGCCAGCCCCAGCCCCAGCTTCGAGCGCAAAATTATTCGCATAAGGAAAATTGATACAATCCCGATGGCTAGAGCCAGCCAGCTAAGACTTCCACAGTCAGTTGACGCGCATCCTGATCGACTTCATACTCCGAAGTATGCCTTTTTAACCTCCTCCTCCTCCTGGAGTTCCCCAGCAGTGCCGCTCAGGGTGACACGCCCCACTTCCAGAATATAGGCCCGGTCAGCTTCCTCGAGGCTTCGCCTAACATTCTGTTCTACAAAGAGAATGGTAATGCCCCGCTCTCTGATTTCCTGTAACGCTTTGTATAGGCTGGTAATAATAATAGGAGCAAGGCCGAGTGACATTTCATCCAGCAGCATAAGCTTAGGGTCCGCCATCAGACCCCGCCCCAGGACTAACATCTGTTGCTCTCCCCCACTGAGCGTTTTAGCCGTTTGTTTCCTCCTCGTTTCCAGTATCGGGAAGTGTTGATAAACGTTTTCCAGGTTTTCTCTTCTTCTCGACCGCGCCCTCTGACTGTATGAACCCAGTATGAGATTGTCCAGCACGCTCATGTCGGGAAAAATTCCTCTTCCTTCCGGAACCTGAGTGATGCCAAGTTCAACTATGCGGAAGGGTTCCATAGTGGAGATGTCCTGCCCCTCAAATTCAATCTTGCCCTTAGCAGGATGTAGCAAACCTGATATTGTATCCAACAGGGTAGATTTGCCTGAGGTATTGGCGCCGATAAGACCGACTATTTCGCCGGCTTTGACTTCCAATGACACGTCCGACAGGGCTTGGAAAGTGCCGTGGAATACATCTATATTGCTGACCTTCAGCAGTGGCCCTTGAGATATTTCTTGAGCACACTTTTCCATCTCAGTCCACAATAAGCTTATCGTTAACACTAACCGAAATAGGCTGCTATTACCTTCTCGTCTTTCATTACCTCGCCCGGCGTCCCTTCGGCGATTTTCTCCCCTTTGTCAATCACGATGATCCTATCAACTGCCTCCACCATCACTTTCATAACATGCTCAACCAGTACAACTGTTTTGCCCATCTTGCGTATCTCTTCTATTATGCCTAATATGCGCGGGAGTTCCGCATCAGTTGAGCCTGCAGCTATTTCATCAAGCAATATCAATGTCGGATTGCTGGCCAGGGCCCTGGCTAGCTCCAGTCTCTTAAGACTTACCGTCGCCAAATCGCGGGCCAGCGTGTCTTTCTGCTCTGACAGATTAACGAGATCGAATATCTTATCATGTTCCATTCCGGCAGCCTTTTTGCCCCCGTATTTTGTCGCTACCAGAATATTCTGTCGCGCCGATAGACTGGTAAACGGCTGAGGAATCTGATAGGTTCTGGCAATTCCCAGGTGACAGACCTTGTGCGCCGGGAGGCCCGTGATATCTCTTCCACAGAAGTTCACCCGTCCAGAGCTAGGGGAATATGTACCAGCTATTATGTTCAATAGCGTCGTTTTGCCGGCGCCGTTGGGACCCATCAAGCCCAGGACTTCACCTGCCTGCACCTCAAAACTCAAATCTTGAAGAGCGAGTATGCCTCCGAAACGCTTGTTTACTCTATCGACGGAAAGAACCGCTGTTTCCGACATCGTTACCTTTCTACTCCGCGGAATTGTATCACATAGAACCTGCACTGCCAATTAGCCCGCAGCTCTACTTCAGGTTTTTGGGGATTTTACCTTCGGCTGCCTGCAAGAGTCTTAGTGGGAAGCGATAAGCTCCGACCTGGCGCAGCAAGCCCGCAATACCCTGTGGCATCACTACCACTACGACAACCAGGATGATTCCCTGTATAAGCAAGCTCCAAGCACCATAGTCAGCCAATAGGAACCTCAAAAAAGTAACTACGGCTGCTCCTATAATCGGCCCCTCTTCAACGCCTTCGCCCCCGATGACAGTAGCCATCAACGGCAGAAGTAGCCACGATATATTAAAGCCGCCCACCGGGTTTATACGCGGACTGAAGATGAAATAAGCAGCGCCGGCTAAGCCCATTATGAAGGCGGCAATGAGAAAGGAAGACAACTTCAATCGGAAAATATTTACCCCCGAACTTGCGGCGGTGTTCTCATTATCGCGAATTGCCGTCAGCCCCAGGCCCAGCCTTGCCCTCAAAATTATGTGCACCAGGAAAATTGACGCCGCCGCGATGGCGAGGGCCAGCCAATAAGTGTCCCCCAGGGTAACTCCAGCTACACCTTTTACCGAGTAACCGGCACCCATGCCTTGGTACTCATTCCCGACAGGGCGCCAGAAACTAAACCAAGCCTTGAGCGCTTCCGGTAGAATTAGTGTCCCGATAGCAAAATAGATGCCCTTCATCCTGAAGACAGGATAGGATATGAGTAGAGCAAATAGTGCCGCTACTGCAGCTCCAGCAATCAGCCCCGCCTGAAAGGGCACACCGACCCACGTGCCTATGGCCAGGGTATAGCCTGCCAGCCCAACAAAGGCATGCGGACAGAGGCATATCAGTCCGGTATAGCCGGCAAGCAGGTTCCACATATTTGCCAGAGCGAGGTATATGAAGAAGAGAAAGAGGTAATTAAGCCAATTCAGAGGAATTCCTATTACCGGGAATAATGCCAGCACGACCAGGACTGCTATTGATGTTAATGTTGTCAATCGGGGGATTTTCATCTTATCTCTAACGGCCAAATATGCCTTGCGGTCTCAGGGATAATACCGCAAACACCAGCAAATAGGGGGCAATACTTTGAACCAACATAGAACCCCCCGAGAAATAAGCCCCGAGGGTCTGGGTTAAGCCAAAGATCATGCCTCCGATAAATGTCCCCGCCATACTGCCTAAACCCCCTATTATTATCACGCCAAAGGAGATGATCAAGAAAGGGGGTCCTGACACCGGGTGGAAGGAAAAGGTCAAGCCCTGTAGCACACCGGCAACAGCGGCACAAGCCATGGCGATGGCAAAGGCGAAGGAATAAACGCGGTTCGGATTTATCCCCATACGCTCAGCTACCGGCTCGTTCTGTGAGGCGGCACTGATTGCCCTGCCTAGATAAGTTCTCCTCAGGAATTCACGAAGGGCAATCATCACCGCTAAACCGCCAATAAAATCGAGTAGATATCTAAGCTGTATAGTAAGCGATCCCACGGCAAAAGTCTGCAGTCGGTAAGCCGTTGTCAAGCTCCTGTTGAACGGAGTCCAGATGGCCTGGCAAAGGCTTTGAACTATTATGGAAATCCCGAAACAAGCGATTAGTGCAGCGTCCAAAGATATCCTGAAAGTTCGGTTGATGATGAATTTTTGCACAAAGAAACCGAGGACAAAAAACAGGGGCACGCCCATAACTAAGCTGAGAAAAGGGTCTATCCCCAACCAGCCCATGATTGCCCAAGCGAAGTAACTGCCAAGTATAACGAGGTCTCCGTGAGCCACGTTTATCAGCTTCATCACCCCAAAAACCAGCGAAAGACCCAGGGCAATCACAACGTACAGCCCCCCGAGGAGAATACCCTTTATGAGAGGAGGAGCTAACCCAACCAGAAAATCTTCCATCTACGCCCCAAGATTTAGCACCGTATTATACAGGGGAGACCGATATGGTGACAATAGGGTCACCGTATCGGTCTCCCGGCCCCTAGACCTTAGCCCGTAGGCTAGTCATATACACAGCACATTAAGACCACCAGTCAGGAAGCGGGAATATCGGGTCTCGCTCCTCAGGTATGGAGTCCAGGGCCGAGGCGGTTAGGAACTGGTAAAACGGCTCCGCCACGTTCTCCGCGTCATAAAACCACTGACCAAATGCGAGCGGTACAGCGCTGAAGTGTGTCACCGGGTCAAAATTCACCCAGCCGCTGATGGTGTTCAGGTCAGTGTCCGCCAGGGCGGCATTAATGGCATCACCGTCAACATCGCCTGCCTCGTGGATGGCATTGAGCATGACCTGAGCTGCCATATAGCCGCTTCCGATACCCCGGTTCAATGGTTTGCCCGTCTCGTCAGCCCAGTCTTCAGCCAGCGAGGCTGCCGTTCTGTCACCAATGCCAACGAAGCCATCCGACACCTGATAATCTGGCGACCACCATACCTCGCACCCCACACCGTAGCCTAATGGCGGGGTTGTACCCCAGCTCTCTACATCGAGCGGGAAAAGGGCTGCCCTTGCGGCCAAACATATCTTCGGTTCGAAGTTTTGCGCCTTGCATTCGGCAATCAGATCGCCGAAATGAGCGCCGGGACAATTGCCCCAGAGCACTTCCACGTTAAAATCCTTCCACGCGCTCACTATAGAGCTGTAGTCCGTAGTTTCCATGGAAAACAGCCCTAATTCATCCTCGACACCTACAACAGTCAAGCCATAATTCTCCATCAGCCCGGGGAATGCCTCGTACCAACCTACGCCGTCTGCGTCAGACGAGGCGAAGACCCCCGCTATCCCGTTAGTAACGTTCAGGGCACCGACCTCATCCATAAACATAAACCATGTGTCGACCATAGTATATCCGGGAACATCGCGCGGAGGTGGGTTCGGCAAGGTTGGATCACCTATAGCAAAGCCGGCAAACCAGGTGTAAGGCCACTTCGGGTCGCTTTCCCCAGAACGCATACCGAAATACCAGGACTCCAAGGGACCGCCACAGATAATCGATGGCACGCCATTTGCATTAGCTACCACGGACGTCGGGTCGTGCAGGCCGCAGGGTGCATTAGGTGATAGAAGGGCGTTTACTTTGTTCGTTAAAACCAGGTCTGTACTCTGAGGTCCCACCTGCTCGAAGTCGCTCTGGTTATTTTTGATTATCAACTTGACGGGCACCGTAACGTCCCACTCTGACAGATACATTCCGTCATATGTATCATTCCAGTCGTCGACAGCCTTTTGCATGCCCCATCCTTGCTCACCAAAACCAGCAAAGATACCGGTTTCGGGAAGAGTGGCTCCCAACAGAACTTCTGTCGGTACTTCGCCATTTTGATCCTGTGGCCAATTAAGTACAGCCGCCACCACCGCGATAATAACAACGACGATAATGACAGGGATCACAACTGACTTTCGCATTTTATTTCACCTCCTCGTATAATATCTTTGACTCCACCCCAAAAGTGTTTGGGGCTCCGTTCCTTGCCCAAGACCGACCCGCCTCCCATGGAAGAGGCTCCATGGGCAACAATAGTCACCCTCACCTGTGAGTCACATCACGCCTCCATCCTTTGCCAGAGAAACAGGCCAAGCCGCAATATGAACCAAGTGATGCTTACTCGATTGTTGTCTGCGGTGAATAGAAGATCTTGCTGCCCCAGGGTCTTCCTTGATTCAATCAATGTTCCTTCTCTGCCCATTCACAACCTCCCTAGATTTCCCTGGCCACGCCTAGCCGAAGTAAAAGGCCCGGTTATTGTCGATAAAACTCGGCGTAGTAACACTCCACGCCCGATATACATAAGGAATTGATTCCTGTCAATACTGAACGCGGCTCTGTTGCGTCCGTTGCCGTCATCTCCCTTTCAGCCTTCGGTGCGGTCAGCCTCCCAGCTACCCTGTCGAACCTCTCTAGGACATTCTAAACCAAGCTAACAAGTCTTGTCAATGCAGCGATTTGACATGTTTGCCGTCCGCATTGTCTGAAGCCTGGCGAGGACAAGTGCTTGACAAGCTTGGCCTGAGCCAAGTACACTCTGCTATAGAGAGCCGTTCGGCCGCCTAATACAGTTCGTCTGGAGGTGCCAGCCTTCCGGATTGTGTTGGCCAGAATTCTAAGACGAGTGATGGAGGGAAAGATGGTAGAAAAGGAGCAATCTAGAAAACCACCCAGAGATAAAGGCAGTACGGTAAATGTGGCAGGACAAACGCTTATCAGGGATATCAGCTTTTGCGGTGTACCTGAGAATGGTTCCAACGCCTCGATGGTGGACGTCAAGGATGGCAAAATCATACGTATCCGCCCGATGCACTACGATTGGAAGTATGATCCTAAAGATATGAACCCCTGGAAGATGGAATCGAGGGGCAAGATTTTTGAGCCCAGTATGAAGACCCTGCTGCCGCCGTACTCGATTGCCTACAAGAACCGTGTATATTCGCCGGCACGTATCCTACACCCTATGATGCGTGTCGACTTCGATCCCAATGGCGACCGCAACCCACAAAACCGCGGCATAAGCAAGTATAAGCGCATTTCCTGGGATCAGGCTCTTGACATCATTGCCAGCGAGATGAATCGCATCAAGAAGAAGTACGGGCCCACTGCGCTTCTTTATGAGAGCGACCAGCACGGAGAGAACAAGGTCGTGCAGGCCTGCCATGGCGCTGGCCGCAGGCTGCTCCGCCTGTGGGGTGGTTTCACACAACAGAACCGCCAGCCGGACAGCTGGGAAGGTTGGTGGTGGGGAAGTAAGCACTTCTGGGGCTGCGAGCCTGTTGGGCAGGGAAAGCAAAGCAACCTGCTCTACGATATCTCCAAGAATGTTGAACTGCTCCTTTTCTGGGGCTGTGATCAGGAAACCACACCTTGGGGCTGGCAGGGCCAATTGCCGAGTCGATTGAGCTACTGGTGGACGGAACTCGGCATCAAGCAGATTTATGTATGCCCCGATCTTAATTATGCTGCCGCCGTGCACGCCAACCGATGGATACCGATCCTGCCAAACACAGACGCGGCGATGTATCTGGCAATTACTTATCACTGGTTCAAGAACGGAACTTACGATAAAGAATATCTCAAAACTCACGCCGTTGGCGTCGAGAGGTACGAGGCCTATGTCATGGGTGAAGAAGACGGAGTGCCCAAAACGCCTGAGTGGGCGGGGTCCATCACCGGCGTGCCGTCTCGCGTAATCAAGGCGCTGGCCGAGGAGTGGGCGAGCAAACGCACCACCGTGGTCATCGGCAATGGTGGCCCTGGCATTCGCGGTCCTTATGCTACGGAGGCAGCCCGCCTGCAGAATATTTGTCTGGCCATGCAGGGACTTGGCAAGCCGGGTGTTAACCAGGCCAAGATGATAGAGTGGGGACTTTTTGACAAGCCGGATCAGTATGCACAACCCAAGTCCCTACGTGTACCCAACCTGCGCAAGGCCTATAGGGGCGGCCATCCGGATGAGACCAATCACCCCTCGTTTATTCCTAAGACCTATATACCGAAGGCTATTCTCGAAGGTCAATGCGATTGGTATGGCTGCGAATCGGAGACAGCCCCCCGCCAAGACCAGTTCGTGCACTACAAGTACCCGGCGGACGGTTGCGCTAAGATCCACATGGTCTGGACCGACTCACCGTCGTGGATCACAAGCTGGAACTGCGGCAACGACTACATCCGGGCCATGCGTCATCCCGATATCGAGTTCATGTTTGCCCAGCACATATGGCTGGAGAATGAGTGTTTACTGGCCGATATCATCCTCCCGGTGAATACCAAGCTCGAAGAGGACGACATCGCCGTTGACATCTTCAGCGGGCAGTACAACTTGCTGTTTCCGGAACACAAGTGCATAGAGCCTCTCGGTGAGTCGTACAGTGACTACGAGATCGTATGTAAACTTGCTGAGCGCCTGGGGTTGTTGAAAGAGTACACCGAGGGCAAGTCTATCCCCGACTGGATCAAATACGGCTGGGAAATTTCCCGCTGTGCCGACCTCATTAGCTGGGAGGAGCTTAATGAGAAGGGATACTATGTAGTACCTACAGCCGATAATTGGGAGGATGTGCCCGCCGGCTTTTACGAATTCTATAAGGACCCGGAAAAACATCCGCTTTCGACACCGACCGGTAAGCTCGAATTCGAGGCTACCGGCCTTGTCAAGCACTTCCCTGACGATCTGGAGCGGCCACCGGTGCCAAAGTGGATTGCAAAAGGCATTAGCCACGAGGAGACTATAGGCACCGAACGCTCTAAGAAGTACCCGCTGCTTGTGTGCTCCAACCACCCGCGCTGGGGCGTGCACTCAGAGCACAAGGATATGATTTGGCTACGTGAAATTGAGACCTGCAAGATAAAGGGTCCCGACGGCTACCAGTATCAGCCGGGCTGGCTGCACCCCTCGGAGGCAGAGAAGCGGGGCATTAAGAATGGGGACGTCATCTCCATCTACAACGACCGGGGGACGGTGTTGGCGGGCGCATATATCACCGAGCGTATCATGCCCGGTGTGGTGTATATCGATCACGGTGCGAAGTGGGACCCAATTGCCCTTGGGGAGATCGATCGTGGTGGTGCCATCAACACTATCGTGCCCCGCAACACCACTTCGAAGAATGCAGTTGGCCATGCAGTCAGCGGCTTCCTGGTACAAGTCGAGAGAACCGACATGGGAGCGCTCAGGGGCAAGTATCCAGAAGCCTTTGAGCGTCCCTTTCACCCGCATGCAGGTCCCGGCTTAGAAGGCTGGATTGAAGGAGGTAAATAATGGGTAAGGCCCTGATTATCAACTACGACATTTGCAATGGTTGTTACAACTGCGTGCTTGCCTGTAAGGACGAGCATGTCGGTAACGACTGGACTCCCTATGCTAAGCCTCAGCCCGCGACCGGGCACTTCTGGATGAAAATTACTGACATGGTCAGGGGGACTGTTCCCAAGGTCAGGGTCACATATCTTCACGACATATGTCAGCACTGTGATGAAGCGCCTTGCATCCCCGCCTGTACAGCACATGCGATATACAAGAGAGACGATGGCATAGTTATAATCGACCCCGAAAAATGCAGCGGCCACAGGAATTGCATCGGTGCATGTCCCTATGGAGTAATTTATTTCAACTGGGACCTTAATATAGCTCAGAAATGCACCATGTGTGCTCACCTCCTGGATGAAGGATGGAAAGAACCAAGATGCGTGGATGCATGTCCCACTGGAGCGCTTAAGTTCGGTGAGGAAAAGGATCTGAAGGATGAGATAAGCAAATCTGAGATATTACATCCCGAGTTCGGAGCTAAGCCGCGCGTATATTACATGGGCTTACCCAGGAGCTTCGTAGCTGGAGCTGTCTATTCCCCGGAAGAGGATAAATGTCTCCAGGACGCAACTGCCAGCCTGGTGGACTCCGACACTGGTGAGAAATTCACGGTCAAGACTGACAGCTACGGTGATTTCTGGTTTGAGAATATGAAGGTTGACCATACTTATTCCCTGAGGATAGAGAAGGATGAACACTATCCCCAGGAGATACACGATATAAGTACAGCAAAGGACATCAACGTAGGGGACATAAAGCTCTACAGAAAAGTTAAGGCCCGAAAATCTTGACCCGATACGGTTTCTCTAAGTGAAGTTAAATATAGGCTTCAGAGATCAGCCTCTGTTTAAGTTTACAGCTCCCAGGTAATTGTCAGCTTTCAGGTCAACATCCATGGTCTTTTCTGCATATCCCGCATACTCAAGCTTCAGCGAATACCTTCCGGCACTCAGGCCAGTGAATTCAAAGACACCGTAAGCGTCGGTGAGGGCGGTTTTTTCTTCCCCTGATTGCTTGTTCACCAATGTTGCTTTAACCTTTTCGGCACACTCATCTACATCTTCGAATACCACACTGGCGGCTAAAAAGTTCTTAGTTACCCTTTCAAGACCTATATAGTATACTCTTGGTTTTGTATTATATTCTGGGTGGAAGACCGCAGCTTTGCCTGAACCTACCAGCTTAGATACCTCACTTTCCGGATCATCCAGATCGCCGAATATCATAGCCTTGCTGGGACATGCCTGCACACACCTGGGTATTTCCCCGTCCTCGAGCCTCTGGACGCAGAAGTTGCATTTCTGAGGCAGCTGTTTCTCCTCGTTCCAAAATATTGCGCCGTACGGACAAGCATCCACTATTTGCCGTTGGCCTACAGCTTTCTCGGGGTTTATTATCACTATTCCATCAGGTCTTTTATATACCGCACCGTTCTTGGCAGCTTTTATACAAGGCGCAGCGTCACACTGCATGCAAGGTATAGGCATGTAAGACACTCTTATATGTGGATAGGTCCCGCCTTCCTTCTTCTCAATACTGATCCAGAATTGTCCATGCCTGGGCTGGGCCGCGGAATAGGGAGGATAATCGTTATCCCAGTACTCATCTTTGCAGACTAGGAAACAGCTGTAGCAAGCATTGCACTTTGTTATATCTATTACCATACCCCATTTAGCCATATCTATTCCCTCCTCTTTTCAATTTCAACCAGACAGGAATTCGGAGCCATGCCACAGGCATTCCTAGATATAAAACGATGAGGTGTCAGCAGGTTGATACAACCACCTCTATCTGGCGATTCGCCAGGCTCTCCGATCGGGTCATAAACAGCGCAGGACTCATACGAATGGACCATGCCGTATGGGACACGCTCTGTAACTTGAGCTGCACATATGACAACTGCTCTGTCGTTGTAAACATTGACCAAATCACCATCTGTTATGCCCCTTTTCTCGGCGTCTCTGGAGTTTATCCGAATCACCCAGTAATACCGTCCATCTTCCTTTTTAACCCGGTGTTCCGGTATTTCATTTATCCAGCTTTCTTTACCATCATACATGGTGTGAAAACTATACCTCGGGTGAGGAGTAATGAGCTGAAGGGGATATTTGGAGTAAAGCTCCTTTGTGTGATGACCTTCCCAGGAAGGGATATACTTGGCCACGGGTGGCCTTTCCCAGTCATCGGGGTCGAACCGTTTGAGGCTTTCTGCTTCAAACTCTATTTTACCCGTCTGGGTAGCCAGGTTACCTTCGGCATCGGGTATGCTTGCTACCCCTCCACCCACAGGTCCCCAGTCCGGCGTGTCGTTCTTCCGTCCCTCCGCAAACCATCTCAAACTTGGTGTGGACTTGTAAGGTTTTGGCAGTGGGACAATAAAGTAGCCTTTCTTTTCAAACTCGTCCCACGAAATGTACTTTGGCAGGTCAGTTGATTGGAACAGCTTCTTTACCCAGTCCAGCTCTGTTAAGCCTCCTTCGGTGAACTTGTCGTAGAAGCCAAGCCTCTCAGCTACCGAAGCGAATATATCATAATCTGCCTTAGATTCTCCCAGTGGTTCAATACATTTCTTTTGTAGCACTATTGTCCGATGGTTGACTGTATAATGGCAATGAGGAATGTAACCCGAGCAGTTAGCCCACTCACCGATGTCCCATCTCTCAAAATTGGTGCAGGCTGGAAGTATCAAGTCAGCAAGTTGTGCTTCACCTTCCATCCAGATTGACTGGTTAACCACAAACTCAAGCTTGGGACTCCGGTACATCCTGACCCACCTGTTTGTGTTGTTCATGGTGCCGATATAGGAACCACCATACCGCCAGAACATCTTCACCTCAGAGTATCCATCTTCAGGATACTTGTATTTCTTGAACTGATATTCAGGCGAAGTTCCACAAAAGCCCTTCCCTCGCCACTCCTGAGGCGGATTCAGAATGCATTCAGGAAGTAGAATCCTGGGTATATGCTGTCCCCCAGGATCATTCACTTCAGACCTTATTGGATGTTTTGTTATTCCTCGTGAGATCATTTGGTAATGGGCAGCAGAGTTCAGTGGGTCGCCGCATATTCCCCCTTCAGCATATCCCGGGAAGAAGAAGTCAAAATTCTGGGGGGCACCGTAGTTTGTTGTCCATATGTTGCTCCCTGGCTTGCCCATCCCTTGCATGGCTGCCAGCATAACCATATACCTTGCCCATTCTGTCCCATAGGCTGTCCTGCAGGCTCCTCCTCCAAGTGCACTCCCGGAGGCCAGCATAGTCTTACGCCTGGCCCACTCTCTTGCCAGGGCTCTAATCTCTCGCGCTGGTACTCCCGTTTCTTTCTCAGCCCATTCACTCGTCTTGGCAAAACCATCTTCTTCGCCAAGTATATAGCCTTTCCACTTTTCAAATCCGTGTGTATGTTCCTTGATATATTCCTTATCGTACGTGCCTTCCGTGAGCCAGACATAGGCGATAGCTGCTGCCATCGCTGTGTCGGTTCCCGGCCTGGGAGCAAACCATTTGTCAGCAAAATTCACAGCGGTGAAATTATAATGCTGGTCTACAACAACCATTTTCACCCCCAGTTCCTTCAGCCAGGAACGCCACTGATTTGACTCCTGCCCTCCATAGATTCCGGACGTGCTTTCAGGGTCAGAGGACCAGTAGATCACCATCTCGGCGTGTTTCAAGGCATCTTCCAGGAGATCGTATTGCGACGAAATGCCTAGCCTCCACGCGAAGCCCCACATATGCATCGCGCCCCAGTGCCAGCCCTCCCAGCTATCCGGATTGTGGTCGACATAGGTAGCATTCAGGATTCCCATAAATCTGAAGAGGCTGCTGTGCCTGTAACCTACATTGCCCCAATTGTGATGTGAAGAAGGCGTGGTAAGAACTGCGCCAGGCCCATAAGTCTTGTGGACACGCTCTATTTCTTTGGTCAGAATATCTAAGGCTTCATCCCAGTTGATCCGCTCGTAGCCCGACTTGCCCCTGTTTTCAGGCTTCCTGTCCCCGGTAGGATTGAAATCAACCCTTTTCATGGGATAAAGAAGCCTATCAGACGAATATATCCTTGACCTCTCAGCCAAGGCATATTGTGCAACATTCGCCATTCTGGCAGGGGAAAACTTCCTTCCCCGTGCTTCTATAACCCAGGATTCGGCATCATCAGCACTGAGAACCAAGGGTTCAACGCGTGTTATTTTCCCATTTTTGACGTACACAAAAAGCGGCCCACCGGTAGTACAATTGGTAAAAACCTGTTCGTCTTTCGCAGAACGAGCCATGTTCTTCCACCTCCTTTTTCGTCTGACTCAGTGTATTATTCTAATACGGTGAACTCGGAATAGTCAACATCACATTGATAAAAAAATCTGTGTTTGATATACTTAGGTGAAAACTCAGGCAAGCTTACGAATGGGGAGGCGAGACATGCAGGTATCTAACAAACTCAAAACAGTATCACAGTCAGGAGACATTTTGCGTGTAGTCATTGGGATTCTGGTCTTTGGTTCGATATGGGGGCTTGTGGAAGCTACCCTGGGCGGGTCTTTACATCTTATCCACTTCGCCTACAAAGGGGCAATTACAGGGGGCATCGGCATGTCAATCATGGCGGCGTTTGTCGTAATGTATCGGCGGCCCAAGCTCGCATTCTGTATTGCAGTGATCGCCGCCCTGTTCAAGCCACTGAGCGCCGTGATTTATGGGCAACCTATCTTTGCTCCCTTCGTGTACAACCCTGCCTCGGCAATTCTTCTGGAAGGACTGGCGTTCAGCCTGGTGGTCAGCCTGCTGTTTAAAGGTTTTGAAAATAGTATCAAGACGCGTATTGGCGCTGGTGTTGCAGCGGGATACCTGAGCATCATCCTTTACGGCGTTCTAGCATCAGCGGCAGGTATGGGTAACTGGGCATCTTGGGGACTTGCTGAGAGAGTCAGTTCAGTGTTTGCCAATGGGACAGGTCTGGCGATTGTGGGTACTTGTCTGCTGCTCCTGGGACACCTGGTGGGTACAAAGCTCAGACCCAATTTCTGGCAACTCATGACTGCAAGGCCCAGGGCCTTCTATGCTAGCACTATAGCTATCACGGCCTTCTGCTGGATTGGCGCGGCAGTTGCCTTCGCATCAGGTCTTTAGTGAGACTGCTCGTTGTAGGTGAACCAAGGTCAGGCAAGACCAGTTGGTGCAGGCAATACATTGACTGGTGGCGAAAATCTGGTTCCAGTGTCGGTGGAATCCTCTCTCCGGCGATTGAGAAGCAAGGACAACGAATTGGCTCTAATGCACTTGACCTCCTTACCGGACAAGAGATCCCATTTGCCCGGCTGTCACGCTATAGGTATTTCAAGGGAGGTGACATGGTGGGTGACTATACCATTAGCAGAGATGGGATATTATTCGCCTGTGATGCTATTAAACGGGCGGTCGAGAGCAGATGCGGCCTGGTGGTTATCGACGAGGTCGGTCCATTGGAACTGCGTGGCAAAGGGCTTATGCCTGCAGTTGAATTGGCTCTAGCGTCAGCAGTCAATGCGCTTATAGTAGTAAGGAGTTCGTTAAAAGAAGCACTTCAGAGGCATTTCCCTGAGCACGAATTTGTGGTCGTCGCTGATTTGACACAATCCCCTTCAAATGTGTCTGAGCTTGCAGATTGCAAAAGCGGTGAAGTGGTCACCTATGAGTCGCCCACAGAGGGTTACTAGGCACAAAAAAACAAAATAGAATCGAACAGACTTTTTCGTGGGTAGTATGTCCAGTCCCTTTAGTAGTTGACCTTGTCCTTCCCTTTTAAGCCCAGGATCGCTCTTGCTTCGTCCGGCGTAGCTATTTCCCGGTCAAGCTCTCGGGCGATTCTGACTACCTTTTCCACCAGTTCGGCATTGCTCTTGGCCAATACCCCTTTGCTGACGTAGATGTTGTCCTCCATGCCCACGCGGACATGCCCACCCATCATTATGGCTAGGGTCGCCAGGTTGAACTCGGCGGGATAGCCGGCGCCAATTACCGACCACTTGAAGTTTTCCGGCCCGAACAATCGGTCAGCTGTTTGCTTCATAAACATGATATTTTCTAAATGGGCGCCAATCGCTCCCAAAATTCCGGTGACAAATTGCACCCAGATGGGAAACTTCACCAGCTTTTTCCTGATACAGTACTGTATGTTGTACAGGTGCCCTACGTCATACGCTTCATGCTCGGGTCTGGTAGCATTCTCAGTCATGGTTTTACAGAAGTGCTCGATATCACCAAAGGTATTACGAAAGATAAAATCTATGGTTCCGGCGGCAAAATCCTTCTCCCAGGGGTACTTGTAGTCCGAGTCCTTATATCGCTCTGCAATCGGGTGAATTGAGAAGTTGATCGAGCCCATGTTAAATGTAGCCAGCTCCGGTTTGAGAGCCGGGACAACCCTTATCCTTTCCGCTGCTGTCATTTCCATGGTGCCGCCGGTGGTTACGCAGACAATAACATTGCTTCTTGCCTTAATGAGGGTGGCAATCTCCCGGTAGACGGCTGGGTCAGTAGTTGGTTTGCCGGTCTGCGGGTCTCTACCATGGACATGCACCGAAGCCGCCCCAGCATTGGCACATCTTTCCGCCTCTTCGGCGATCTGTTGCGGCGTCAGTGGCAGATAAGGCGTCTGTGTTGGCAGGGTGATATTGCCAGTCAAGGCGGCCGTTATGATAAGTTTTTCCATTCTATGCGTTCCTCCTCACGTTTCTGATTACTAATAACATATGTTCTGCCTCAAGTTTGTTGCTTTCGGGAGTAATCAATAAGGTGTTTCGTAAGCCTTTCTCTAGTGCGCTTTATGCTTTCTGGTGTCCAGTTGTCATAAAAACCTTTTCCGGATTTAAACCCAAGCTCACCTTTACTTACCTTGTCCTTTAAGAGTGATGAGGGATTGGGAGAATCCTCTAAATCCTGCAAAACGGTATTGTGAATGGCCAGAGTCAAATCTAGCCCTACCATATCGGCATTCTCAATTGGCCCCAGAACCGCAATCCGGATACCAAAACTTTGTTTAATAGCATCGTCAACAGTAGCTGCGTCAGCAATGCCTCTTTCTACAATTGAGATAGCCTCTCGCCACAGGGCGTGCTGGAGACGGTTAGCGACAAATCCTGGGACATCCTTCAAGCATTTGATGGGATATTTCCCCGCCTTTTTCATGAATTGATAGGTTATTTCCATTGTCTCATTAGAGGTATCCTTTCCCTTTACCACTTCAACCAAAGGGATAAGGTATGGTGGAAACCAGAAGTGTGTCCCAATAATTCTATCCCGGTTCTTGGCTTTAGACGCTATCGCCGTTATACTTATTACCGATGTATTTGTGGCCAGAATAACATCCCCAGGGCACATCTGATCTAATTCCTTAAATAGGTCTTGTTTTACCTTTAGGTCTTCAGCCACTGATTCGATAATAATCCGGGCCTTCGCCACTGCCTCGTCTATGTTTCTTGTTGTTTTTATCCTGCTTATAATCTTATTGATTGCATCTTCTAAGCCAGCTTGTCCTTGCATTAAAGCTGGGAGATTTGACCTAATGTTTTCAATGGCTTTGTTTAGTGTTTGCTGAGTCCGGGAGTATAAAGATACCTGATAACCTGCCTTGGCAAAATGCAGTGCCAGTCCATGTCCTACCATGCCCGCTCCCAGCAAAGCAACCTGATTAATTTCTTCGGCTTTCATAAGCTGCTCCCTCTCCTACTCAGGCAAGAATTGTAATAATTGCTCGGAATAGAGAAGATTACTAATAGTTAATAACTACCAGCATGCTCACCGGTTTATTGGTCTTGTTGAGTATCGATCTACCTTCATTGGGAGCTATATAGACTGAATCCCATGGGCCGAGGGTTATCTCTTCCTTCTCGGTCTTGACCGTGATTTCTCCGTCCAGCACGAAGTAGTATTTCTCCGCTGGCGTCGCGCCAAATTCGGCTCCGCCTCCGGGCAGAAAATGGGAAAGGCCGACCCAGAACTTCTCAGCTCCGGTCTCCTCCTTGCCGTTTAACCTGAGCGCAACCATCTTGAAATGCCCGGGAGCCTCGTAGGGCTTGACCTGACCTAAACTAATCTTTTTCATATTTCCTCCATATTTAGTTTTGAATTATCGGGGTAAACAAACAGCTATATACTTAAGCGAGGACGCCGGCGTAGGTGTAGGTCCTATCGGGCACATCATTCAGATCGTCTTCGTCGATTTCTGCAACGCAGTGAGCCATGGAGCCATCGCCCATGTACCAGCGTATCGGGAAGCAGTAGAACCTGAAGCGTTTACCGGAAACCTTTTCCAGATCTCCACCGAGGTTTTCAATGCCGGTTATGCCGTGACCCAGCAGTATCTTATGGCAGGGCTCCCAGGTGCCCCAGCAGCCGATGGCTTCCAGGTCGCCGAACTTCTTGTCATAAGCTTCTTTGCCATGCACTTTGATGTAGGTAAACTTATCAAATTCGGCATATGCTTCTTCACCGAACTGCTCAATGTATTCTTCGGTGATAGGCTTGCCAGAAGCGCCGAGGAGGTTCATACGGGTCATGCCGTTGTTGCCCATAGCAGTGTGGAGAGGATGGTCCGACGCCTGCATATCCTGAGCAACGCACTTTACCTTGTGCTTTAAAAACCATCTGCCGGCTTCGACACCAGTACCGCAGGAATAATGATAGTACTCCTTGGAGTCGTCAAACTTGAGATGCATGCCACTATTCAGGCAAACTACCATGTTTTCCAGTTCGCTCGGCTTGATACCTACTTTTTCGCAGGCAGCCTCAAGATGCTTCGGGAGGATCAGTCCCCAGCGCTCGATCTCGATGGGAAGGCAAACGGCATCGCCAGTGTAGGCATCAATAGGCAATTCGTGCGTGTAACGAGCTCTTTTGCCGTCGAACTCGATTTCCATAACGTGACGGGGAGCATCGCAATGCGTACCGGTGTGCATAGTGCAGGTGATCTTCTGCGTCACAACGCCGCCTTTTGCCATGGTGTGCGCACTATCGATTATGGGCTTGTCAAAATAAGGCCAGCGGGGAATTTCCGCACCGAAGGGATGCGACAGAGAAACAAATACTTTTTTACCCATAATATATACCTCCTTAAATTTTAATTACTTAGTTCTCAGCAGCTCAACCCTAATCTTCAGGCAATCTCACCCCGAATATGCAAGCATGTCGTGCCCCACGCCGTAAGTCATTGGTCAGCCCGAAGTTATCAAACTGTATCAGCTTATGCTGTTTACTTCCTGGAAATAACGCCAATTACGTCTATCTCTACCAAGAATTCAGGTCTTGCCAGACTGGCGACTTGCATAAAAGTACTGGCCGGCGGGTTATCTACCAGAAATGGGGCGTACTTTTGATAATACTCTAGCTCTGTCTTTCGCATACGAGGATAATCCTCTAAATTCTTAAGGAATATGAGTGTCCTGACAACGTTATTCATGGAACTTCCTGCCTCCTCCATGGCCATCCTAACCTTGTCAAGGGCTATTAGCATCTGCTCTTCAAAAACGTCAGTCTCTGTTTTGACAGTTTCCGGGTTCATGCCTTGACAGCCAGAGACAAAAATCAGATTGCCAACCACCACAGACCTGGAGAACTTAGGTGCTTCGGGAGCTACATGAGGATAAGCCAGCTTCTTACCACCCCAATATTCCGGATAATTTTTCACCTCCGAGTCCATTTCATTGCCTCCTGATAGAAATTATTTTCCCGCTGCTACCAGGTAGTCACGCCGCCGTCAATGTAAAGGATTTGCCCGGTAATAAAGTCTGAAGCCTTTGAGGCAAAGAACAAAGTGGCTCCCACAATATCCTCCGGCATTGCCCATCGGCCGATGGGGATGCGAGACTTCATCTGCTGGGCAAATTGAGGGTTGGCCAAGGCAGGACGGGTAAGTTCGGTTTCCACAATAGTGGGCGCGACGGCGTTCACTAGAACGTTGTACTTAGCCCATTCGCAAGCGAGCGTTCGTGTCAGGGTATCTACGGCTCCTTTACTGGCGCAATAAGCAGCGTAATCTGTAGGGAGGCCGTACCTGCCTCTCACCGATGATACGTTTATGATCTTACCACTACGCTGTTTAATCATCACCCGGCCAACCGCCTGGCAGGTGAGGAAAGTTCCGCGGGTGTTGATGTCCATAACCTTCTGCCACTCGTCAATGGGAAAGGCATCCGCAGGTTTGCGGATCGCCAAACCATGAGCGTTCACCAGAATGTCAACAAGGGGAAATTCCTTCAGGACGCTATCTACCATAGCAGCTACTGATTTCTCTTGAGTAACCTCTACGGGAACAGCCAGCGATTTTCTACCCTGCGCTTGTATCTCCTTGGCTACCGGCTCAAGATGTTCAAGTTTACGGCTAGCCACGACGACATCAGCGCCGGCCTCCGCCAGGCCCAGAGCCTGCGCATGGCCAATGCCTCCAGCACCACCAACCACTATGGCAACTTTGCCTGTCAAATCAAATAAATCGCTGATATTGCACCTCCTTTCTCAGAATTTCCTGCACTTACGCAGGACCGACGTGGTAGTTAGAAATAGCCAGGTTTTGGTTTAAGCTTCAGTTCATCTCTTATCTCCATTGCCCCCAATCCGGATGATTTCATGACCAGAGATAACCTGTCTAAAGGATATCATAGCTAGGTAGTAACCGTCAACTGTTGGTCGGCTCTATAGTAGATTCTGTGGGACACCCTTTTCAGAAAATTTATGTTGGTAAGAACCGCCTGAGTGGGAAATTAGACGGACAACTAATGGCTTTACCGAAGGTTGCCAAACTAGGATCAAGATGTTAAAGCGCGTATCTTATGATCTGAGGTATTTAAATGTTTACTGGAGGGAAATGTTCCTGGGGTTTCTACCATCTCGTAGCTATTTTCACAGTATTTGACAGGAAGCCTAGCTTTGGACTTAGAACGTATACTTTATTGGTCCGACGGCATAGAAATAAGAGAATTATATAGTGGTCGGGCAGTTTAGGCCACGATTTTAGGTGAGAATACATATACGGTTGTTGTTTTGAACTTCTTCCGTAGCAAGGCTAATTGTGGTTTATATATCCTAATCCTTCTTTCCTCGCATGTGACCGGCATATTAAGCGCTTTAGATATGACTTTCTCCTCTATTTTCCCTTCACATATTATGGCGGCTTCAGCTTGATTTGCCCCCAGCTCTATAAGCATGGGCAACGGCAATGCTTTTTGCTCATCAGTATCTATCAGGCTTGCCAGATACTCAAGTTCGCTCCTTTTAAAGAAGTGGGTGCTGCCGTCGTTACATACTACATGAGGATATTTCTCATCTAAGAGACTTGATAGCCGTTTTTGGCTCTGTGGTAACCCAGAATTCACTATCCTTAGTTCGCCTCTCAAGCAATTCCGAAGCATCTTATCGTAGGGAGATTGCTTTGCTTCATCTTGTAATGGCTCGGGCATTTGTTTATCCTTGAGCTACCAGGACTTTCACACGTTTCAGCCGTGCTTTCTCCTCTCTATCCCTTTCCTCAAACTTCATATTTAAGTAACTTATCGTCGCTTGTAGTCCTGGGATTACTATATATTCGAGGGCATTGGTTATCCTTTTTGTCCTATTTATTTCCATTGACAGTAATTCAAAATCCCTCTGAAGCTCAGCTAATTCTACAATAGCTCTAAGAGATTCTTCAGATGACTGTGCTGCACGATCGACCCACGATGAGGTATCAACCAGGTTATACCCTCTCATTGGCTGTGCATTGTCCATGAGCTCAAAAGACGGAATTCGCACACCTGCAATGTTTCTTGAGCCGGCGGTGATTTTTAGGTCAGCCTCAGTAGCTATTAGTTCCTTTTCCAACGCTATGTACCCATGATACCCAGCGGCAACTGATAGTGCTTTATAAAGTTCAGAGAATTCATCAAGTAGTTTCCTTTTAGCCTCCGCTGTATCCCTCGCTGTCTGCAAAAATTCCATGGTGAGTATCGAAAGCCTGTCCTTAACTATCTTTTGTACTCTTTGGGCGAGGGAAAGCCTGCGTTTTAGTTTTACCAGCTCAATTTTTGTGGGTCTAACTCTAATTAATTCCGGCATTTCCCATGCACCTGATTCTACTTCCGATATTTGGGGAGGTACTTTTTGATGAAGTCCTCTTTAATTAGTTTCAAGTCTTCTTCAGGGAGTGTTGAAAATAGCTTCCAGGCTATATCCAGTGTGTCTTCTACCGTTCTCTTCTCCCACTCACCTTGAGATATGAATTTTCTCTCGAACTCGTCTGCGCCGGTCAAATATATTTTATCCCTTTCACCCAGTGCCTCAGCACCTATAATTGTGGATATCTCCCTGAGATAACATCCTTCAGCATAAGCAGCGTAGGATTGCATAAAAACATTGTTGTGGTCCTCCCTGGTCTTACCCGGCCCAATCCCCTCTTTCATCATTCGGGAAAGGGATAAGAACACATCTATTGGTGGGTATATCCCTTTTCTTTCTAGGTTTCGAGAAAGGACAATCTGCCCCTCGGTTATATAGCCAGTGAGATCGGGTATGGGATGCGTTATATCATCGTCAGGCATGGTCAAAATGGGCATTATGGTTACCGAGCCTTCTCTATCAAGAATCCTGCCTGCTCTCTCATACATCGTAGCCAGGTCGGTGTACATGTAGCCGGGATATCCTCTTCTTGAGGGTATCTCTTCACGCATGGAAGAAAGTTCGCGGAGAGCTTCGCAATAATTGGTCATGTCGGTGAGTATGACTAGCACATGCATATTCTGTTTCCACGCCAGATATTCGGCTGTGGTCAAAGCTAGTCTCGGTGTTGATATTCGCTCGATAACAGGGTCTGACGCAGTATTGATGAAAGCCACAGTTCTCTCCAGTGCACCTGTCCTCTCTAGGTTCCTCATGAAAAAGGAGGCATCATCGTAGCTGATACCAATAGCAGCAAATACTAAAGCGAATCTTTCCTCCTCGCCCTTTACGGTTGCCTGTCTGATTATTTGAGCTACAATTCGGTTGTGAGGCAGGCCCGAGCCGCTAAATATGGGCAATTTCTGCCCTCTAACTAATGCGTTTAAGCCATCTATCGCCGAGATTCCCGTTTCAATAAACTCTGCTGGAGGCTGGCGGAGTGCAGGGTTTATGGGCTCACCGTTAATATCCAGGTAATCTTCTGGAATAAGCTTGGGACCTCCATCTATTGGTTCTCCCATCCCATCAAAGATTCTCCCTAATATGTCAATAGATACTGGCAGCTTTAAAGTTTCGCCTTTACACCTTATCTTGCTTCCGATAAGGTCTACTTCGCTGACGCCACCAAATACCTCGATTATAGCTACTTCTTCACTGATGTCTATTGCTTGACCACTTTTCACCTCACCATTCCCAAGTTGAACATCAACCATCTCATTAAATTTTATACCGGGTATGCTTTCAGCTACGAGCAAAGATCCCTTAGCCTTGCTGATTGATCTTCCCTCTTTAACGTAAAGTGAGGAGAAATCCATAAAAGCCCTCCTTTTCTCAGGGAACGCGTTTGCCAGTTACCAGGCTTTGTTCCATCTCTGACCACAATTCCTTGACTCTCTGTTCAAAGGCGTCATTGGGTATATCCTTCATCCTGGATATTCTGTACACCATTGGCGATGAACGGATGCTCTCAATGCCTGCCCCTGAATTTGACATCTCCTGAGCTAGTTCATAAAACTTCATTATGGTCTTAAGCATGAGGCCGGCTTTGGCTGGCGTACAGTAGGTATCGACTTCGTGATAGGAGCTTTGCTGGAGAAAGTCCTCGCGTATCATCCTGGCGGTAAGAAGCAATAATTTGTCTCCTTCGGGCAGAGCTTCGGGACCTATGAGTCTCACAATTTCCTCCAGTTCAGCCTCTTGCTGCAATACTTTCAAAGCACTGGCCCTGGTATTCTCCCATCCCGGGTCGTGCTCGTTCCACCAATCTTTGACTGCGTCCACATAAAGGCTATAACTGGTAAGCCAGTTTATGGCAGGGAAATGTCTCTTGTTTGCCAGCGAAACGTCCAAGGCGTACAATGCATCTATTATTCTAAGCGTGTTCTGGGTTACCGGTTCGCTGAAGTCAGCTCCCGGCGGACTTACAGCGCCAGCTACAGTTACTGAGCCCTTTCTTTCAGGATTGCCTAAGCATTCGACCATTCCTGCTCTTTCATAAAAAGAGGAAAGCCGAGAGCCCATATACGAAGGGAAACCTTCCTCCCCTGGCATTTCCTCCAGTCTTCCACTCATCTCCCTCATGGCTTCAGCCCATCTCGAAGTCGAATCAGCAACCAGCAAAATATCGTAGCCCATGTCCCGGAAGTACTCGGCCATAGTAATGCCAACAAAAATACTTGCTTCCCTGGCCACAACGGGCATATTGGAGGTGTTAGCTATAAAGATCTCTTTCTCTTGTAACAATCTCCCCGTGTTAGGGTCCTTGAGTTCTCTAAAGCTAGTAAGCACGTCTGCCATCTCGTTACCCCTTTCGCCGCAGCCAACGTAGATGTTCAGATGTGTCTGAGCCCATCTGGCCAGCTGCTGCAAGGCAACGGTTTTTCCAGTACCAAAGCCCCCGGGTATCGAAGCCTTGCCGCCAAGAGCTAAAGGGAACATGTAATCCAGAATTCGCATGCCAGTAGTGAGTAAGCCCGAAGGATCGGACCTCTGCTTATAGGGTCTGGGTTTTCTTACTGGCCACTCTTGCATCAACGTGAGTTCTTTTACTTCACCATCATGCTCTATCCAGGCTACAGGCTCTTCGACGGTGTAGTCGCCTCGGCGTATCTCTTTTATCGTGCCTTTGATTCCCAACGGCACCATTATCCTGTGTTCTATCAGGTTAGTCTCGGGCACTAAGCCTATTATATCCCCTTGGCTAACAGCATCCCCGACCTCGACTTTAGGCGTGAACTGCCATTTTTTGTCGCGGGGAAGAGCTGAGGCTTTGGCTCCCCGTTTTATAAACGGGCCAATATTCTCACCAAGTGTGAGCAAAGATTTTTGTAGCCCATCGTAAATAGATCCCACGAGCCCAGGGCCTAGCTCTGCACTTAACACGCTTCCCGTTCCTCTCACTACCTCGCCCACTTTCAACCCCTGAGTATCCTCGTGTGCTTGAATTATCGCCTTGTTCCCTTCCAGTCCTACTATCTCCCCGACAAGCCCTTCTTCACCTATCTCGACAACTTCATAAACCTGAGAACCTTTCATGTCATCGGCGATAACTAGAGGACCTGAAACTCTCCATATTTTGCCCATGTCCTTATCCTCCTACTCTTGCCATAATCTCAAATTTCTACCTCAAACCCAATAGATTCTCTGATAAGAGCCTTGTAATGTTCCCTAATATCCGGGCAATTTGTGCCAAATTTCGACGGGACTTCGACGATTACAGGAGTTATTCCTCTACCTTTTCTAACTTGGGTCACCAGATCTTCAACATGTTGAGCATAGTCTTCCAGCATCACTACAATACCAACATCAGGCTCGGCTAGCAAATCGGCTAGAGCTTTCCTCACATTTCCAGGGACATCAGCGCCCTTTATCATGTAATGCTTACTGATACCGGCCAATCTCAGTGCGTTGACCAGTTCTTCGTCTCCTATAACAGCTATATCCAGGTGTTTGATATGCATCATATCACAGCACCAAATAATTCTTTATTTCCTGAACGGGAACACCATCGACTATTGCTTTGAAAGCTAGCCGCAAGTTACGTATTTCAATCTCTTTAAGGATTAGATACCAGGCCATCACTAGCGGGGATGACAGCCTTGACGACAACATTTCTTTAGCTAACCTAAACTTATGCTTATCAATTATTTCGCTTACCACTGAGATGTCTTTCGTCGTCTCGTAGCTGCTTAGTAGTTCTTTTGCTATGTCCTGATACGGAGTACCCCCTAGCTTTGTGGGCACCTCGGCTAATTCTGAAGACGATAAATCCTTGATAGCTTGTCCCGCAATCATATATCCTCCAGCTATGGTATACTCTGCAATCTCAGCCCCTATACCCATAATTATGGCCCTAGTTATAATTTGTAGGTTTGTCAGGTCTATGGTGAGACCAAGAGTTTTTGAAAACACGTGGCCAGCGTTTATGGATTTTGACACATTTAGCATGTTTTCATAGTACTTGTTATCCAACTTGGTTTGAGCAAGGAGCTTCGACTTCACGCTTTCATCCATTTTGTACTGCTCTAGAGCAGGTACATAATCTCCCAGTTTGCACTTGATAAGTAGCTGGATGATGTCATCTACATTCTCAGCGTTGGAAAGTTCATCTAGCAATGCATTATTGTAGATAATCCCGACTGGTATCATACTGGCTTTTTTACCAGTCGAAATGCCTTGTAAAGCAGCTTTAATATTCGAGACATCATACTTCACCACATATGCTCCGGATAGTTTTAGTATCTCTTTAGGCCGAAACTTGAGTGATTCTACATATCTGATACACTTCGCGAGATAGCCCCACAAGCCTTCATCTACATCGTCAAAAGTCCTAACAGGCAATTCCTCCAGATAGCTTCCTATGTCGGCCTCCCTGATGATTGCCAGCGCATCCTGGAGGTTGGATACTGTCATCATTTTATCTATATGTTCGGAGGTGACGGTTTTAGTTTCCTCGCCCTTCAAAAAAGCAGATATAAATGCGTGTCTTGGACTAAGCACGATGTTACCTTACGGAGCTTCAAAGAGTTCCTTACTTATCTCGGGCAATAGCTTTGGTAGCAGCATCTCCAGTCTGGTTTCATAAGTATTATCTATCCTGAGTTTTTCCTCAATATCTTCAGCTATAACCCCTCCCAAGCAATCGGACTCCCTGACCTCCACTATCTTGCCAGAAAATTCCTTGTCCGCTTCAAGAAGTTTTTTTACGGTGCTTACATCCTTTGGAGAAACGTAAATCCTGGCTTTATCTACGCCGAGTCCCTCCACAGCTTCCCTGACCAAGTTTAGAAAGTAGCTTTCGTCGATTGCAATTCGGGACAGTTCCTTTCGCGCCCCGTCAATTATTTTGGCAATCGTATCAGCTTTCGCGCCCGATAGCTGCTGCCGCGCTTTTATAGAGGCCTGGGCCAAAATTCTCGCAGCCTCCTCCTCGGCTTCCCCTAGCATTCTATCCTTCTCTTCCTCGAGCTGCGCTTCCCTCTGCTTTTTGGCTTTCTTTAGCTCTTCTTGTGCCTTCTTCTCAGCCTCTTTTATCAAGTTCTGGGCATCCAGCTTCACTTTGCTGACAACGGCTTCACTTATTTTCTCCATTTTAGATGCCCTTAAAAAACTCCTAACATGGTCAATGCCAGTATGGCGAACACCAACCCAAGGACACCTATCAGCTCGACGAACACAGCTAAAATCATAGAACTAGTTAATATTGTCCCCTTTGTCTTGGGTAAGAGTGAGATACCAGAAGCGCACACAGAGCCCTGGTACGCCGCCGAGAACCCTTCAGCCAGGGCGGCTATGATACCGATGCCCAATACCGCGAAACCCACGCCGCCAGGGTCAGTCATCTCTCTTATGCTAGGAACTACTATTTGCAGAATAAGTATCAACACTATGAGGCCATAAAAGGTCTGGGTCATCGGTAGAGATGCCAGGAGGATAACATTTCTGAACTGGCCGGGTTCCTCGGACAGCGTAGCTGCCCCGGCAGAGCCAGCGATACCGATGCCTATAGCTGAGCCAGCTAGGGCCCCAGCTAAGGTTATCGCACCTCCGATGACTGCCAGGGATACGGGGTCGATTAGCATATTACACCTCCATTAATTAAATATTTTCAGCTCCGTTCACGTTTTGACAAACACAGGTTGAGTCCTCAGCCGGAGTGGACTGTACCTCTTACCGCTTCCATCATAGAACTTGAGGAGAAACTCCACAAAACATAGCCTGAGAGAATGCACAAAACAAGTGATACCACTGAGAGCCAAGTTGATAACATGGCCGATAAGCAAAATCACGATAAGTATTAAGCCGCCAACAATAAAGTTAAGTAAGCCGGCTGGCCCAGCAGGTACCATGTCGGATACCACCCTGGCCATCAGGTTGAAAGATGTAGCGAGATAGAATGTAGCTAAGCCGACGCCTGCCAGCCTGCAATATGACATGACATCGCCTAAAAGCCCTGTTAAGTCGAACAACCAAAAAATGCCCCCCAAAAAGGCGCCCTTTTGCATAATAGAGGAAACAACGATTAATACTATGCTTAGAAATACAAGATACAACAAGATAGGATATGCCTGCTCAGGCAATAGTGGAATCTCCCTGCCGAATAGGAAATGTATGATCCAGGGTATTCCGGCGATTTGAAGCATAAACAGGCCAGCTTTACCCAGTGCCACTCCCTTCTGCCTTTTTCCTCTAATGAGCGCCATAATGTGAGCCAGATTCACATGGATAAGACCTATGACTATAGAGATCACTATGAACGAAGTTGCATTCCCCAGTACTGCTTTAATTCCCTCGGAGATGGCTAAAGTCTCAATGTTGAAGAAGGTATAGAAATCCCCCAGGTAACTCCCGGTAAGCAAACCAACAACCAGGGCAACGCCGCCGCTTATATAAAGTGTCCGCTGAAATAATTTAAACCCCTCGGTTTGCGGGTCATTAACGAGGCGATGCAGACCACGGTATGCAAATAGCATGAGGATGATAGCATATACGACATCCCCCAGCATGAGACCGAAGAAAAAGGCAAAAAAGTAGGCTATTATCGGAGTGGGGTCCCATTCATCATACTTTGGGGTACCGAATAAGTTAACAATGACCTCAAATGGCCTGAGTGGGGTTGGGTTCTTCATCTTGGTGGGCGGCTCTTCTGTTTGCTCTGGCTTCCTTGTGTCAATGAACACATAGCCTATGTTCTCCTTGAGCTGAGAAATTGTAGATTCAACATTACTCTCTGGAATCCACCCCTCGATTAAGGTGACGTATTTTGATTCACTGGCTTTTTCTAAAACTGCTAACCTTTCCGCTTCTGCTGATAATGCCTCCCTGAAAAGGATGAGCTTTTCTAGACTCTCTCTGGTTTTACTTTCAATCTCGGTGTGGAGTCTTGTTAGTTCCTCTTCAAGACTGTGAATATTACCGTCAGCTGCTTCAAGAAATTCTCTCAAGGTCAAATCTTCCCCAGGTGTCGGTAAAATCTTGCCACCACTATCCTTGACTATGGACTCTATGGTTTTTTGATCTTCCACTTTGGCAATGATGTACAAGACAGTCTCGTTTTCTACTGTGCCTGTCAGGTCCTCAAGTATGTATCCTCTAAGTTTAGAATATAAAGTTTCAAATGACTCATTTGGGAACACAAAGACCCGAGAAAAAAGATAGCTCCCAGAGAAATTCAAGTCTCCCAATCTAATATTGGCCTGCTTCTCTAGAGAGCCGAGATACTTGGTTAGTTCTGTTAGCGACTTAACATCCTCGTTGAGTTTGGTAGCGCTGTGATGCATGTTGCTGAGTTTGGTACATAGCGACCTTACTTCGCTGTCAACTTCGTCAAACGGTCTGGTATATATAACTTCCACATCCTCTTTAAGCGATACTCTTTCTCCTTTTGGTATGTAAGCCAATATATCGTTAATGCTGGTTAATAATTCACCGATTTTCCTTCGTTCCTCTTCAATGGCTTCTTTGTCTACGGGCTTTAGCTCTTCGCTTTCCTCAACATGAAGCACACCAGTGGTATGCAGGGTTTTGAGGGTCTCGGTGGAATAATCCTTGGTAGTCACTACCCGGACTTTAGACATAGGGGCAGGTGTGTTGACGATTATAGGTACCATGTTAACTTTTGCCCGTGACAATATTCACCACGAGTTCTGTAATCTTATTCACTTTTTTATCAGCGTTGATGCTGATTTCAACGGCCTTCTTCTCAGAGTCCTTGATTTTTTTATCGGCTTCTGCCCTGGCCTTACTCGCAATATTACCACACTCAGTTTTTACCTCATCAAGGGGCAACTGAGAGGAAAGTATTTTATTAGCTTCTTCCTTAGCTTCGATGAGAATTTTGTTGGCTCTGGTCCTTGCCTCTTCGAGTATCTTTTCGGCTTCGA
>Ga0209164_1001050_pt1 | contig 42085 bp, 36 predicted proteins | sample MTBNYHSulfiMetaG_FD_187458 | JGI IMG/M metagenome (GOLD analysis project Ga0209164, IMG submission 187458) | Enrichment culture microbial communities from rom New York Harbor, USA that are MTBE-degrading - MTBE-NYH (New York Harbor Sulfidogenic)... | ecosystem: Environmental > Aquatic > Marine >... | reverse complement strand
AGGCCGCCTGGTTCCGCTGGCCCATGGGTCCTTTCCTCAGGTGGTTGGGCGCCATTCCCGTTGATCGCTCCAAATCAACCCGTGTTGTGGCACGGTCCATCCGGGCCTTTCGTGAAAATCCGCGAATGGTCCTGGTGGTTCCTCCCGCCGGAACCCGCAGAAAAGTCATGTACTGGAAAACCGGCTTCTACCATATCGCCAGGGGAGCGAATGTCCCCATTGTGCTGGGGTACCTGGATTATCGACGCAAGGCAGGGGGCATCGGGCCGGTGGTCCACCCCACGGGCAACATGGAAGCGGACATGCAAATCATTAGAGACTTCTACGCCGACATCACCGGCAAATATCCGGGGAAGTCCCTCAGTTCCCTTGTAACGGCGGAGTGGAAGGTGCCCCTGTGAGAAAAGGTCCGGGGGTTTCCATTTCGGTCCACCCTGTTCCGAATCCCATAAAAAAACATCCTGTTCCGTGAGCAAGAGCCCCAGGAAATAGCCTGGCAAGTCGTTCTCCGACAGATGTATCCAAGGATCGGATTAAGTATATGGTTTCAATCCTACAAGTCTTAATTGCCGATTCCGGATGACCCGGGTCAGGAGTTTACAAATTGGAGGAGACAAGTTTAGTATAAAGTCATTGATGGAAGCGTCGAAACGCCATGCTGATGGCGAAACCGGGCCGAATCGCTGGCATCCTACAATGAAGTTGAGGTGAAGCAATGAGTATTTTCTTTAAAAAGATCAAAGACCAGATGCGCTTGAGGAATCCCTTCAAAGACTTTTCCATGGATGAAATCCCTTTTGAAATCCGCTACGACCCCCTCACCGGGCAGTCAACGAGGATTTTTGATCTCCCCTACCGCCCTGTTGCGAGGCCTGACTTCCATGAACTCATCCGGAAATCCAAAGAGATGAACTGCCCTTTCTGCCCGGAATCCGTCCAAACGGCCACGCCCCTCTATCCCGAGGAAATCATCCCCGGGGGGAGGATCCATGAGGGAGAGGCATGGCTTTTCCCCAACCTTCTCCCCCTTGACCGGTACGCCGCGGTCTGTATATTCGGGAAGGACCATTTCATCGGCCCGGAAGGTTTTACATCGGATGTCACGAGAGATGGGTTTACGGCCGCCCGGACCTTCATCAAAGGCATTTCACGGCATGATCCCGGCGTTCGCTTTTTTAACATCAACTGGAACTACATGCCCCCTTCCGGCTCCAGCATGATCCATCCCCATCTCCAGGTCAACTGCGGACAAGTCCCCACATATCAACCGCGCCTGCAGCTGGCGTGCAGTCATGAGTATTTCCTGAAAAACGGAAGAACCTTCTGGGAGGATTATATGGACGCGGAAAAAGAATCAGGCGAGCGGATCCTTACGGATATCGGTTCGACCTTTTGGACCATGAGTTTTGCCCCCCAGGGCGCCCTCCCCGATGTATGGTGTATTTTCCGGGAATGCCGCTCCCTTGTTGAATGGAAGGACGAGGAACGGGATGCCTTTCTTGAAGGTCTCACGGCGGCATTAAGGTATTTTGATCAGGAAGGTCTTTACAGTTTTAACGTGTCCATATTCTCAGGAGGGGAAAATGACCATTATCGCGTGAATGCCAGGATTACGCCCCGTCTTCTGCTGAGAGAGATCGGGAACAGCGACCAGACCTATTATCAGGTGCTCCACCGGGAACCCGGCTCCATGCGGCCGCCCGAGTCTGTTCGGGAAGAGGTGCTGGCGGTTTTTAAGAGGACCCTTTCCTGATATTGATACTTCATATCAGGTCTGGCTCAGAAGGATTCACCGTCAGGGAGGCATTGGGAACATCCCATTTATTGAAGAGTGTTCCATTGAATTACGACCCATTATCCTTGACACTTGAGGCCGTTTCTCTCATACTCGCCTTGGGAAAAAAGGTCCTTCCATGCGACACCGATTGACGACAGGGACTCCGTAGAGGAGAAGGAAGTCCCTGCGGCGGCGTTCCGGGTCAAGCCGGTCTTGCATGACCCGTTGCCATTCATCCCATGCCTGCCGCATGTCCGATGCCGTCCTTCCGCGGCAGCGTGTCAGGGATACGGGGAACAGGTTGGAACAAATCGACGGATGTGCCAAGGAGTACTCCATTTCCATGCATCTTCACCCATCAAGGACCGCTCGCTTCCACTCCCTCCTCAGGTTTTGTCTCATGTTGATCCTGTGTCAGTTCAGCACAACGCATGCCGAGGCAAAAGATCCGGCGAGGCCTAAGGCCGCCTTCGGAACCATTGAAGCGTTCACCGGTTATGTAAGAATAAACGGGAGCCCGGTGCATTCCGGGATGCGCGTCTATCGCGGGGACAACCTCAGCACCGGCGCAGGCAAGGCCAGGATCGTCAACCCTTCATCGGACTTTACGGTCGGTCCCTTCAGCCAGATGGTTCTCGGTTTCCCGCTCACCGCAACTGGAATGGACGCCTATATCGAGATGGGCAGGGGAACCTTGCGAAGCGTGATTGACAAGGTGCTTTCCCCATCTTTTGAGATAAGGACGCCTACGACCGTCCTTGGCATCAGAGGGACCGATTTCCTTGTCCACGCAACTCAAAAGGCCAGCGTTGCATTCACAAGAGAAGGTGCCATTTCATTTAGGGCTGACGGGAAAACAGTCCTGGTGAACAAAATGGAAATGACCCAGGGAGGCGAAAAGATTGAACCCATCACGCCTGAAAAGATTATCGCGAGCACTGCCCTGACGGATCTGCTCAAAGAGGTGGAACAATTCTGCGACATGGAAATACCCCCAAGCCTCAGTGCCAGGAAGGACCTCAACAATATCATCGCACGCTGGAATCTCAACTATGCCACCTATCTGATTGACAAAAAGGCGTTCATCAAGGCAAAAAGGCTCTGCACCCTGGCCTTTTTCATCGCAGATCTGAGAACACTGAAAGCAGAGGCCATGCTCAACAACGGAATGATCTCCTTTACATTCATGGGCGACGAGGCCACGGCCCTGACAGAACTTGAAGAGATCCTTGAGCACTATGGCGATACGCCATTTGCAGAGCAGGCGCTCTATTTCAAGGGACTCGTCTATTATCATCAGAACGCGGTCGATATGGCGAGAAAGACCCTGGAAACATACATGAAGAAATATCCCGATGGCAAATTCAGGGAAAATGCCCTGTCGATCCTTGACCGGCTTTCAGGGAACTGACGGGGGAACGCTCTTGAACCGGCACCCTGCTCCTCCGAACAGTTCTGGGCAAGGACCACCCCGGGGTCCGGTAGAATGCCCCGACATACTCGTTTATTAATGTTTATGAGTCCCAGGTCCGGCGTTGCCGGTCTCCTTCCGCCGGGACATTGGGTTCGTTGAACGGTTGCCGGATGAATCAAACTGTAAGATAAAACAGTCTGCGTGTCAAATCAGGTCTCAGCCGACCCCTCCGGCAACCCGCCTCGCGGGTCCATCTATCCACTTGCATTATGTTCCAAGATAGGGTAGGTTTCAGTCGTATTTCTGAAACCTCCGAAGGAAGATGTCAGGCGGCAAGTGATGCTTGGGATTAAGAATAAATTGATTCAAATAGGGTTTTTGTTCCTCCTCATGATCTGTCCGCAGCCCGTGCCGGCAGCCCTCGCGAATCCTTCCCTCTTTCGGCAGAGCATCATCGAGTACAACCTTAAGACCTATGATGAGAGCCTGTCGGACGGGTCCTATAAGGGGGAAGCCGGCATCCTGCTCATCAGACCGGAGGTCGCCCGATCGTTAGGCCTTAGCGCAACGATCACCCAGGACTACCTCGAGGCCAGGGATCTGGACGCCGAGGCGGAACGTCTTTTCACCCAGGCTGTTTCATTTTTGACAAGCCAGGAGAAGGAGCGTTTTGCAGGTGAACACGCCAAACGGGCAGGCGAATCGGCCCTGGCCAGCCGGGAGGCCCGTGCGGCAGCACGAAGTCATTTTGCCGCTTACCGGTCAAAACTGACACCCGAGGCGGATGAGAGGTTGAACAAAGGCGCCTGTTCCAGTCTCATGGACGGCCTGTTGGAGGAGAGCCTGAAAAAGGCCTCTTTCAATCTGAGGGATGGATTGGGAATCTTTTATAACCGATGTCAGGGGTTGCCTGAGAGCGCCCCTCCTTTGACCCCTGAAAATGTGAGATTCGTCAATCAGGTGTTTTCAGAATTTCAGCAGAAGGGAACCGTGACAGATGGCCAGCCCCTTGACCTTGGCAAACAGGATCCGGGCAGGGGGACAAATCCCGGCTCTTTATGGAAAACCGTTGTCAATCGAGAGGCTATCCACCTTGCGGCCCTTATGGAAACGTGCCTTAAAGGCGAACCGTCAACCGGGTATCCGGTGGATCCCCTCCTGTTTATCGCCCTTATGAGGAGAGAATCCAATTTTGATCCCCGCGCCATTTCTTACGTGGGCGCGGCCGGACTGACCCAGATTATGCCAAAGACAGCGAACGGCCTGGGGATGAAACAGGTCTATCTGCCGTCCTATTTTGAAGAGGCCATGTCTCTCCTGAAACGTGAACGGGCGCTTCGACAGAAGGCCATCTCCCTTATCTCAAAAATCGCATCGGCAGATACGGCAAAGCAGGCCTTCCTCGCCCGGGAGTTTATGCAGGACTCCTTGAATTGCGGCCAGAAAAGATCGGACCTCTTTGCGCGGTATCGGAAAGAGCTGTTGGAAAAAAACCAGGACGATCGCCTGGACCCCTGTAAGGCCATTGCCTACGGGTACAGATATCTTTCAGATCTTATGAAGATGCAGAAAGGGGACATCAGTCTGGCCCTGGCCGCTTACAACGCCGGACCGCACCGGGTGAAGCAGTATAACGGGCTGCCCCCCTATGCTGAGACAGTGACCTTCCGGAATACGGTCCTGAAATATTATCGGGAATACATGGACCGGCTGAGACGATCGAACTAATAGATCCCGGGATTGATGGATTTTGAAATTAGGCCGGGGACAGACGGTCCCGAAAACGAGCAATGCCCGGCCCAAGGAGATGATGCATGAAAGCAGACGTACTGATTCGGAGCGACCTTGGAGATATCCAGCTCGTCAAGCGGGGAAAGGTGAGAGATGTCTATGAAGTGGAGGGGAAGCTGTTGATTGTCGCAAGCGATCGCATGTCGGCTTTTGATGTGGTGATGGACGATCCGATCCCCGACAAGGGAAGGATCCTGACGGCCATCTCTCTCTTCTGGTTCAAAAAGCTGTCGTCCGTCATCGAGAATCATTTGATCAGCAGCGACCCGGCGGAGTATCCCGAGAAATGTCGTAAATACGCCTCCCAGTTGGAGGGCCGCAGCATGCTTGTTCATAAGGCGAGGCCCCTCCCGGTTGAATGCATCGTCAGGGGATATCTCTCCGGTTCGGGCTGGCAGGAATACCTTCAAACAGGGGCCGTCTGCGGCATTTCGCTCCCCAAAGACCTGCGCGAATCCGACAAGTTGCCCACCCCCATCTTCACCCCCTCCACCAAGGCCGAAGACGGGATGCATGATGAAAACATCACCTTTGACCAGGCATCGGAGATCCTGGGCGAGAAGACCGCAAAGGAGGTCCGCCGCATCAGCCTCCGTATCTATGAATTAGGGAGAGACCTGGCCGCCGAAAAGGGGATTATCGTGGCCGATACCAAGTTCGAATTCGGCATGAAGGAAGATCGCCTGATCCTGATTGACGAGGCCCTTACACCGGATTCATCCAGGTTCTGGCCCATGTCCGATTATCGGCCTGGGGGGGCACAGAAGAGCTTCGACAAGCAGTTCTTGAGGGATTATCTGATCGGGATCAACTGGCCCAAAAGGCCGCCGCCCCCCAGGTTGCCCGCTGACGTTATTAATAAGACAAGAGAAAAGTACCTGGACGCATTAACCCGACTGACGGGAAAAGGATTGTAGGCCGTATCGCCGAAAGGAAGCCATGAAACCGATTGTCTGCTTTATTGACGACTCTGCGTTTGAGCATGATCTGGTGCGCCGTGAGGTCGCCCCCTTGGCCCGGGATCTCGAATTTGTGCAGGCCTACACGTTCGACGAGGCCGTCGATCGATTGGGCCCTCGCGTTCCGGCCCTGTTTCTCCTTGACCTCTGGGGACAGGATCCGGACGTGCATGAACCCTATCTGACGTCGATCGACGAACTCCGGGGCCGGGTCGCCGATTTTCCGACCCTGGAGCGTGTTTATGAGGGATTGGACGACATTGAGGGAGATGTCTGCAATGAATACCTCAAGAGGCTTTTTGCCGTAGTGGATTGTTGGCGGACCCTTTTTGAGGACGTCTGCAACCGGATCGGCCAGAACCGAAAGTACGGCCTCTCCAATCTGCTGCAGGCGCGGCAGCGTTACCCCCGGACCCCGGCGGTTTTTTATACCAGAAAGTCGTTGATCCATGATGCCGTCGCCATGTTCAAGGCCGGGGCCAACGGCCTGTTTATCAAGCCTACCGGATCGGATGATACGGATACGCGTCGCCTGACCCGGGCCTATGCCCCCCGCCTGTTGGCTGACCTGAGAAACGTCATGTCCACGGAAATCCCCGGGCCCTGAATTTGATCAGACCAGAACGACCCTCGACCTTACCCGTCTTTTTGAACGACCCCTTTCATTTTTTGTCGATCTTTCTACTTTTTCAAGGAAAAACGTCCTCCTTTGAGCCTGGAGGCGTTGGCCGGGCTTTCCTTGACAAAGTTTTTCTTGATGCTTAGTATTGCGTTTAGTGCAAAAAGGGCGAGAGGTTGCTCAGGCGTGGCGTGATGACGCTGCCAGAAACGTTCAGAAGCTTACGCAGCCTGGCGCAATGACTCCCTTTTAATGAATATGCGGCTCCAAAACGAGGGCAGGATTTAGAGATTCGAGTATAACAGGAGTTCGACGTGATCAGTGTCATGGATGATGACAGGGTCAAGGATGAGGCAACGGAGATTTCTTCCGGGGAGACGGAAGATGCGCCTCGTGAAAGCGCCCGGTCTCAAGAACCGAAAAGAGAAGATATCCCGTTAAAAGAGATGACAAAGGGTCAACTCATCGAAAAAGTCGAAGAGGCAGAGGCGGACTCACAAAAGAACTATGATCTTTACCTTCGCTCTCAGGCGGAAATCGACAATCTGAAAAAGCGATACCAGAAAGAGCAGCAGGGTCTGGTCAAATTTGCCAACGAATCATTGATAAAACAATTACTTCCAGTGGCGGACAATCTCGAGAAGGCCATCGATCATTCACAAAACGAGACATCTGTCGATGCCCTGAGAGAGGGCGTCGAGCTGACGCTGAAGGCGCTCATGGATGTTTTGCAGAAGGCCGGGGCTGAAACCATCGAAGCCGTGGGGGCGTCTTTTGATCCCAATTTTCACGAGGCGGTTTCAGAGGTGGCAGATGACAGGGTGGCGGCGGGAACTGTGCTCAAAGACCTCCAAAAGGGGTATACCCTCAATCAGAGGCTCCTTCGGCCATCCATGGTGATTGTCAGCAAGAAGCCCGCATAGCGGGAATTTTAAAGCGGGCGATGAGCGAACAGCATGCATTGCATGCCATATATACGTTACGTCGAAGTGACTTTCAGATATTAGGAGGCAATAAATATGGGAAAGACAATAGGGATTGATCTCGGAACAACCAACTCGTGTGTTGCCGTCATGGAAGGCGGCGATCCTGTGGTGATTGCCAATGCCGAGGGGAGCAGGACAACGCCCTCTATCGTAGCATTTACCGAAAGTGGCGACAGGCTGGTCGGGCAAACAGCCAAGAGGCAGGCGGTCACCAATCCGGAAAATACCGTTTTTGCGGTCAAACGCCTCATTGGGAGAAAGTACGACGCGCCTGAAGTGAGCAGGGATATCAAGGTACTCCCTTACAAGATCATCAAGGCAGCCAATGGCGATGCCCATGTTTCCATCAGGGGTAAAGACTACAGTCCGGCAGAGATATCGGCCATGATCCTTACCAAAATGAAGGAGACCGCAGAGGAATATCTTGGCGAGAAGGTCACCGACGCCGTGGTGACCGTCCCGGCATATTTTAATGACAGCCAGAGACAGGCCACCAAGGACGCCGGCCGTATCGCCGGGCTCAATGTGGAAAGGATTATCAACGAACCCACGGCTGCGTCCCTGGCCTTCGGCGTGGACAAAAAGGGCGACAAAAAGATTGCTGTGTTCGATTTAGGCGGCGGGACGTTTGACATCTCCGTACTGGAGATCGGCGAGGGTGTTTTCGAGGTCAAGTCAACCAACGGCGACACCCATCTGGGCGGTGAGGATTTTGACCTGAGGGTCATCGAGTACCTCGCAGATGAATTTCGAAAGGACCAGGGGATCGATCTGCGGAATGACAAGATGGCCCTTCAGCGCTTGAAAGAAGGCGCTGAAAAGGCCAAGATAGAGCTTTCGGGCTCCATGGAGACCGATGTGAACCTCCCGTTTATTACCGCCGATGCCAGCGGCCCGAAGCATCTGAACATTAAATTGAGCCGTTCAAAATTGGAGGCACTGGTGGATGACCTGATCCAAAAGGTCGTCGGTCCCTGCAATATGGCATTGAAGGATGCCGGCCTATCACCGAAGGATATCGATGAAGTGATCCTGGTCGGGGGTATGACCCGCATGCCCAAGGTCCAGGAGAAGGTCAAAGAGATCTTCGGCCAACAGCCGAACAAGGGGGTGAACCCCGATGAAGTGGTGGCCGTCGGCGCCGCGATTCAGGGTGGCGTATTAAAGGGCGAGGTCAAGGATGTGCTGCTCCTCGATGTAACGCCCCTTTCTCTGGGTATCGAGACCCTGGGTGGCGTCTTCACTAAACTCATTGAAAAGAATACCACCATCCCCACCAAAAAGAGCCAGGTCTTCTCCACGGCGGCCGATAACCAGCCTGCTGTTGAGATCCACGTGCTCCAGGGAGAGCGGGAGATGGCGGCCTACAACAAGACCCTGGGCCGGTTTCAATTGGTGGGCATTCCGCCGGCCCCGAGGGGAATTCCGCAGATTGAGGTGACCTTTGACATTGATGCCAACGGGATTGTAAGCGTCTCTGCAAAAGACATGGGCACAGGCAAAGAGCAGTCGATCAAGATCACGGCCTCCAGCGGGCTGAGTGAACAGGAGATTGAACGTCTCGTCAAAGATGCGGAATTGCACGCGGAAGAAGACAAAAAGAAAAGAGAGCTGATCGATGCCCGCAATATGGCCGATTCGCTGATCTACTCCACAGAAAAATCCGTGAAGGAAGTGGGCGATAAATTAGATGAGACGATCAAGTCCAACATCAATCAGGCCATTGACAATCTGAAAAAGGCGATGGAAGGGGATAATGCGGATGAGATCAAGCGACTCACCGAGGAATTGACCCAGGCCTCCCATAAACTGGCCGAGACCATGTATGCAAACGCCACCAAGGATCAGGCCCAGTCGGCAGGCGGACCCGGCCCGGATTCCACGGCAGGATCTTCAAAGGACGACGACGTGGTGGATGCCGACTTTGAGGAAGTCCAGAAGTGATCGGAGGCGTGTCTTCAACAATAAGGGCTGTCCCCGCCCTAATGGCGGGGATAGCCCTTTTTTTGGCTGCGTGTCAGCCCAAAACCGCCCCGCCTGTCACGGTTGAGGAGATTCGGCCGGATCCCTTCGTCCTGGCCGAAAGTTACGTCAAACAGGGCGAGTTGGAAAAGGCCCTGGAGGCATACAGGGGTTTTCTTCAAGACGCGCCGAAAAATGAAACATCGGCCCTGGCCCTCAAACGCACATCTGAGATCTACCTCGAACTCAACCAACCCGCAAAGACCTTGACCGTCCTGGAAGAGATTTGTCGGGAGTACCCCGATATACCGTGGATTGCGGGTGTGCGCTATGATATGGCGACACTCCTTTCCCGTATCGGCGAGCACAGGCGTTCTGCAGCCGAGGCCTTGTCATGGCTGGAGAGGTACCCGCACCATCCCTTGAAAAGGGATGTCTATCTTTTGTTGGGGGAGGACTTCAGCGCCCTGGGGGACAAGGCCGAGGCATTTCACTGGTGGCTGATGGCCAAAACACTTTGGGAGAACGATCCCGAGGAGGCAGCCCGGATCGATGGAAAGCTGAATGAATTGATATCCGGCGGCGGGCCGATACTCCTCCGCCAGTATGCAGGAGATGCTGCCGGGACACCCTATGCCCCCAAGATTTATGATCGCATGGCCCGAATCCATCTTGAACTGGGGGAATCGGAACCGGCGGAAAGGGCGGCAACGGCCCTGATCCATTCCACGAAGGACGATATCTGGATTTCAAAGGGAAAGGCCTTTCTGGGGCGTCTGGAAGAGGAAAGGGCGGTTAAGCAGGACGTCCTGGGGGTGCTGCTTCCCCTCAGCGGGCCTTTTTCCATCTACGGCAACGAGGTCCTGAAAGGGATACAACTGGGCATGGGTCTGGCCGGTCCAATCGGGGAACCCGGATTGACGTTACTGATAAAAGACACCGAAGGAGAGCCGGATCAGGCCGCTGCCGCGCTTGAAGACCTGGCCAACACCCAAAAGGTCATGGCGGTCATCGGTCCCCTTTCGAGCACGGCGGCCGCTGCTGCGGCCAGGAAGTCCCAGGAGACAGGCGTTCCGATCATTACCCTGAGCCAGAGGGAAGGGATCGCGGAAGAGGGAGACATGGTTTTTCGCAACCTTCTCACACCCGCACAGGAGATTAAGGGTCTTCTCGATGTTGCGGTGAACCGGATGGGTCTGAAACGTTTTGGGATCCTCTACCCCGATAATGCCTATGGCCGTTACTGCATGGAGACCTTCTGGGGGAGATTGGAACAAATGGGCGGGGTCGTGACTGCTGTGGAGTCGTATGGGGTCGATCAAACCGATTTCGCCGATGAGATCAAAAAAATGGTGGGTCTCTACTATCCAAGACCTGAATCCCTGGTAGAAAAGCCTGACGATATGCAGACGCCGAAAGATGAGGAGGGCATCATACACCCTGAAAAACCAGAACCGATCATTGATTTCGATGCCATTTTCATACCGGATACCTTCCAACGCGTCGCCATGATCGCGCCCCAACTGGTCTTCCACGACGTACTGGGAGTTCAACTTTTAGGGACCAGCGCCTGGCAGTCTCCCAAATTGCTCGAAATGGCCAAAGATTATATCCAAGGGGCTGTTTTCTGTTCGGGATTCGCATCGAATGCCGGCGATCCGGATGTTCGCGCATTTGTCGATGCATACAGGGAGAATTTTGATGGGGACCCCGACATCCTGGCAGCCAACGGTTACGATACGATCCGGCTGTTAAAGGAACTCCTGGCCGTGGAATCGATCCGAACCAGAAGAGACCTGGCAGCGGCACTGCTTAAATCTCAAGGCTTTAAGGGCGTTTCCGGGATCATCACCTTCGACTCCCGTGGCGAGGCAAATAAGAAGCCGATACTGTTAAAGGTTTCAGGAAACACCATGTCTCTCCTCAATTAGCGGTCGGCACGTGTCCCATCCTGGCTGGAACTGCCGCCCGGATAGAACGATCGGAATGGTATGTGGAAGGTCTGGTTAAACAGACACATCTGACTCGTTTTCCTCCTTTTCCCCTTTTTCCTCTGCCTTTACTTTTTCTTCTTTTTTCTTCCGCACCATCATGGAAACCAGGATCCCTATTTCGTACAACACGACCAGGGGGCCTGCCATCATGCACTGGGTAATGACGTCCGGCGGGGTCAATATCGCGCCTACGACAAATGCGAGAAGGATGGCGTATTTCCGTTTCCGGCGCAGCATTTCCGGCGTAACCATCCCCATTTTTGTCAAAAAGAAGATGACCACAGGGAGTTCAAAGACAATACCGAAGGCGAACAGGAGTTTGATGGCAAAGGAGAAGTATTCTTTGACGGACGGAAGGGCCTTGACATACTCGTTGGAAAACCCGATGAAAAACTTGAACCCGAACGGGAAGACCACAAAATAGCCGAAAAGCGATCCACCCACAAAAAGAATGGTGGAGGCCACCACAAACGGGATGACGTATTTCTTTTCTCTCTGGTAAAGGCCGGGGGCGACAAACATCCATAACTGGTAAAAAATAAAAGGAGCCATCAGTAAGACGCCGGACAGAAAGGCCACCTTCAGATAGGTAAAAAACATCTCGGGCAGGTTGGTGAAGATGAGACGTTCACCTTCCGGCATCACCGCCTTAAGAGGCATGATCAGCACCTGGAACAACCTTTCGGAAAATGCATATGAGGCGACAAACCCCACCCCTACGGCAATGGCACACGCCACCAGTCTCTTTCGCAATTCCTCCAAATGCCCCAGGAAAGGGAGCTTTGCGTCATCCGTCATGACGGTTCTTCTCCGCTGTGCTATCCGGTGTCTTTTCAACTGGTTCCTCTTGTTGAGGGGATTCCTTTTTTGCTTCGTTTTCTTTCATGCTGTCGTAGGCCTCCAGCATCTCGTCGAAATCACCATATGCCGGTTTGTCATTGCCGGCGGGGGGGGGTTGATCCGCCGGACCCGCCGGTTTATCCAAGCCGGTGACAGAATCGATGAGATCCTCTTTCGCCCCTTTCAACTCCTCCTCCAGATTCAGGCTTCCCTTGATTTCCTGGGTCGCCTTTTTGAATTCGGACATCCCTTTTCCAAGGGCCTTTGCCAGGTCTGGCAGTTTTTTGGGACCGATGACGATCAACGCGATCACCAGAATAATGATCAATTCGGGCATACCCATGCCAAACATATCACCCTCCTTATTACGGCTACGCGGTTATGTCGTGACTGACTGAGGGACTTGTTTCGGCCAACATGGCTGATTCATTGAGATCCAGCATCAATGCCGTCTCATCGCAATCGGGGAACTTGGGACACTTCAGACAATCCGCCCATATCTTATGGGGCAGACACGATTTGTCGATCTCCTTGAATCCGAATTGATTAAAGAAGTCTGGAACATATGTAAGCGTGAACACCCTGTTAAGTTCGAGAAGTTTTGCCTCCTTGAGACATGCCGCGACCAGCCGGCGACCGAATCCCTTGCCCTGGTGCGTTTCCGATATGGCCAGGGATTTAATCTCCGCCAGGTCTTTCCAGCAGATGCCTAACCCGCACACGCCGTGGACGATGCCCGCAGGCTCCGTTTTCAACACAAAATACTGCCTCAGGTGCTCGTACAGCTCACTCAAGGGTCTTGGCAGGAGAAGGCCTTTCTGTGCGAAAAAATTAAGGATCTTGTGCACGCTTTCAATGTCCGCGGCCACGGCCTTTTTGATAATGGGATAGGTATCCTTTTCATCTATCATGATCATGCCTGCCATGCCGCACAAGGACGCTGAACCCCTTGAACAAAACGAACCGGTTTGACGCTTGCATCAGTTACTCTCAACCTTCTGAACAAATCCAATCAGTTTTTCCTCTTCGGCCAAACGCTTATTGATTTTGGCAGCCTCCGCTTCGGTCTTGAATGTACCGCATCTGACCCGAAAATATTCCCGGCCTTTGACAAACACCTTGTAGAAATACGCCGGATACCCTTTTCGGGTCAACCGGTTTACCATGTTCGTTGCCTTGGCCTCAGTCTCCAGGGAGGCGACCTGCACCGCATATTTGACCGCGGGGCTGGGGGGGACGACCGGTTCCTGCTTCACGACGGGGGTTGCAGGCTTCCCGCCGGGTGTGCCGGACGGCTTCTCAGCCTCGCCTTTCTTTGCCGAAAGCTCATCAAAGAATGCAAACTTCGGGTCTTTTTGCAGGGCCCGAATCTCCTCTATCTCAGATCGGTCCCGTTTATTGATCATCTGCTGGAGCTTGGCGATCTGCGCCTTCACCTCAGTCAATGTCTCGACGACTCCGGGCAGGAGGCCTCTTCCTGCAAGGACCCCAAGGGTAAAGATCCATGCCAAAAGGACAAAGAGCCCGGTGCTCCAGAGAAAAATCGAGGCGCGGGACAACTCGATACGATATCTCTTTCCTGTTTTCTCTTTCTCAGCCTCTGTTGCGCCCATATGTCGTACGAAACCTGCCCCTGGTTGTGCGGGTTACCCGATACGGGTTGCTCGCTGCGGCTTGAGCTTTCAACTTTCAGCTCGTCGCCGAGTGTCTTTTTTAATTTTTGGCCTTTTATTGCCGGTTCCACGTCGAACCCATTGAGGGCACATATGAGATCGCCCCATTCACATCTTTTGAGGGGCATCGATGCCAAGAAGCCTCAAGCCATTGGCGATAACAGTTCGAATCCCTTCGGCCAGGACCAGCCTTGCCTGGGTCAAGGTCGTGTCGGCCGTAATAACCCGGTACTCGGGAACCTTTGTTCCCAGATTGAAATACCGGTGAAACAGAGCAGCCAGATCCGTGAGATAATAGGTCAACCGATGGGGTTCCAGTGTCGCGCAGATCTCCGTGAGGAGCGATGGGAAATCCGCCATTAACCTGACAATCGCCAACTCCTCCTCTAATATGAGGTGCCCGGACAGGTCGACCGGTGCGTCCGGGAAGAGAACTCCTTCAGCTTCAGCCTTTCTGAAGATGCTGCATACCCTTGCATGGGCGTACTGGACATAATAGACCGGATTGTCGCTATCCTTTTTTTTCACAAGATCCATGTCAAAATCAAGGGGAGAGTCGTGATTTTTCATGAGGAATACAAATCGAACCGCATCTTCCCCCACGGCATCCATCAACTCCGTGAGCGTGACAAAACTCCCCGCCCTTTTGGACATCCGGATTTCCTGACCCCCTTCCCAGAGTTTCACCAATTGAATCAGCAACACGGAAAGCCAGCTTTTTGAAATGCCGTGCGCCGAAAGCGCGGCCTTGATCCGCGGGACATACCCATGGTGATCGGCCCCCCATATGTTGATGGCCCTTGTAAAGCCTTTTCCATATTTTTGCAAATGGTATGCAATGTCAGAGGCAAAATAGGTAAACTGCCCATCTTTCTTGCGGATCACCCTGTCTTTATCGTCCCCGAATTGAGATGTACGGATCCAGGTGGCCCCATCCTTTTCATAGAGATATCCGTCTGACCGGATCATCTCCAAGGTGTCCCGCAAAAGGCCTGATTCGTGAAGGGCTGTTTCGCTGGACCATATATCAAAGGCGACCCTGAAACGGGCCAGGTCCGCCTTGATCTCCTCCAGCATCATCTCCTTTCCCTTCCGGGCGCACCAGGCGATGGCCGCTTCTCCTGGAAGGTCGTTCAGGTTCGTCTCCCGGGAAATGGCGCTGGCCAGATCAGCGATATAGTCCCCATGGTACCCGTTATCAGGGAAGGGATAATCGGGGTCCGCAAGCTGCCTGAAACGGCTGTAAATGGACTCCCCCAAGAGCCTGACCTGGGCGCCGGCATCGTTGATGTAGAACTCCCGTACCACCTCATAGCCGCAAAAGGCAAGGATCCTGCAGAGGGTATCGCCCAGGGCGGCCCCCCTCCCATGACCCAGATGGAGGGGACCGGTGGGGTTGGCGCTGACAAATTCGACCAGGACCTTTTCCCCGTTGCCCGCGTCGTTTTGGCCGTACTCGGCCTTGAGGTTCCCGATGTGGGCCAGCAATCTGCACCACTCCTCCGACCGGATTCTGAAATTGATAAATCCGGGGCCGGCGATTTCAGCTGACTCCAGGAGGCCCTGGTCGTCCCTCAGATTGTCTATGATCGTCTTTGCAATGTCCGTCGGCCTGCGCCTCTGGCTGGATGCGAGCACCATCGACACATTGGTTGCGAAATGACCATGTGCGGGATTGTTCGGAATTTCTATAACATATGCTGGGATGGATGCCCTTGAAAGGAGCCCCTGATCAAAGCAATGGTCTACGGTCGCCGTTAAAATGGCACTCAGCCTCTTCTTCATTGAATATAGGTCCTTATGTTTTTCGGGCCGATGGCGCAGAATATCTCATACGAGATCGTGCCCGCATGTCTCGCCATATCATCTCCTGTGATGCATTCTCCCCTCTGCGAGCCCAGAAAGACCGCCTCATCGCCAGGTTTGACATCTCTGTGGCCGGTGATATCACAGACGGTCAGGTTCATGCAGACCGTTCCTAAAATATCCGCCTTTTTCCCCCCAACAATGACCTTTCCCCTGTTGGACAGAGCCCTTGGCAATCCGTCAGCGTATCCGGCAGAGAGGACGGCCACCCTTCGGGGGCCTTCGGCGCGGTAGGTCCTCCCATAGCTGACAGGGGTCTTGTCCGGGAGTTCTCTGACCTGAACGACCGAGGCCCGCAGGTGCATCACGGGCGCCAACGAAGCCGCGCTGACAAAACCCGGCGATGGGCATCCGCCATACAACATGATGCCGGGTCGAACCATGTCAAAAAGCGTCCTTTTATGACCCATGATCCCTGCGCTGTTGGCCATATTGTTGAGAGGCAGATCCAGCCCCAGGGACCGACCTGTTGAAATAGCCGTCTCGAATCGTTCAATCTGCTCTTCTGTAAACCGTGTATCCGATTCATCGGCGGTTGCAAGGTGCGTGGTCAGGGCCTCAATCTCCAGATTCTTGAAGGAGATGACCTTCCGGAGAAACAGACCGATCTCCGTGTCGGCAATCCCTAACCGGCCCATGCCCGTGTCCACTTTCAGGTGGACCCGGGCCTTCCCTCCCCGGCTGCGGCATTCCTGCGACAGGATTTCAGCCGATGACAGATCAAACAGCACGGGAGTCATCCCCTTTTCAAGGACCTGGCGGGATTCCTCCCGTGTCCGTATGCCGCACAGGATCACAATCGGCAATCGGACGCCCCCCTCCCTGAGGGCGAGGGCCTCATGGAGATAGGCGACCCCCAGGCAATCGATGCCGTTTCGCTCAAGCACCTTTCCCACCTCCAAGAGACCGTGCCCGTAGGCGTCCGATTTGACCACGCCCATGATTCGGGTGCTCCTGCCGGCCAGGTTCTTGACCTGGCGAAAGTTCCCGGCCAAGGCGGACAGATCGATGATGACGCTGTTGGGGCTGGTGATCATGGCGGCAGATTGCCTAAAATGCCTAACATTACAAATGCCTAAAATGCCCGAGATGAAAAAGGAGGTTTTCTCCTCTCCGCCATCCCAACGCATGGACAGATGGAATCACAGCGGATGCAAACCCTATCGCATCTTTGCCGTCAGATCAAGGAATATATGGGGGATGGAAGGCTGATCTCAAGGTGAGGCGGTGCTTTTCCCGGAAGACGCGATCCGTTTCCCGTTTTCCCGGTCAATACCGCCAGTAGGGATAGTACCAGGGTCCCCACATGCCCCACGGATACCAGAGGTAGGGGTCACAGGTCTTCTTTTGTTCCTTCTTCCAGAGATGGATCTCCCTGATGAGAAGGGTGGGATAATGATAGTCGATTTCTCCCAGTTTCATGGTTCTGACGGTGGTGACCACCCCCGCAACGGTGACCTGCCTCCCCTTTTTGTAGATCTCGCCGTCAAGGAACCCCCTGTACAGAGCGAGAAATCTCCCCTCGGACACATCGATGTTGAGCGGTCTCTCTTCCCAGTCCGTTTCGGTCTGGTAGATTTCCAGGAGGGTCCCTTCCTGGCTCTGGGTCGCCCCCACAATAACACCTCCCAGAAGGACCGTCTGTCCCCGATACCGCAGCGGGTCTTTCAGCAGCTGGGCAAAGGCAATATCCCGGTTCACCTCCTTGAGAACATCTTTTGAGATGACATGGGCGCACCCAAGCCCTAAAACGACAGAGGCAACGACAATCAGCACGCCTGTTCTCATGGGCAGACACTCCTGACTAAGAAGCTCACTGGGTTATCCTGGAATCGCGGACTTGGGCAGAGATGCCGCTTGTTCAAGGCCAGTACTCAGGTTGAGAGCATTCTTTTCAATTCCTCAATTCGCAAATCCTCAATCCACAATCGCGGGTTATCCGATTCAGGAGAACACCCATGTCGGCTTTCTACGTGAATACCACCTTCCCGTCTACGGCATCGATGGTCACGCGATCCCCCTCTCTTACCGATCCCTCCAGAATCTTGACGGCCAACGGGTCCTGTATATAATGCTGTATGGCCCGCTTGAGGGGGCGTGCGCCGTAGACCGGATCAAAGCCGGTATTGGCCAGGAAGCCCTCGGCCCTGTCGGTCAGGGTCACGGTGATCTTGTTCGCCTCGAGGCGCCTGCTCAAGAGACCGATCTGTATCCCGACGATCTTTCGAATCTCATCCGGACCCAGGGCGTTGAAGATGACGATTTCATCGATCCGGTTCAGGAATTCGGGCTTGAAGGTGGCCCTGAGCGCCTCCATGACCGCGCTATCCATTTCATGGGTGTCGCGGCCCCTCATCTCCTGGATAAACTGGCTCCCCACATTGGACGTCATGATGAGGACCGTGTTTTTGAAGTCCACGGTGCGGCCTTTCCCATCGGTCATGCGGCCGTCGTCCAGGATTTGGAGCAGGGCATTGAAGACATCGGGATGGGCCTTTTCGATCTCATCGAAGAGGACCACCGAATAGGGGTGTCGGCGGATGGCCTCTGTAAGGTACCCTCCCTCTTCATAGCCCACATATCCGGGCGGCGCCCCGATCAGCCGGGCCACCGAGTGCCTTTCCATATATTCCGACATATCCACCCGAACCATGTACTGTTCGTCGTCAAAGAGGAACTGGGCCAGGGCCCGGGCCAGTTCGGTCTTGCCCACCCCGGTGGGACCCATGAAGATGAAGGACCCGATGGGGCGGTTGGGATCCTGAAGTCCGGATCGGGCCCGGCGCACCGCATTGGCAACCGCATTGATGGCCTTTTGTTGACCCACGACCCGCAGGGAGAGGCGTTCCTCCATCTTGAGCAGCTTCTCCTTTTCCCCCTCCATCATCCGCGACACAGGGATGCCGGTCCATTTGGCCACCACCTCGGCGATGTCCTCGCTGTCCACCTCTTCCTTGAGCATCTTCTGGCCGGCCTGGAGTTCCTCGAGCTTTTTGTTTTCTTCCTCCAGGGTCTTTTCCAGCTCGATCAACGTCCCGTATTTCAGCTCTGCGGCCCTGGCAAGGTTGCCGTCCCGCTCCGCGATCTGGGCCTCCGACCGGGTCGATTCGAGTCTCCCCTTGATCTCTTGTATTCGGGAGATGGCCTCCTTTTCTTTTTTCCAGTGGGCGGTCATTTCCTCGCCCTGGGTATTGAGGTCGCTCAGTTCGTCTTTGATTTTGGCGAGCCGGTCCTTGGATGCCGCGTCTTTTTCCTTTTTGAGGGCCTCCTTCTCGATTTCCAACTGGGTCATCTTGCGCTGGATGGCATCGATTTCCGCGGGCATGCTGTCGATCTCGATCCTTAGGCGCGAGGTGGCCTCGTCGATGAGGTCGATGGCCTTGTCCGGCAGAAACCGGTCCGTGATGTATCGATTAGAGAGGGTGGCGGCCGCCACCAGGGCCGAGTCCTTGATGCGGACCCCGTGGTGGACCTCATATTTCTCCTTGAGGCCGCGAAGGATGGAGATGGTGTCTTCCACGCTCGGCTCCTCCACCATAACCGGCTGGAATCGCCTCTCGAATGCCGCATCCTTTTCAATGTATTTTCGATACTCTTTAATGGTGGTAGCGCCCACACACCGCAGTTCGCCCCGTGCAAGGGCCGGTTTCAGCATGTTGGAGGCGTCTATGGCCCCTTCCGCGGCCCCGGCCCCCACCAGGGTGTGCATCTCATCGATAAAGAGGATGATCTGACCATGGGCGTCCGTCACCTCTTTGAGTACCGCCTTGAGCCGGTCTTCAAACTCGCCCCGGTATTTGGCCCCTGCGATAAGTGCCCCCATATCCAGGGCCACCACCCGTTTATCCTTCAATGTCTCGGGCACATCCCCCTGGATGATCCGCTGGGCAAGGCCCTCGACAATGGCGGTCTTGCCCACCCCCGGCTCTCCGATGAGGACCGGGTTGTTTTTGGTCCGCCGGGAGAGGACCTGGACGATGCGGCGGATCTCGTCGTCGCGGCCGATCACCGGGTCCAGGTCCCCCTTTGAGGCCACTGCGGTCAGGTCCCTGCTGAACCGTTCCAGGGCCTGGTATTTGTCTTCAGGGTTCTGATCCGTGATCCGCTGCCCCCCTCGAATGTCCACGAGAGCCTTGAGGATGGTGTCCCTGGTAATCCCCGCCGCGGCCAGAAGCCGTGCCGCCTCTCCCTCCTTTTCGTCGCTGACGGCCAGGAGGATATGCTCGAGGCTTACAAACTCGTCTTTGACCTGTTCTGCCTCGGAAAAGGCCCTGTCCAGGACCCGCTTGGCCTTTTGAGACAGGTAAGACTGACCATACCCCCCCCCGGATATCTTGGGGAGTTTCTCCAATGCGGCCTCAAAAGAACTGGCAAGCTGATTGCGGTCGGCGCCGATCTTTCCGAGAAGCGGCGGCACCACCCCTTCCTTCTGCTCCAGAATGGCCATGATCAGGTGCTCCGGTTCGATCTGCTGGTGCCCGAATCGTTCCGCCAACTGCTGAGCGGCCTGGATGACTTCCTGTGCCTTCAAGGTGAATTTATCAAATCGCATATTGAGTTTCCTCCATTGGGAATGTTGGAAATTATTCTTAAAAACCCAAAAAAAGGTAAGCCTGTTGAGATAGATTGTCAAGCAGGGGGGTGGGGAGACCGGCAGCGCACGGGGGCGCATTCCAGCATTTGCAGCCATATGAGAGGGCCGGCAGCGCAAAAATACGGCATCCCCATCGGGATGCCGAACACGCCTCTTTTGGTCAGTGGGCGCGAATCTGCGGACCCGAAGGTCCCTCCTGATTTCATAAATCACCATGAATTGGGTGAAGACATTTCGTGTGACACTACACTTTTGTATTAAAATTATTTCAACAATACAAAAGTGTTTCTTGCTGCGTACGCTCCAATTATTTCGATAAACAAATAACCTATTGATATTACTGGCGAAGAATTATATCCAACGCCATGGCACACATGTTGCTCTAAATCTGCTTCAAAAAGCAAAAAGGAGGAATCGGACAATGAATGCTGGAGACACCGCTTTTGTATTGATGTCGGCAGCCCTGGTGATGTTCATGACGCCAGGCCTCGCCCTCTTCTATGGAGGAATGGTGCGCCACAAGAATGTCTTGGGGACCCTTATGCAGAGCTTCATTCTTCTGGGGCTGATCACGCTGGAGTGGGTGCTGTGGGGATATTCTCTCTCGTTTGGAGCGGACCATGCCGGCCTCATCGGCGGCCTCGAATGGTTCGGGCTGAAGGGTGTGGGCATGGACCCCAGTCCTGACTATGGGACTACGATCCCGCATATGGCATTCATGATATTTCAGTGCATGTTTGCCATCATCACCGTGGGGTTGATTACCGGGGCCGTTGCAGAACGGATGAAATTCAGTGCATTTCTCCTCTTCGCCCTTTTGTGGACCACCTTCGTCTACAACCCGTTGGCGCACTGGGTCTGGGGCGTGGGTGGATGGATGGGCCGAATGGGGGCACTCGACTTTGCCGGAGGAACGGTGGTGCATATCAGTTCAGGCGTATCGGCCCTTGCTGCAGCACTCATCATTGGAAGACGCATCGGCTATGGGACCACGGCCTATATCCCCCACAACCTCCCCATGACCATCACCGGGGCGGCGATCCTCTGGTTCGGATGGTTCGGGTTCAATGCGGGGAGCGCCCTCGCGTGCAACGGACTGGCGGCCAACGCCTTTGTGGTGACCCACATCGCCTCCGGACTCGCGGCCCTGACCTGGATACTCATGGAATGGCTCCACAGGGGTGAACCCACCACCCTGGGGGCGGCCAGCGGCGCGGTCGCCGGTCTGGTGGCCATTACACCGGCATCCGGATTCGTAGGCCCCCTGTCGGCCGTCATTATCGGCGGAGTGGCGGGCATCATCTGCTATGGCGGCATACTCCTCAAGGCGCGGCTGGGATACGATGATTCCCTGGATGTAGTCGGCATTCACGGCGTTGGGGGGACCTGGGGGGCCCTGGCCACCGGCCTTTTTGCCAGCACCGCGGTCAACCCCAACGCCGCCAACGGCCTCTTCTTCGGCAATCCCGTTCAACTCTGGATCCAGTTTCTATCGGTCATTGCATCCATGGCCTTTGCCTTTATCATGACGCTGATCATCCTCAAGGTGGTAGACGCGATCGTAGGGCTCAGGGTAAGTGAAGAAGCAGAGATCAAGGGGTTGGACATCAGCCTGCACAATGAGACAGGGTACAGCTTTTAGAAAGGGGAATTCAGGGATTGAGGGATTCTGCATAATCTGTGGATGGGATTAAGGAGTGAATACCATGAAAAAGATAGAAGCCATTATCAAACCGTTTAAATTGGATGAGGTGAAGGATGCCCTGACCAATATCGGCGTCAGGGGGCTCACCGTCAGCGAGGTCAAGGGATTCGGCCGTCAACGCGGGCACAAGGAGGTCTACCGGGGTGCCGAATACCAGGTGGATTTCGTGTCCAAGGTCAAGATCGAGGTCGTCATGGAGGCGAGTCTGGTGCCGGAAGCGGTCAAGGTCATCCAGGAAAAGGCCCGGACCGGGCAGATCGGAGACGGCAAGGTCTTTGTATATCCGGTGGAGGAGGTCCTCCGCATTCGTACGGGGGAGACCGGGAAAGAGGCGATTTGACCGGATGCTGGTCTTCCAAGTTTGAAGTGACGAGTCCGGAGTGGCTGAGGTTAACAAAGAAAAATTCTGATTTAAATTGTTGACTTCACACGCCGCACCTATTTGCCTGGCGCCTTATGCCTGGCGCCTTACACCGAACACCTTGCGCCCATATTATGTCAACTGCTTTTGAAGAACTTAAAGAAGCCAGAAACCGGCTCATCTCCCGGATCCCTGCATCTCAGGAGACGGGTGACTTCCTGGCGTGTCATACGGAGATGATGGATCACTATTTCCGGACAAGCCTTGAGGAGAGCGGCGCTGGCCGGCGACTTTTCTCAAATAAAACGCCGTTCGCCCTCCTGGCCGTTGGGGGTTACGGTAGAAAAGAACTCTCGATCCATTCGGATGTGGATGTCCTGATCCTGTTCGGCCCCCGCATACCGGATCTGGCCAAGGGACTGACAGAGGAGATCCTCTATCCGCTCTGGGACCTCGGCCTTGACCTCGGATATGGGACCCGCACCATCAAGGATTGCCTCAGACTTTCGAAAGATGATTTTGAGGTCCTCACATCCATGATGGACGCCCGCTTTCTGTGCGGTGATTCGCCGCTCTTTCTGAACCTCATGACCGGCATTCAAAAAAGGGTCGTCGCAAAAAGGAGGACCGCCTTCGCCAGATGGCTGGAAGACCTGTATCAGATCCGCATGGAAGCCAACGGAGATGCCAGCGTGGTGCTGGAGCCCGATCTGAAAGAGGGTATCGGCGGATTGAGGGACTATCATCATATCCTCTGGTTAGCCAAGGCCTTTTTTCAACTGATGGCGCCAAGAGACCTTGAATACACGGGCAAGCTCTCCCACAATGAATACGCAGAGTTGCGACATAACCTTTCATTTATCTGGCTCGTTCGCAACCACCTCCACCAATTGTCCGGCCGGAAAAACGACCGGCTCAACTTTGAATACCAGGAAAAGACCGCTCCGAGACTGGGCTACCGGGATCGCAGGGATCTGTTGGCGGTAGAGCAGTTCATGGGGGATCTACATGCCGCCATGGCCTCCATCAAGGCCTTGAACCGCGCCTTTGTCAGGGCCTATCTCCCCAGAGAGAGGGGCCTGTGGAAGAGGGCCGAACCCGTGGCGGCCGCCGAGGGACTTCATGTCCACCAGGGGGAGATCAGTTTCGATTCAGCCACTGCCATACTGAGGGATCCCCTCCTTCTCATGACCTCGTTTGAAGAGAGTTCCCGAACCGGGTGCCCCCTCTCCATGGAGGCGCGAAGACTGGTTTCAGAGTTTCTGTCCCTTGTGGATGAAGGTTTCCGGAAATCAAAAGAGGCGGCAAAGGGGTTCCTCAGGATTATTAACGGCAGCCACGCCTTTGATGTCCTCATCCAGATGCAGGAACTCGGTTTCCTGTCGGCCTTTATCCCCGAATTTGCCAAGATCGCCAACCGGGTTCAATTTGACGCATACCACACCTTTCCGGTCGGCCGGCATTCGCTCGAAACGGTCAGGCGTCTCAAGGAGATCCCTGGGCAGAAAGAGATATTTCTCCTCGATATTCTTCTGGAACTCACGGACCCCGAGCCGCTCCTTTTGGCGGGTCTCTTCCATGATGTGGGCAAGATCGGCGGGGACCACGCGGCCGTAGGGACGGAGATCGCCGGCAGGATCTTGAAACGGTTTAAATATCCGAGTGAAGCGACCGAGGAGATCCTCTTTCTGATCCGGCATCATCTCCTCCTGGTGGAGACGGCCACCCGCAGGGATCTCGCCGATGAAAAATCCGTTGTCCACTGCGCCCGGTTGATCGGGAGCCCTGAAAGGCTCCGCATGCTCTACCTCCTCACGTGGGCCGATTCCATGGCAACCGGGCCGAGGGCCTGGAACGACTGGATCGCCAATCTGGTGCAGGAACTCTTTTTCAAGGTCCTCAACATCATTGAGAGGGGTGAACTGGCAACCATGGACGCCTCAGAAAAGGTCCGGCAGACCATGGACCAGGTTCGTCAGAAGTTGGGCGTTAAGGAGAAAGGCATAGACCCGGAACCCTACTTTGAGGTGATGTCTCCGAGGTACCTTCTGACCAGTACGCCTGGAGACATTGTCCGGCATATTGAAATGGTCGTGAAAATGAAGGCCCCGGCCAGGCCGGATTCGGGATATCCCTTCTTCCTGGAAGCCAAGGAAGATCCCGCGGAGGATTGTTCGGTCATCACCTTTCTGGCAGAGGACAGGCCCGGGCTGTTCGCGGACATGGCAGGCGTACTGGCCTTAAACAGCGTCAATATCCTCTCCGCCGATATCTACACCTGGAGGGACGGGACCGTAGTGGATGTCTTCAAGGCAACCCGACCCCTCGACCCGATCCATCCGGAGACTACCTGGCGGAAGGTGAGGCAGGACCTGGAACGTACGTTCGAGGGAAAACTGTCCTTGTCCTATCGCCTGGGTCAGAAAAGGGCATCATCTGTTTTCTCCAATCGCGATAAACCCTCGCGACCCCCGCATGTTGTCATCGACAACAGGTCTTCTGATTTCTTTACCCTGATCGAGGTATTCGCCGATGACCGGGTGGGTCTCCTCCACCTGATTACCAAAACCCTGTTTGATCTCCGTCTGGACATTCGGATCGCCAAAATCGCCACAAAGGGCGATCAGATCGCGGATGTTTTCTATGTGCGCGATCTCGAAGGACAAAAGATTGCCGATGAAGTGCATCTGAGGGAGATTGAAGAGGCGTTGCGTTATGAACTCCGGTAAGCACACCGGGGTTCTTGATTATTCAGATAGTTTGTTCTATGAATGGGCCTGCGCACACACCGTCGAGGGATAATCGGGGGCCGAACAGCTCCAACCATATCGTACGATGGGATAGAAAGGGAACGGTTATGAACGACTCCGAACAGAAGGTCACCGGCCTTAAAAAGATAACACTTTCTCTTGAGGCAGGAACAACGAACGACGGGATGGATCTAACCTCCGGGCCTCAAAGATATGAACTGGTGGCAGGGATTGGCACTGGTGGATTCACCCCGTTCGAATATCTATTGCTGGATAAACAGGTGGGCGATATCATCCGGTTGGAGGTCCACCCTCGGCAAATGGAGGAAACCTTCGGCCATATCGATATTCCACTGCCGGCAACCGTTATGGCCCTTGATTCGTTTTTTTTGAATGTGACGGTAGACCAGATCGATGCGGTGGATCAAAGCGAGCTGGTTCGCGCCATGGCGGGTGCGGTCAAGGGCTGCGGCGGGGATTGCTGCGGGCATCATTGATTAAGGTCGAAACCCCGGCTCGTTTGCGCCGCCGCAAAAAAAGCGTCATGCCTGCAGCTGCGTTTGTTGTCTCGGGTATTGTAAGCCTTCATCTTCTATAGATGAAGGCTCTCGCATTTCCATTTTGTGGCAGAGAGGCTCTCCTCACCTTTCCCTGAGGAATGCTTCGATCCGGTCCAGACCTTCCCTGATGTTCTCGATGGAATTGGCATAGGAAAACCTTAAATATCCTTCGGCATTCTCCCCGAAGTCGATCCCCGGAGATACCCCGACCCCGGCCTTTTCGAGGATCTCAAAGGCCAGGTCATAGGAGCTTGCAGCGAAATGCCTGGCATTGGCCAGCATGTAGAAGGCTCCTGCCGGCTCCGTCTTGAGACCGAACCCCAGTTCCCTGACCCGCTTCATCATGTATCTGCGCCGCTCATCATAGACCGCCTTCATCCGCTCCACATCCGATCCGGCCTTTGTGAGGGCCGCGATGCCGGCCCATTGGGAGATGCTTCCGGCAGAGATATAGAAATTCTGCTGCATCTTCTGCAAGGGACGGATAAACTCCCTGGGGGCAATGAGATACCCCAGGCGCCATCCGGTCATGGCGTAGAGCTTGGAAAATCCGTTCAATACAAAGGCGTTGTCCGTAAACTCAAGGATGGAGTGTTCTTTTTCTCCATAAACCAGGCCGTGATAAATCTCGTCGGATATCACGGGGGGGCCCAGAGCAGCAATCTCCTCTATCCGTTCGGCCGATAGGAGATTGCCGGTGGGATTCGAGGGGGAGTTGATGAGAATAGCCCTTGTTTTTGGCCCGATCTTCTTCTCGATTTCCTCAGGCCGCAGTTGAAACCCTTCTTCCTCCTCCGCCCGGATCGGGACGGCCCGGCCTCCCAGGAAGGCGGCAAAGTTGGGGTAGCAGGGATAATGGGGATCAGACATGATGATTTCATCGCCTGCCTCCAGGAGGGCGGCGAATATCAAAAAGAGGGCCGGCGACGTGCCTGATGAGACGAGGATTCGGTCGGGTTCAATCGTGACGCCGTATTTATCAAGATAATGGTCACAGATTGCTTCTCTTAGCTGGATGAGGCCGAGGCTGTGGGTATAGTGGGTCTCCCCCTGCCGGATGGCCTCGCACGCCGCATCGCAGATGCACGCCGGGGTAGGAAAATCCGGCTCGCCGATCTCAAGATGGATGATATGCCGCCCCGCCCTTTCCAGCTCATGTGCCCGTTCAAGGACATCCATGACGATAAAGGGAGGGATCTCGCTGGCCTTTTTCGTTATCCTATGCATCAGATCACCTTATTCAGGGAATACTCGATGATCCCCTGTGCCCCGGCATTCATGAGCTGGGGGATCAGATCCCGGACCACCCTTGCATCGACCACGGTCTCCACCGACACCCAGTCGGAATTGTACAACCCGGCTACAGTGGGGGCGTTCAGGCTCGGAAGGATACGGATGACCTCTTCCACACGTTCTTGCGGGAGGTTCATCTTCAGGGCCACCATGTTCTCCGCCCGAAGGGCGCCCTTCAGCAGGAGAATGATCTGCCCGATCTTGGCCTTTTTCCAAGTGTCCTGGTAGGAGCTCCGATTCGCGATCAGCTGGGTGTTGGTCTCCATCAGGTCATAGATGATCTTGAGGCCGTGGGCCTTGATCGTGCTCCCGGTCTCCGTCACCTCCACAATGGCGTCCGCAAGGCCCGAGACCACCTTTGCCTCGGTGGCTCCCCACGAAAACTCCACCCTCACATCGATATGTCTCTCTGCAAAAAACCGCTTGGTGAAGTTGACCAGTTCGGTCGCGATCTTCTTCCCTTGAAGATCTTCAAGGCGCTCGATCCGGGAATCGGCGGGAACGGCCAGGACCCACCGGGCAGGCTTCTGGCTCACCTTGGAATAGACCAGGTCGTCCACCATGACCACGTCGGACTCGTTTTCCTTTATCCAGTCCCTCCCGGTCAGACCCGCGTCCAGTGTGCCGGTTTCAACATACCGGGACATCTCCTGGGCCCTGCAGATGGCGCATTCGATTTCGTCATCATTAATATCCGGAAAATAGCTCCGGCCATTCACATTAATCCGCCAGCCTGATTTTTCAAAGAGGTGGATCGTTGCATTTTGCAGGCTCCCCTTGGGGATGCCGAATTTCAATCTGTTCATTTCCCGTAAACCTCTTCCGGATCAAATAATCTCTCTCCAACCACGGTCACGCTCCCGTCACGTTCCACCCGCTGATGGAAGCAGGACTCATGGCCCGTGTGGCAGGCAGCGCCGCCGATCTGGTCCACCCTGAAGAGGACCGTGTCGTTGTCGCAGTCCGCGTAGATCTCCCTGATTTTCTGAACATGGCCGGAGGTGCCGCCCTTGTGCCAGATCTCTTGCCGCGTGCGGCTCCAGTAATGGGCCTCTCCGGTCTCCAATGTCTTTTGCCATGAGGCCTCGTTGATATAGGCGAGCATCAGCACCTTCCCGGTTCCATGGTCCTGCGCGATGGCCGGCAAGAGACCTCCTCCTTTGGAAAAATCGAGCCTGATGGGGCCTTTTTCTATCCCGGACATAACATACCCTTTCCTGTCGTATTTTTGAGAGTTATAAACTAACACACCCAAGAAAAATATCAAGACAAATCCCGAAACCGGTCGTCTAAACGGGTTTGCCCTCTGGGGATAGGAAGAAGGGCTTTGTGCTTTGACATGGGAGCCTGGATACCCTATACTGCGCATCCTGAGCAACGCGGCGCAACAGGAGGGTGCCGCCACACATCTTGCAGTTGTACATCCGGAGGAGGTTATGGAAATAACGAATACCGGCAAAGAAAAGGATTATTTCATCGTCGCTGTCGCCGGGAGAATGGACGCAGTAACGGCGCCTGAATTTGAGAGCCGCTTTTTGGATTGGATCAATGGGGGAGAGACCCACCTCATGGTTGATTTGGGGGAGCTTGAATATATCAGCAGCGCCGGGCTTCGAAGCATCCTGACCATTGCCAAAAATCTGAAGGCGAAACAGGGGAAAATGGTGCTTTGCGCTCTCCGCGATACGGTCAAAGAGGTCTTCGAAATCTCCGGGTTCAGCACGATCATACCGGTTTCCGAATCCGTAGAATCCGCCATCAAAGAGATCTGAACCGCCGATCGGGCGGTTTTTTATTGAAGGGCCATATCCGATGCCAGAGATAACCTCGCCTGCCAGGATAGAGCACCTGGAACGGCTGATCCAGTTCGTGGCCGGTCATGCGGAACGGGCCGGATTTCCGATCCATCGGATCAAGGAGATCGAGTTGGCCGCGGAGGAGACTCTCGTCAATATCTTCAACTATGCCTATCCCGGCGTGGAGGGCGATGTCTCGATTACCTGCCGGGCAGAAAATGCCGGACTGATGGTGGGATTCTCTGACGCAGGGGTCCCTTTCAATATCCTGGACGTTCCGGACCCGGATCTAACCGCCGATATCTTTGATAGAAAAGTGGGTGGATTGGGCGTTTTTTTCGTAAAAGAAATGGCAGACGAGGCATGGTACCGGCGTGAAGGAGGCCGCAATGTCCTGGTGCTGATATTTAATCCCCATCGCCAGGGAGCTGAAGAACGGGAGCCTGTCGGCGATGTTGAAACATAGGGGAATTGCCTTCAAACTCGTCTTCCTGATTCTCGTCAGCGATGCAGCCATACTTGCCCTTGTTTTCGGATACAGCTATCGGGTCTCCCGGCAGATCATAGAGAAAGAGATACGAGAAGACGCCCGGTGCCTTGTCGGGTCAACGGTGAACCGGATGGATGCTGTGCTTCTCCCGGTTGAAAGGGTGGCTGAAAACCTTGCCTGGGTCCTCGAGGCCGCACCCCCTCTGACCGAAGAAGAACTGAAGTATCTGCTCCGGGCCGTTGTCGAGAAGAACTCGGATATCTATGGCGCCGCCATTGCCCTTGAGCCCCATGCCTTCAGCGGCGAAAGTGCGTGTCTCGCCCCCTACTTCTGCAAGGGAGAGGGCAGACTGAAATTCGCCTGTCTCAGTTCCCATTCCTATCAACATGAACGGTGGGACTGGTACCGAATACCCAAAGAGGGCGGCCGACCGGTCTGGAGCGAGCCCTATTACGACAGGGGCGGAGGCGACATCCTGATGGCCACCTATTCTGTTCCGTTTTTTCAGACAGTCTCCGGAGGAAAGCGATTCATGGGGGTGGTCACTGCAGATATCTCCCTCTCATGGCTGACGGACATCGTCTCCTCAATCAAGATAGCCGAATCTGGTTATGCATTTTTGGTTACCAAAAAGGGAGGCTATGTGGCGCACCCGCGAACCGATCTGGTCCTGAAAAAAACCATATTCGACGAAGCCAAGGCCAGAAATGATGCAGATCTTCATAAGATCGGGACGGCCATGGCAGAGGGCAAGTCCGGATTTTCTCATCTTACCAGCATGGTTACCAATAAAGAGTGCTGGATAGCGTACGAACCCCTCACCTCCAGCGACTGGTCCCTCGGCGTCCTGTTTCCCCAGGATGAATTGTCCACAGATATCCGCAGGCTGAACCACGTTGTGTGGGGTCTTAGCCTGATCGGGATCCTGCTCCTCGCAGGGGTTATCATCATGATAGCCGGCTCCATCACCCGACCCTTGAGGGACCTGGCAAAGGCAACCGAAGGGATCGCCGCAGGGAATCTGCATGCCCTTCTCCCTTCCATAGGGGCCTGGGACGAGGTGGGCGTGCTGACAGACGCCTTTGGCCGCATGGAAGAATCACTCAAGCAGTACATCCAGGACCTGACAGAGACGACCGCTCAAAAGGAACGGATCGAGGGCGAGCTGCAGGTGGCCCGCGAGATTCAGATGGGGATGCTCCCCAAGTCCTTTCCCCCTTTTCCGGGCATAGGCGCCCTTGACATATACGCCACCCTTGAACCTGCGAAAGAGGTAGGGGGCGATCTTTATGATTTCTTCTTTGTGGATGACGACCATCTCTGTTTCACCATCGGCGACGTGGCAGGGAAAGGGGTGCCGGCCGCCCTCTTTATGACGGTCACCCAGACCCTCAATAAGACAAGGGCAACAGAGGACCGTCCCCCTGGGGAAATCCTGAGCAGGGTGAACAAGGACCTTTCCGCTGAAAATCCGTCATTCATGTTTGTGACCCTTTTTTTGGGCATTCTCAATATTCGTACCGGGGATCTGCAATTCTCAAACGGCGGGCACAACCCACCGTATCTTCTCCGGGCGAACGGCACCATCGAGGCCATGGAGATGACCGACGGTCTCGCCCTGGGGATTGAGGGAGATTTCTCCTACCGGTCAAAGAAGACCCGCCTCAGAAAGGGAGACACGGTCTTTCTCTATACCGACGGCGTGACAGAGGCAATGAATCAGAAAAAGGAATTCTTTACGGAGAAACGGCTGGAACAGGCGCTGTCCATGTTAAAGGACCAGCCCATCGACCAGATAGCAGCGGGCATCAAGGGGCAGCTCAAGGTCTTTTCCGAGGGAGAACCGCAGGCAGACGACGTCACGATGCTAATACTCAGGTTTTGTGGGCAGGGGAATCGGGGATATGAGGAGGCATGATAAAGAGTTTTGACCAGATTGATAAAAGGGAGGGTGCTGCAACATGGCCGCGATAGAATTTGAATTGAATGACAATGTGGCGGTTCTGACCATGAATGACGGGGAAAACCGATTCAATTTGCCCTTTTTAGAGGCGTTTCTTAGGGCGTTGGATCAGATCGAGGCGGATACCGACGCCCGTGCCCTGGTAGTGACCGCCTCCCACGAAAAGATATTCTCTAACGGGATCGACCTGGACTGGCTGGCGCCATTTATCAAGAAAGGAGACCGAGACACTGCCGCCGCCTTCTTTTACACCATGAACCGGCTCTTCAAGCGGATCCTGCTCTATCCCATGCCCACCATTGCCGCCATATCGGGGCATGCCTTTGCCGGCGGCGCCATTATGAGCTGTGCCTTCGATTTCCGGTTCATGCGCTCTGACCGGGGCTTCTTCTGCTTTCCCGAGGTGGATCTGGGCATCCCGTTCCTTCCGGGGATGATTGCGCTCATCAAAAAGGCCATTCCCCGGTACAAGATGGAGGAACTTCATTATACGGGCAAGAGGGCAACGGCGGAGGAGTGTGCGGCCCATCACATCATCACCAAGGCATGCCACATAAACGACCTCATGAACGAGGCCCTTTCCTTTGCAAAGGGACTCCACAAGCAAAGAGCGGTGATTGCCGTGATGAAACAGCGGATGTACCGGGAGATTGTCCATGCATTCGACATGGAAGACCCTCCGGTGATTGCCTCGGGCATGTTCTATGTGTGAGGGGTTGGACGACCCTCCAGCCATGCCTCTGTGGTCTTGAGGAGATCGTTGCTTTCCTTGCTGAGCCCTTCAAAAAACGAAAGCACTTCCCTGATAGACCCTCCTTTTGCCTCCAGCACCGCCTCAAAGAGTTCAAAATGGCGGTGATACAAACCCACTGCCAGGACGGTGGCGTTGTTGAGGGGCTTCTGATCAAAGCGGGCAAACCGGGCTGTCTTGAATTCTCCTTTGATGACCCTGAATCGTTCATGGAATTTCGTGAAGACTCCCTCTCTTCGGGCCAGTTTTTCCTCACGGGTCAGGGATGATCCGTAGAGCAGCTCCAGTTCATCCATCAGGGACGCCAGGAATCCGGAGAAGAGACGTTCATCGTCGATAGACGCCTTCGCCTTCAGTGTAAAGGGGTGTAACGGCCCGAAGCCTTGCTCGAAAAAGAGAAACGCCCCCATCTTTCCCACCAGGACGGCCAGACCTTCGTTGAATGCGCTCTGCCCCTTGAGATAGAGGGTCGTGTGCGTCATTTCGTGAAGGATGATCTCCGCCAGATCGGGGGTGGACCCCTGGATCAGATTCAAGGTGACAGGGTCTTTGAACCAGCCCAGGGTGCTGTAGGCATCTGCAACGCCGATGGACACATCCAGATCCTGTGCCACGAGTCGTTCCCGCTCCTCCTTGGCCCTTTTCAGATCAAAGAATCCCAGGTAGGGGATATCTCCTATAATAGGGAACCACCAGGTCTTGTGACAGAGACGGTCTTTGGGGGAGGCGGACACGGCATAGATGGGACATTGGGAGGAGGAGAGATAAACCGTTTTGTAGTTGTCCGTCTCTCTTAATCCCAGATCCTTTTCTCCGAACGCCTTGACATGAGAAACCAGCCGAAGCCTTTCCTGTTCATCGGGGGGAAGGGACCTCTCATTCAAGGCCTCCCGGATAGGGATCGAGTCATTGAGAAGACGAAACTGGCCCGCGGCCGCATGAAACAGATAGGCCACATCGCACCCTGAGCATCCCAGGATCAGGAAGAGCAGGACCACCATGGTTCCTTTTTTTGCCATGGACATGGGTTCCAGGGGTTGAAGGTTCAAGGTCCAGTGTTGAGGGCCTCTCTTTTCCGCATACCACATTCGATGTGGGATGCGGCCGTACTTGCAGCTTCCATTTCATTCCAGGGGGTGACGAACCCTTTGTCATGAGGATTAGCACATGTTCCCTCCTGCTTCAATCACGAAAAAACGCTCTTTTCTTGACAACTGCACGAGAAGGGGATAAAAAATATAAGATGCGGCACAATCTTGTATGCATATCCACTCTGGAGCGCAGAAGCCAGAGGAACCTCAAAGCCTGCGAACCTTGAACCTCTAAACCTCTGGAACTCTAAACCTTGAACCTCTGAACCTTACAGGAGGTATTGTCATGGCCGAAGAGCAGGTTGGAGTGATCGTCAAGTTTTTTGCCAAGCCGAGTGTGGCCGCCCTGGAGGTGACGCACGGAACCATCAAAAAGGGGGATTTGCTGAGATACAAGGGGCACACCACCGATTTCACAGAAGAGATCGCCACCATGGAGATCGATAATCAACCGATTGAAGGAGTCAAGGCGGGCGACCTCGTGGGGGTGAAGGTCAAGCAAAGGGTCAGAGAGGGGGACAAAGTTTACAAGGTGTCTGAGTAGCCTTCGATCTCTTTCATGAGCCCAGGGATCAGCCTTCTGATAACCCCCTCCTTGTCAAAGGCATTTGCCATAGAGAACCGCCAATAGTCAGGGTGATCCCGGCTGAGAAGGGGTATTCTTGCCTGAAGCCCCGGAGCCAATCTGTCGAAGCGGATGATCATTTCTACCAGCGTAAACTCCTCACCCGGGTAGTTCTCAAGCCAACCCAGTCTCTTCATGCATTCGAACCGGACGCGATCCAGCAGAAACAGATGGAGATCCATCACCGCCATCTTTTTTTTCGGACCCAGTTCATGAAATTCGAATCCTGAACCCAGCCCCTTGAGGCTCATAATCAGATCGTACAGGTAAAAGGCGCCCCTGTCTCTCCCCTGCGCCAGGCAGGAGAGGGTCTTAAAGGAGAGATCACACAGCCGGGTATCAGACCCGAAGTCTTCCTTAAATCGGCTCGTCCAGTTCCGGAAGCCCCGTCTCACCGCCAACAGGAGCCTCCCCTTTTCCAGATCAATGACTCGCGGCATAACTTCCGCCCGGACTATTGTTCATCCCCTTTTTCCAGAAAGGGGATGGTCAGTTGATACACCCCGCCTTCCATAACAGCCTGGATGGGTCCCTCGGCCACAGATTCAAACACCTTCAACATCGATGTGTTGGTGGCCAGCACATCGGCCCTGAAACCCTCGATCCCTTTTTCCTTGGCAATTTTCGTGAGCATTGCGAGGAGGAATGCTGCGATCCCTCTCTTTTGGTATTCTTCGTCCACGACAAAGGCCACATCCGCATAGGGAAGGTCATGGAGTTGCACATACCGGGCCTCGGCAATGATGCGTCCCTCTCCCGGCTCACCGATCAGCCCGACGATGGACATGGTCCTTCGGTAATCGATATTCACATACTCCTGCATCTTGGCATGGGGCATGGTCTTTATGGGAGAAAAGTAGCGGTAATAGACCGCTGTGTCCGAAAAACGGTAAAAAAGACGCCTCATTTCATCCACATCAGAAGGCTTGATCGCTCGGAAACGAACCGAAAGCCCATTTCTGAATACATGGTCGCAGGCCAGTTCATCCGGGTAGAGGTGCCCCGATTCCGCAAGGTAACGTTGGTCAGGGAACAACAGGTGCCTCTCCTTGGCAAGGCGGACCAACTCTGACCGGTCGTCGGGATGGGCGATGTCGATGAGGGCCAGGGCGCGCTCGCGGGTCGTCCGACCCGTCATGTTGGCCACGCCGTACTCCGTCACCACCAGATCCAGGGATTCCCGGTTGGAAAACTGGTTGGGGTAATCCTCCACTGAAATGATGATATTGGGTTCGCTTTTCAGATTGCGGCTCGGCAGGGCAAAGATGGTGCGCCCTCCTCTGGAAAAGGCCGCCCCGGTGAAGAACTCCTGGGCCTCACCAGGTCCGGCCCCTACATTCCCCTTTCCGGTGTGCAGGGCAATGCCGCCGGTCAGATCCACCTTGCGGGCAGGCAGAACCACAATAAAATGGTCGTTGGCCCCGATTCTCGTGGGGTCCGCCACCACGTCGATCCCCTGGAACTCGATCAGGGGGTTGCGATGCAGCCATCGCATCAGCTCTTCCGTGCCGATAGCATAGGCGGTAACCGACTTTCCCAGAAAAATGCCCTTGCGCCGGTTGCTCACGGCCCCGCTTTTGACCAGGTCCATCAGGGCGTCGGTAAAAAAAGGGGAATGGATCCCCAGATGCCGCTTTCTCTTCAGATGGGGGGCCAGCGCATCGAAGAGGGGGCCGACGGAAAATGCAATGCAGCTACCGTCTTGGATCAGGTAAGCCACATTGGCCCCCACCTTTTCATAGACATCGTCCACCGGCCAGCGGGGAAAATAGATGGGCGGCTCGGTAGCCTTTACCAGATAGTCAAAGTCATCGATGTGAACGAAGGTGTCCCCCAGGGTTCTGGGGGCACGATCATTGATCTCGCCAACCACCAGTGAGGCCTGGGCCATGGCCTGCCTGGCGGCGTCTATTGAAGGTCCAAGGCTGCAATACCCCCAATCATCAGGAGGCGTAATCTGGATAAAGGCCGCGTCAACCCCGATGGCCCCCGATTCAATGAGGTGCGGGATACGGGAAAAGGGGGTCGGGATCAGGTCTACCCGGCCGGCAGTGATGGCCTCACTGGCCACCCACCCGGAAAAAAATGTCTTGAGCCGGAATTTCTGCGTATTTTCTTCCGCAATGGATACGGCCTGCCCGAAACTAACAAGTTGTATGAATTCAAGATCGCGGAGATTTCCGGAGTCAGAGGCCATCAGACTCTTCACCAGGGTCCGCGGCTCTGCGACCCCGGTCCCCAGAAAAATACTCATGCCGGGGCGGATCTTTGAAAGGACCTTGCCGGGTGCTACCAGTCTGGATTCCCATCCTTTGTTTTCCGATACGGACATCGATATACCTGGCAATTCAGAATTGCGAATTAAGGAATTCAGGAATCAAAAAAACCAATCCCTTAATCCCATCCACAGATTACGCAGATTTCACAGATACCAATTCCTGAATCCCTCAATTCACGAATTCCTCAATCTCTGTGCCATTACCACCCGGTAATGGCGGCTGTAGTCTTTGATCCGGGTCTCTTGCTGGTACTCCCCCGTCCGGGTGATGATGTCCAGTGCCTTTTGCGTCTGCCACGGCGCCATTTCCAGGATCATCCATCCACCGGGATCCAAGAAATCGTGCGCCCCCTTGATGATCTTTTCGAGGTAATACATCCCTCCCTCCCGGCCTTCCAGGGCCAGCCGGGGTTCATAATCGCGAATCTCCGGGGATAACTCATTGAATTCCTCGGTGGAGACATAAGGAGGGTTGGAGACAATCATATCAAAACGGTTAACCCCCTCCGGAAGGCATTCCCATAGATCTCCCTGGCAAAAACAGACCCTCTCGGATACGCCGTGCCTCAATGCATTCATCCGGGCAACGCCCAAGGCTTGGCCGGATATATCCGTTGCCCAGACACCTGCACCGGGAATTTCCTTGGCCAAGGAAACGGCTATGGCCCCACACCCTGTGCCCAGGTCGAGGATCTTTAGGCCTTGATTATTTGGTTTGAGGCCTTTTGCGAGTGCAATGCCCTGTTCCACGATGATTTCGGTCTCGGGCCTGGGAATAAGCACATGGGGGTTTACGGCAAAGTCGAGGGACCAGAACTCCTGGGTCCCGGTGATATACTGCAGGGGTTCGTGATCGAGCCGCCGTTTGATGAGAGAACGGAAAGAGGAGAGTTCCGTTTCGGTGAGCGGCTGATCGAAATTGAGATAGAGACCCACCCGTTCCATATGGAGCTGGTGGGCCAGGAGCACCTCGGCGTTTAGACGGGGGTTTTCGATCCCCTTGTCTCTCAGGTAGTCGCTCGACGCCTTGAGGAGATCTTTAATTTGCCATGTCCTTGGAGACATTTTCGGCTCAGTTCCCGTCGGCCTTTTTGAGCGCCTCCGTCTGAAAGTGGGTTATGAGGGGTTCGATAACAAGATCCAGTTCCCCCTGCAAAAGGGCCTCCAATTTGTAGAGGGTAAGCCCGATCCTGTGATCCGTGACCCTGGCCTGGGGAAAATTATAGGTCCGGATCCTCTCGCTCCTGTCGCCCGAACCTACCATGGTCCGCCGTTCCTCGGAAATCTTGGATTGCTGCTGGGAGATCTCTATATCGAGGAGTCGGGACCTCAGTACCTTCATCGCCTTTGCCTTGTTCTTGTGCTGGGACTTTTCATCCTGGCAGGTGACGACCAGGCCGGAAGGGAGATGCGTGAGTCGGACTGCAGAGGCCGTCTTGTTGACATGTTGGCCGCCGGGTCCTGATGAACGGTATAAATCTATCCGCAGGTCCTCGGGGTCGATTTCCACGTCGATTTCCTCGGCTTCCGGAAGAATCGCCACGGTAACCGCCGATGTGTGTATTCGTCCTTGAGTCTCTGTCTCGGGAACTCGCTGGACCCGGTGGACCCCGCTTTCATACTTGAGCCTACTGTATACCTTCTCTCCTGCCACAAGGACGATGATTTCTTTCAGCCCTCCGATCCCTGTCAGGTGCTGGCTGAGAATTTCCGTCTTCCAACCCCTCAGTTCGGCGTAGCGGCTGTACATCCTGAACAGGTCGGCGGCAAAAAGCGCGGCCTCTTCCCCGCCTGTACCCGCCCGTATCTCCAAAAGGATGTTCCTGTCGTCGTTGGGATTCTTGGGGATCAGCAAGACCTTGAGTTCCTGTTCCACACGTAAAAGCCTTGCCTCCAGGTCCTCGATTTCTTCCCTGGCCAGGCGGCGGATGTCATTGTCGGGGTCTTCCAGCAACAATCGGCTGCCTTCCATCTCATCTTGAAGCGACTTGAATTCCCTGAAGCTTTTCACAATGGGGGCAAGGTTACTCCGCTCCCTGGCATAGGCCTGATACGTCTTTTGATCCCGGATGATCTCGGGACGTCCCAGATCGGCCTCCAGCTCCTTATAGCGCTCTTCAATTTCCTCGACTTTGGCAAACATCCGCACAAACCTCAAGAGATCATTTTCCGACGCTGCTCAGAAATCCTCAAGCCCGGCATGGTCCGATGCGATCCGGGCCCTGTGCCACCCCACCGGGCGTCCGACAACGCCATTCCGGCAAATAACATCCGGGCCGATTGTTCAGGTTTCATTCCAACGGGCGCGCCATCGCTGGGCGCTTGCAGAGAAAGTGACCCAGCCGTCACCGGACGCCCTCAGGCGAGATGATCAGGCAGAGTTGGGGGTGGAGAGGTCTTGGGTCTCGACATCGATCCAGTTAATGGGCTGCCATATCTGTCTTAATCTGCGGCCTTGCTTTCGGACTGGGCCTTGTTGAATGTGGCATACTTTTTTCGGAATCGTTCCACCCTTCCTGCTGAGTCTACCAGCTTCTGTTTGCCCGTGAAAAACGGATGACATTTGGAGCAAATTTCAACATTGATTTCCTTGACAGTGGAACCGGTTTCAAATTCATTGCCGCACGCGCAGCGGACCGTGGTCTTGTAGTATTCCGGATGGATTCCCTTTTTCATCTTTATGATCTCCTCGTCAAAATTAATCGCTCATTGAAGCCAAGAATTCTCTATTATCCTTTGTTCCCTTAATTTTTTCAAGCAAGAATTCCATACTGTCCACCGGCGTCAGGGGCGCAAGCAGCTTGCGCAGAATCCAGATGCGGTTGAGATCCGCCTCATCCAACAGGAGCTCTTCCTTGCGGGTCCCTGAGAGATTGATGTCAATAGATGGGAAAACCCGCCTGTCGCTCAACTTCCGATCCAGGTGAATCTCCATATTTCCCGTGCCTTTGAATTCCTCGAAGATAACCTCATCCATCCTGCTCCCCGTGTCGATGAGGGCCGTGGCAATGATGGTAAGGCTACCCCCCTCCTCAATGTTTCGGGCGGCTCCGAAGAAACGTTTGGGCTTGTGGAGTGCGTTGGAGTCAAGCCCGCCGGAGAGAATCTTTCCACTGGGAGGAACAACCGAGTTATAGGCCCTTGCCAACCGTGTAATGCTGTCCAAGAGGATCAGTACATCCAGCTTGTGCTCGACCAGTCTCTTGGCCTTCTCAATGACCATCTCCGCTACCTGGACATGGCGGTGAGGAGGTTCGTCAAAGGTGGAACTGATCACCTCGGCGTCCACGGATCGAGCCATATCCGTGACTTCTTCCGGCCTTTCATCGATGAGAAGGACAATCTTGTGGATCTCTTTATCATTGGCAGAAACGGCATTGGCGACATTCTGAAGGAGCATGGTCTTTCCCGTCCTGGGAGGAGCGACAATCAGACCCCGCTGCCCTTTTCCGATCGGCGTCATCAGGTCCATGATTCTGGTGGAATAGTTGTCAGAGGAGACCTCCAATGGGATTCTCTTATCGGGATAGAGAGGGGTGAGGTTGTCAAACAGGATTTTTTCTCTGGATATCTCCGGGTCCTGATGATTCACCTTTTCCACCTTCAAAAGGGCAAAATACCGCTCTGATTCCTTTGGCGGCCGTATCTGACCGGAGACCGTATCCCCTTTTCTCAGGTTAAATCGACGGATCTGGGAGGGAGAGATGTAGATATCGTCAGGGCCGGGAAGGTAGTTGGCATCCGGGGCACGCAGGAACCCGAAACCGTCCGGAAGAATTTCCAGGACCCCCTCCCCATATATCAAGCCGTTTCGGGCGGAATGAGCCTGGAGCAGGGCAAACGTAAGATCCTGCTTACGCATCCCGGAAGCCCCCTCGATGTTAAACTCCTTAGCCATTTCAGTCAGTTGGCTAATCTTCATTTCTTTAAGTTCGACAAGATTCATCTCTTTTCTCCGTTAGTCACAGCCTCGCCAAGAGGTGGTTAAGTGGTTAAGTGATTGTGAGGTCAAGCGGTTTCAGCCGTCTGCCGATCATTCGTTTTCCCGTAGATTCGACCCTCCAGTTGAAGAGAGGCTTTTCGCCCGGCCGGATCAATAGGGATGGGCCTTTTCCAAATGGACGGTTCAGCCACTCAACGGTATGACGATTTCTATAGAGCATCCAGGATGGTATGTAATTAATCCGATTGAAATCTCACCATATCTCCGCCGCCTGTGTGTCTGACTCTCGAGTAGAAGGAATATGAACGTTAACACAGGTCGGCTGTAATGACATACTTTGAAAGACACGACAGCCCTCTTGGAGACAGGAGGCCGTGTATCGAAAACCCTTTTGTGTGAGTTAATGAAAGTTACTCAGCAGAGTTGTTATGGAGTCTACACAGATATCCGGTCTATACCGAATCCCCCGAAAGGCAGGAAAGATTTAAGATGCGCATTATTATAGTCGCATTATTTCTGATGTCAAGGCTTTTCAGAGCAGGATTCCGAATTATGAGTGCAAATCCAGTGATTTCAAGCGGTCTAACGCATGTTTCATATCATACGGCACGGCCGATTCGAACTCCACATAGTCCTGGGTCACCGGATGGATGAACCCGAGACGGCCCGCGTGCAGCATCTGCCGGTCAAAGGGAGGCAGGAACTCAGCTTGGCGCATCGTCTGCCTTTTTCTCCGGTCGCGCCGGTAGCCATAGACAGGGTCCCCTGCGATGGGATGGCCGATGTGAGAGAGGTGGACACGAATCTGGTGGGTGCGGCCCGTCTTGATGGAAACAGATAGAAGAGAAAAGCCGCACTGAAATTCCGCTACTTTCCGCCACAGGGACAAGGCATGCCTGCCGCCGGACTCCACCACCGACATCTCCTTACGTCGGACCGGATGTCGAGCAATAGGGAGGTCGATTTCCCCCTTTTCTGCGCTCAGATGTCCATGCACAAGGGCCAGGTATTGCTTTTTCACCAGGCCTGCCTTGAATTGACCGGATAACGAGGCGTGGGCAAGATCGTTTTTTGCCACTACCATAAGCCCCGACGTGTTCTTGTCAAGCCGATGCACAATCCCGGGCCTGAGTGTCCCCCCGATTCCAGAGAGGTCTTTGCAGTGTTTGAGAAGCCCGTGGACCAGGGTCTTGGTTGAATGCCCGGCCCCCGGGTGAACCACAACCCCTGCAGGCTTTGATAAAACGATCAAGGCGTCGTCCTCGTGTATCACCTGGAATTCGACGTCTTCGGGTGTAAGGATCATTTCTGATGGGGGAGGAACGAAAAGAAAGACCTGATCCCCCGACTTCAATTTATGACTCGCCTTTGAAGGGGATCCGTTTACCCTGGCATGCCCCTCCCTGATGAGCGATTGTATCCGTGACCGAGAGAGACCTATGGAACTGCTGCAGAGAAAGACATCCAGCCGGGTATCCTGATTGTCCTCGGTTATTTCACAGAAAAATGTCCTGTCTGGATTCCGTGACATTCATACACTTGCTGACGGGTGCTGAGATCGTTCTATCGATGCGCCGAGGAAAGGGACGATGCAATAATCATGTGGATCAGGAAAACATTCCGTCGAGGTCTTTCTCTACCTGTGATTCGCCGATCTGTTTTGCAAGGGATATTTCTTTGATCAGCAGGGTTCGGGCGGTTTCCAGCATCTTTCTTTCGCCAAAGGAAAGCTCCTTTTCCACCCTCAGCATCAACAGGTCTCGATACACCTCGGCAACCTCAAAGACGGAACCGGTTTTAATCTTGTCCATGTACTCTCTGTAACGCCGGTTCCAGGTCTGATTGTCAAGGGCAACGTCTCTTTTTTCCAGAATGGAATAGAGCCTTGGAAGCTCTGTTTCGTTGATAATCTCCCTTAGGCCCACATTGTTCACGTTACGGGTTGGAATCATGATAATCATATTGTTATCGAGAATTCGCATGACATAAAAATCCTGTTCACAA
>Ga0209164_1001049_pt1 | contig 42087 bp, 39 predicted proteins | sample MTBNYHSulfiMetaG_FD_187458 | JGI IMG/M metagenome (GOLD analysis project Ga0209164, IMG submission 187458) | Enrichment culture microbial communities from rom New York Harbor, USA that are MTBE-degrading - MTBE-NYH (New York Harbor Sulfidogenic)... | ecosystem: Environmental > Aquatic > Marine >... | reverse complement strand
TCAGGGTCGTCCCCGAGCCCGACATGTGGCAGCCGGCGCAGGTCGGCGTCCGGTAGTCCACCCCGGCCGTCCAGGTCCCCGGCGCCGAGTCCCACTTCCAGTCGTGGCCGAAGGCGTCATAGATGGCCCCGTGCTTGGACTCCTTGTAGATCTCGATCTGGGGATGGTCCGGGCCCAGGTGGCACTGCCCGCAGGCCTCGGCCTTGCGCGCCTCGGCCAGGCTGAAGGCGTGCCGGGTGTGGCACGAGGTGCAGGAGCCCTTGCTCCCGTCCAGGTTCAGCCGGCCCACCCCCACGTTGGGCCAGGTCGCCCCGTCCAGACGCCCCTCCCTGACCTTGAGGATCGTGCCGTGGCAGTGGAAGCAGCCCGAGGCCCGCTCCAGCTCGCTGTTCATCCCGTCGTTCAGCCAGGGGTCTATCTTCCAGATGATCTCCAGGGTGTTGGCGTGCTTGCTCAGGGAGTACTGTTTGGCCTCGTCAGGGTGGCAGCGGGAACAGTCCTTGGGCGTCACCGCCGCCGCCACCGCCACCCGGTAGTCCTTGACCCCGTACTTGCTGTCCGACCGCTCGTACTGCTTGAAGTGGACCTGGGAGACGTCGGCATCGCTGTCGTCGGCCTTGTGGCAGTCGTAGCAGGTGATGTTGGCGCTGGCGTGGCGGGACCTGGCCCAGTCGGCGAAGAGCCCCGGATTCTCCTGTTTGTGGCATTCCAGGCAGGCCACGGCCTCGGGCGGCATGCTCCGCTCCAGCCGGAAGGCCTTGGGCTGGGGCTGATTGGCCGCGGTCTGGGCCCAGGCCGGGCCGCCCGGCCAGGCCAGCAGCCCGGCCAGAATCAATGACTCGACAACCAGTCGCCAGCGTTTCATATCACCCTCCCCTCCAACCGGATCGATCCTCAGAGCCCCAGCCCCCGGTAGGGGGGCTGGAGCTGCTTGTAGGCGTAAAGCTCCCTGGGGTTGTGGACCAGGTTCCGGTGGCAGTCCAGGCACCGCTTCTCGTAGCCCGGCCGGGCGTAGAGCACGTCCCGGTGGGCCAGCATGGCCCCCCGCCGCTGGGGCAGGTAGAGCAGGTTGCGGTGGCACTTCTGGCACTGGTCATTCTTGATGGTCGCCCAGGCCGCCCGCCGGTTCTTGGAATGGTCGTACTCCTCCCCGAGCAGGTGGACCAGGACGTCCTTGGCGCCGTGGACCGTCTTGGCGAAGAAGAAGTCAAAGGTGTCATGGGGCGCGGGCAGGTGGCAGTCCATGCAGTCGGCCACCAGACCCTGGCCGTTGTTGACGTGGCTCGAGGTCTTCCAGGTGTTGTAGGCGAACTCGATCTCGTGGCAGGAGGAGCAGAAGCCGGGCGTGGAGGTCCGGACCATGGTGTAGTAGGTCATGCTGAACAGGGGAAAAGCCAGGAGGAGGCCCAAGGTGATATAAATGGCCGGCCTGATTAGTCGTTTCATCGGCCGTCCTCCGGATGAGGGACGCGACCCCTGCCCGGAGGCAGCCGGTTCGGCTCGGCTCACCCCCAGCGGGTGGCTCGAAGCTGAATGAGTATTCACTAAAGGGAGGAAAAGTCCTCCAACCCGGCCTTAAATTTGGGGCCAAAGAGCCATCCTGTCAAGAGCATTTCCGCAAATGATCGGACTTCAGCCGACCTCAAGAACCTTGACCCCCTATCCTGACCGTGATAGTCTTCATTCGTTTAGCTCAATCGGTGCTTGGCGGAGATGAGGAACGTGGCCGACGACCACGATTCACAGTCAATCATTGAGCTCACCGAAGTGGTCGAGGAGGGCCTCCCCCTCGAACAGCTCGGCCAGTCGGAGAGCGAAGGCCAGATGGAAGCCCAGATCGAGCGCATCTTCAGCCAGGACGAGCAGAACGTGAGCGCTGACCTGCTGGCCGAGGAGGCCGGCTCCGAGGCGCCGGTGAGCCAGGAGGAGCAGGACGATCTGACCTCCCTGCTCAAAGAGGTGGCCGACAAGGACCAGGCCGGGGCCGAGGTGGAAGAGGGAGACCTGGACGCCCTCCTGGCCGAGGTGGCAGGCGAAGTGGCCGGCCAGGCCCAGGAAGCCCCGGACAAGGCCGCTGGCCAGGCCGAAGCGGCCGAGGACCAGGGCGACCTGGAGGCCCTTCTGGCCGAGGCCGGCGGCGAGGCCCCCCAGCCCCAGGCCGGACCGATCGAGGAAGGCAAGCCGGACCTGGGCGACCTGGACGCTCTTCTGGCCGAAACCGCCGCCGAGGCTCCCCAGCCCCAGGCCGAGCCGATCGAAGAGGATAAGTTGGACCAGGGCGACCTGGACGCTCTTCTGGCCGAGGCTGGCGGCGAAGCTCCCCAGCCAGAGGCCGAGCCGGCTGAAGAAGGCCAGCCGGACCTGGACGACTTGGAGGACCTCCTGGCCGAGGCCGGCGGCGAGGCTCCCCAGCCCCAGGCCGAGTCGATCGAGGCAGGCCAGCCGGACCAGGGCGATCTGGACGCCCTCCTGGCCGAGGCCAGCGCCGAGGTCAAAGAGGAAGAGGCGGCCCAGGATCTCCTGGCCGACGCCGGCGACCAGATCCCGGTGGACGAGGCCGTTCAGGTGACCGAGACCGCCGATCTGGCGGCCGAGGGACAATTGGGCCAGGACGATCTGGACGCCCTCCTGGCCCAGGTGACCGACCAGACCGGCGCCATCGAGGCGGCGCCCGAGACGACCGCCGAGCCGGCTGAGGAGGAACCAGCGGACTTCGAGCCCGCCGCGCCAGAGCCCGAGCCGGCGCCGGCGCCCTTTGAGGCGACCCTGGATCCGGAGCTGGTCGATCAGGTGGTCACCCGGGTGGCCCGGGAAGTCTTTGAGAAAGTGGCCCGGGAGATCATCCCCCAGGTGGCCGAGGAGGTTCTGCCCAGGGTGGCCGAGGAGGTTCTGACCAAGCAGATCGAGGCCTTGCGCCGGGATCTGGAGGAATCTCTGGATTAGCCCCTCGGGCCAAGTCTGAAGAACGGAGAGGGGATCGTCCCTCTCCTTTTTGTCTGAGCGGACGGGGATGACTCATTGAGTCGGCCGAGCCCCGTGAAGTTGAGCGGCGCATTTGTTTGTCGGAGCGGAAAGGATGACCGTGGAGCTACCCAAAGCCTACGAACCCCAGGAAGTCGAGCGGCGCATCTACGCCGAGTGGGAGAAGAACGGTTACTTCAGGGCCGATCCCGATTCCGATCGGCCGCCCTACGCCATCGTCATCCCGCCGCCCAACGTCACCGGCGCCCTGCACATGGGCCACGCCCTGAACAACACCATCCAGGACATCCTGATCCGCTACAAGCGCATGGACGGCTTCAACACCCTCTGGCAGCCCGGCACCGATCACGCCGGCATCGCCACCCAGAACGTGGTCGAGCGGCAGCTGGCCGTCGAGGGCACGGACCGGGACCAGATCGGCCGGGAGAAGTTCATCGAGCGGGTCTGGGAGTGGCGGAGCAGGTACGGCGGCCAGATACTCAACCAGCTCAAGCGCCTGGGCGCCTCCTGCGACTGGGAGCGGGAGCGCTTCACCATGGACGAGGGCCTGAGCCGGGCCGTGCGCGAGGTCTTTGTCAGCCTCTATGAGCAGGGCCTCATCTACCGCGACAACTACATCACCAACTGGTGCCCCCGCTGCCAGACCGCCCTGGCCGACCTGGAGGTGGAGCACCACCAGGTCAAGGGCGCCCTCTACTACGTCCACTACCCCCTTATCGAGGGCGACGGCTTCGTCACCGTGGCCACCACCCGGCCCGAGACAATGCTCGGCGACACGGCCGTGGCCGTCAACCCCAAGGACCAGCGCTATGGCCACCTGGTCGGCCGCCGGGTCAGACTCCCCCTGACCGAGCGGATCCTGCCCGTCATCGCCGATGATTACGTGGACCCCGAGTTCGGCACCGGCTGCCTCAAGATCACCCCGGCCCACGACCCCTACGACTTCGAGATCGGCCAACGCCACGGCCTGGAGGCCATCAGCGCCTTTGACCTGCGGGGCCGGATGACCAGCCAGGCCGGCCCCTACGAGGGGCTGGACCGCTTCGAGGCCCGGGACAAGGTCGTCGAGGACCTCCAGAGCCAGGGTTTCCTGGAAAAGGTGGAGGACTACAGCCACTCGGTCGGCCACTGCTACCGCTGCAAGACCATGATCGAGCCCCTCAAGTCGGTCCAGTGGTTCGTCAGGATCAAACCCCTGGCCGAGAAGGCCATCGCCGCGGTCAGGACCGGCCAGACCAGGATCGTGCCCCCGCAGTGGGAAAAGGTCTACTTCGAGTGGATGGAGAACATCCGCGACTGGACCATCTCCCGCCAGATCTGGTGGGGCCACCGCCTCCCGGTCTGGTACTGCCAGAACAAGAGCTGCAACGCGGTCATCGTCTCCCGGGAGGACCCGACCGCCTGCCCCTGCGGCGGCGAGCTGAAGCAGGAGACCGACGTCCTGGACACCTGGTTCTCCTCGGCCCTGTGGCCCTTCTCCACCCTGGGCTGGCCAGATAAGACCGATTACCTGAAGACTTTCTATCCGACCTCCTGCCTGGTCACCGGCTTTGACATCCTCTTCTTCTGGGTGGCCAGGATGATGATGATGGGCCTCTGGTTCCTGGACGAGGTCCCCTTCAGCGACGTCTACATCCACGCCCTGGTCCGCGACGAAGAGGGCAGCAAGATGTCCAAGTCCAAGGGCAACGTCATCGACCCCTTGGAGGTCATGGACGAGTACGGCACCGACGCCTTCCGCTTCACCCTGGCCGCCTTCGCCGCCCAGGGCCGCGACGTCAAGCTCTCGCTCAAGCGCATAGAGGGTTACCGCCACTTCATCAACAAGCTCTGGAACGCGGCCCGCTTCGCCCTGATGAACCTGGACGGCCAGGCCGAGGAGGGCCAGCCCGGCCTGGCCGACCGCTGGATCCTGAGCCGGCTGAGCGCGGTCACGGCCGAGGTCCGGACCAACCTGGACGACTACCACTTCGACCGGGCCGCCTCCAGCCTCTACCAGTTCGTCTGGCACGAGCTGTGCGACTGGTACATCGAGCTGAGCAAACCGGCCCTGGCCGGCCAGAACGGGCCCCAGGCCCAGGCCAGCGCCCGCTTCACTCTGCTCAAGGCCCTGGGCGACGTCCTCAAGCTGCTCCACCCCATCATCCCCTTCGTCACCGAGGAGATCTGGCAGAAGCTGCCCGGGGAGAGGGGCACGATCATGCTGGCCCCCTACCCCAAGCCCGAGCCCCAGCGCCGGGACCCGGCGGCCGAGGAGGAGGTCGCCCGGCTCCAGGAGGCCATCGTCGGCATCCGCCAGATCAGGGGCGACTACGACCTGCCGCCCAGCCAGAGGGTCAAGGCCCTGGTCATTGCCCCGGACCAGACCGCGATCGAGCTGCTGGAGCGGCACCTGGCCGACATCGAGGCCCTGGCCCTGGCCGAGGAAGTGACCATCGGGCTGGAGGTGGCCGAGAGGCCCAAGGGCTACGCCTGGGTCGCGGCCGGCGGCCTGAACATCGGCGTCCGGGTGGCCGGCCTGATCGACCTGGCCGCCGAGGAGCAGAAGTGGCTCCGTAAGTCGGACAAGATCGCCCGGGACCTGGACAAGGTCCAGGCCAAGCTGGGCAATCCCAAGTTCACGGCCAATGCCCCGGCCGAGATCGTGGCCAAGGAAGAGGCCAAATTAGCCGAGCTCAGGGAAGAGCAGGACCACGCCCGGCGGCACCTGGAGAGCCTCAGGGAGATGATGTAGCCGGCCGGACGGGCGCCGTCGTTTTTCGGGCGGCCCTTGAATAATCGCGGCCGCTCACCGGCCGTGGGTCCGGGCGATCTTTTCGAACATGGTCACCAGGCCCACTCCCAGGCTGTAGATCCACTCGATGCTCAGATTGTCTTCCGCGGTCCGGTCAAAGAACAGATTGAGATCGGACTCCATCTCACCATCGCTCTTCCAGTAACAGATCAGGACGGGCAGCTTGGGCAGGGGATGGATGACCACCGCGATGTCGGACTCGAAAAGCTCCGGAGCGGGCCGCCCGTCAAAGACTTCGATGATGTACTCAAAAAGCTCGGTGTAGCCGTCAATGACCTTCTTGAAAGGCTTCTCGCATTTCTGGTTGAAAAAACGCCCCCAATCAGCTCCTCCCTTGAGCTCCCGGAAGGGAACCCACTCGCCCTTGATGTCTTTCCCGGGGCTGGATGTGACGTAGTTGAGCAGGGGCAGGGTGACCCAGTGATGGATATGGCACTCGGAGGTGACGTTCCCCTGGGAATCAACCAGGAAGTCCTTGCCCAGGCACTTGACGGCCAGCTTGTCTCCGCGAAACGTAGCGCCCAATCTCTCGGCCGAGGCGGAGAGGTCCATGGCCGCGACTCGAGTCTGCAACTCCTGGAACACCTTTTGCCGATCAATCTCAATGGCGGGCTGACCCTGGATCTTGACCCGGTGCTCTGCAAGAACCCGGGCCTCCAGGTGGGGGCAGTCCTCGAGCCGCTTGCCGCCCTTCATCACCTCCAGGGCAAAGGTCAGACAGGTCTTGCAGCCGCATTCCCGGCAGTTGGTCTTGGGGAGTATCTTTATCACTTCCAGATGGTTCTTCAGCTCAGCCACTCTTGATCACCTCGATCCCGAACCGGTGAGTAAAAGAAAAATCGTCCATTTAAGGACGTTCGGAATCGCCCAGAGGGGTGAAAGGCCGGCCATCCGCCGGCGGGCCTTCTCGGCCCCCAAGCCCTGCCCTTTTCAGCCCGGAGTGAGAGTCGCCACCCTGTAGCGCCTTCCCCCGCGCGAGCCCTCCGGCGCCACCAGGCCGGCTTCGGCCAGCCGGCCGAGGAGGGTCTTGGCCGTGGAGTCGGAGCAGTCCAGGGCCTGCCTCAGATCGGCGTTGGCCAGATAGCCGCCCTGGCGCTGGGCCAGGAGCCGGGCCAGGGCCGGACGGACCGCCGGCTTGAGGGGCAGCCCGGCCAGGGCCTGGCTCCAGCCGTCCAGACCCGGGGAGATCAGCCGCTCGGCCAGGCTCCGGGGCAGGTCCTCCAGGTCGATGACGTGCCTCCGGCTGGCGGCCACGGCGTGGTCGATCAGGTTGATCAGCTCCCGGACGTTGCCCGGATAGTCGTAGCTCAGGAAGAGCTGCCTGACCCGGGGCGAGAAGCGCCTGACCTTGCGCGTCTCCAGGCAGGCCTGGGTCAGGTAGTGGTCCATGAGCACGGGCAGGTCCTCAAGCCGGTCCCTGAGGGGCGGTATCTTGACCGGCAGGGTGGCCAGGCGGTAGTAGAGGTCCTCCCGGAACTGGCCCTCGGCCACCAGGCCCTCGATGTCCCGGCTGGAGGCCGCGACCACCCTGAGCCTGACCTTGACCGGCCGGCCGCCGCCCAGTCTCTCCACCACCCTCTCCTGCAGGACCCTGAGGAGCATGACCTGGGCCGAGAGGGACAGCTCGGCCGCCTCGTCCAGGAAGAGGGTCCCGCCGGCGGCCCGCTCGATCTTGCCCGGCCTGGACCTGAGGGCCCCGGTGAAGGCCCCCTTCTCGTGGCCGAAGAGCTCGGCCTCCATGAGGCTGGGCGGCAGGGCGGCGCAGTCCACGGGCAGGAAGGGCCCGGCGGCGAAGGGGGACAGCTCGTGGATGCGGCGGGCAATAAGTTCCTTGCCCGTGCCCGAGGCGCCGGAGATGAGCACCGAGAAGCCGTTGTCGGCCAGGTCCCGGAGGCTGTCCAGGAGCTCCCGGAACTTGCCCGCCTGGCTGGCCAGGAGGGGGCGCTCCTCCGAGGGCTCGAGCAGGGCCGCCTCGGGCAGCTCCAGGGGCCGCTCGGCGGCCAGGAGCCGGGCCAGGCGGCGGAGATTGATCAGCCGGGGGGCCTCGGCCCGGACAAAGGCCCGGACCTCCTCGCCGGAGCGGCCCAGTGCCCGGGCCAGCTCCGGGTCCAGCCAGCCCGCCTCGTCCTCGGCCAGGAGGACCTTGTCCTGGCGGGTCTGGTCCAGGGCCGCGTCCAGAATCCGGTAGAGCAGCTGGCGCAGGGCCGCCCCCTGGCCAGGGTAGGGCCCGGCCCCCTCCTCCAGCCGGCCCCCCTCCGGTTGGCCTCCCCGGCCCGGCAGCCTGGACTCCACCTCCTCGAGGTAGGCCCTCTTGAGTCGGTCCTGGAGACTGGGAGCCAGCGTCATGGACGCCTCAGCGGCTCAGAGACCGGCCAGCGTCTCGATGGCCGTCCAGAGCTCCTCCAGGCCCTGGCCGTCCAGGGCCGAGAAGGGAATCAACCCGGGCGAGCCCTGGGGCAGGGCCTGAGCCATGTCCCTGAGCCTGGCCGCCCGCCGGGAGGGTTTGAGCTTGTCGACCTTGGTGGCCACCAGGACCACCGGCCGGCCGGTGGTCCGGAGCCAGCCCAGGAACTCCAGGTCCCTGGGCGTGGGCCCGTGGCGGGAGTCCAGGATCAGGACCACGCCCCTCAGGTTGGCCCGCTGCTGGATGTAGGTCCTGATCATCGGTCCCCAGGCGGCCTTGACCTTGACCGGCGCCTTGGCGTAGCCGTAGCCGGGCAGGTCGACCAGGCCGAGCTGGCCGGCGTTGACCACGAAGAAATTAAGGAGCTGGGTCCGGCCGGGCGTGGACGAGGTCCGAACCAGACCTCGCCGGTTGACCAGCCGGTTGATCAGCGAGGACTTGCCCACGTTGGACCGGCCGGCAAAGGCCAGCTCGGGCCAGTCGGCCGGCGGGTACTGGGCCGGCTTGACCGCTGAGGTGACAAACTCGGCCGCCTTGATCTTCACGGCAGGAGGATGCTCCTGATGAAGTAGATGATCGGGTAGATGATCTTGTCCACCAGGCCCAGCAGGATCAGCCCCAGGAGGATCAGGAAGCCGTAGGGCCGGAGGCGCTCGTAGCTCAGGGCCAGATGGGGCGGCAGCAGGCCCTCCAGGACGTGGGAGCCGTCCAGGGGCGGGATGGGCAGCAGGTTGAAGACGGCCAGGCCGATGTTGATGACCACCCCCAGGTAGGCCAGGATGTAGATTACCCCCAGGAAGGAGACCAGCTGTCCCTGGCCCGGGCCGAAGCTGAGCGAGCCCAGGAAGCGGTAGAGCAGCGCGAAGAGGATGGCCAGGCCCAGGTTGGCCGCCGGCCCGGCCAGGGAGACCCAGATCATGTCCTGGCGAGGCCGCCGGAAGTTGCGCGGGTTGATGGGCACCGGCTTGGCCCAGCCGATCATCCGCGTCACGAAGAAGACCAGCGTGCCCACCAGATCCAGATGCTTGAGGGGATTGAAGGTCAGCCGGCCGGCCAGCTTGGCCGTGGGGTCGCCCCGCCGAAAGGCCGCGTAGCCGTGGGCCAGCTCGTGGACGGTCACCGCCAGCAGGACCGGCACGGCCAGGAGGAGGGCCTGGCTGAGCCAGGACAGGACGCTGTTCATCACTCCTCCCCCGAGCGTTTGAAGCGACGGGCGACAAAGGCGCGCTCGTCATCCAGGGTCTTGACCTGCCCGTTCAGGCGGGCGTCGCGCAGGCCGTCGAGCATCCTCTTGAACTCGGGTCCGGGTCGGTAGCCCATGGCCTGGAGGCTGTGGCCGTTGAGCCTGGGCTTGACCCTGATCAGCTCGGTGAAATAGAGGGAGAAGGCCGGCCGGATGTTGGCCTCCTCGCCCTTGGCCATGGCAAAGAAGAGTCCCTCCTGGGGCGACTGGGTCAGGAGGTGGTAGAGGGAGGAGCGCCGCATCTGGGGCACCCTCCTCAGGGCCCTCAGGATGCGCCGGGCCCAGCTCCGGGCCTCCAGGATGAGGAGGCGGTACTTCTCCAGCAGACCCAGCCTGTCCAGCAGTTCATTCAGTTCCCGGTCCTTGAGCCGGTCGACTATGGCCAGGAAATAGACCACCCAGGGGGTGAAGCGCTTGGGCAGGTAGAGCAGCCCGTACCAGGACAGGACCACGTGGATCTGGTGGACCAGGTTCTCGCTGGCCTCGTCGTAGGTCAGGCCCGGGTAGACGGCCGGCCAGAGGAGGAAGTCGTTCATCCGTCTCAGGGCCCCGGCCGGGTTGTCCTCCTCCAGGATGTGGATCAGCTCCGCGGCCAGCCGGGCCGGCTGGACCCGGCTGAAGGCGTTGATCCGGACCGCGTTCTCGATGAGGTTGGCCGTCAGCCGGCCGATCCTGAAGCCGAAGCGCTGCTCGAAGCGGATGGCCCGCAGGGCCCGGGTGGGGTCCTCGACCAGGGAGAGGGAGTGGAGGACCCGGATCGTCCTCTCCTTGAGGTCTCGCTGGGCCCCGAAGTAGTCGATGAGCACCCCGAACTGGTCCTGGTTGAGCTTGACGGCCAGGGTGTTGACCGTGAAGTCGCGGCGGTAGAGGTCCAGCTTGAGGGACGACAGCTCGACGATGGGGATGGCCGCGGGCGACTCGTAGTACTCCAGGCGGGCCGTGGCCACGTCGAGCTTGAAGCCGTTGGCCAGAACCAGCACGGCCGTGTTGAACTTCTCGTGGGGCCTGACCCGGGCCGGGAACTGCTCGGCGAAGCGCCGGGCAAAGGCGATGCCGTCGCCCTCGACGACGATGTCGATGTCCAGATTCTCGCGCCGGAGCAGGAGATCGCGGATGAAGCCGCCCACGGCGTAGACGTTGAAGACCATCTGGTCGCCCACCCGGCCGATGTTGGTCAGCAGCTCCAGGACCTCTTTGGGCAGCCGCTCGGACATGACCGACTTGACGCTCTTCTTGTGGACGAAGTCGCGGGCCCGGCTGGGCTTGTCCAGGGAATCGGCCGTGGCCGGCTGGCTCATCAGGATGTTGAGCAGGTCGGTCCGGGTGACCACGCCCAGGACCCGGCCGTCCTCGGCCACGGGCAGGATGCGCTGGCGCTGGTCCACGATCCGGTCCTGGATCTCGCTCAGGTCGGCCTCCGGGGAGATGGTCACGAACTCGGGGTTCATGTACTCGCTGACGTTCAGGTCCTTGAGGCCCAGGAAGATCGACTTCTCGACCACCTGCCGGGTGATGAGCCCGACCAGCCGCTCGCCGTCCATGACCAGGAGGACGTTGATGTTGTAGCGGGCCAGGATCTCGTGGGCCTCGGCGATGGTCGAGTCCGGCGAGACCGAGATCAGGGGGAAGGACATGATCTCCTGGGCCGTGCGCTGGGGGATGACCTGGGTCTCCAGGAGACGGAGAATCTTGTCCCGGGCCTCGACGAGGGTCTGGCCCTTGATCGTGGCCGAGGCGGCCGAGGGGTGGCCGCCGCCGCCCAGGGCCTCGGCCAGCTGGCCCACGTCGACCTCGCTCACCCGGGAGCGGGCCACCAGGTGGATGCGGTCGTCCATCCGGGCCAGGGCGAAGAGAACGGTCAGGTTCTCCATGTCCATCAGCTTGTGGCTGACCACGGCGAAGTCGGGCGAGTAGGACTCGGAGGAGCAGCTGGCGATGACCACCTCGAAGCCACTGATGCGGAAACGCTCCATGTGCTCCAGGAGGTCGTTGAGCAGGCCGACCTGCCTGGCGTCCAGCTCCCGGGTGATCATCGAGGCGACAAGGTTGAGATCGGCTCCCCGGCGGACCAGCTCGGCCGCCGCCTCCAGGTCGGCCGGCCTGGTGGAGGAGAAGGTGAAGGAGCCGGTGTCCTCGTAAATCCCCAAGGCCAGGAGGGTGGCCTTCTCGGCGTCCAGCTCCAGGCCGCGCTGGAGCAGGAGGGGAACCATCAGGCTGGTGCAGGCGCCGATCTCCTCGACCACCTCCTGGTGACCCTTGATGTCGTCGGCCGAGTCGGGGTGGTGGTCGAAGACGTGAATCTCCACCGGCCGACGGCCGTTGAGCAGCTCGGCGAAGCGGCCGATCCGGCTCTTCTGGCGGGTGTCCACCAGGACCAGCCGGCTGATCTGGTCCAGGTTGATGTCCTTGGCCCGCTTGAGGTTGAGGAGGTAGGAGGCCGACTGGACGAAGAAGTCCCTCAGGCTCTTCTCCTGGGACCCGGGAAAGGCGGCCACCGAACCCGGGTAGAGGAGGCTGGCGGCCAGCATCGAGGCCAGGGCGTCGAAGTCGGCGTTGACGTGGGTGGTGATGACGGTCAGTCCTGGCTCTTTTGGGTTCAACGGCGGGCCTCAGGCTCTGGGGTGGTGGCGCTGGTGGACGCGCTTCAGTCCGGTCAGGGTGTGATGGGTGTAGAGCTGGGTGGTGGCGATGTCGGCGTGGCCGAGCATCATCTGGACCGAGCGCAGGTCGGCCCCGCCCTCGAGCAGGTGGGTGGCAAAGGAGTGGCGGAGCAGGTGGGGCGAGACCGGGGTCCTGATGCCGGCCTTGAGGGCCAGCCCCCGGATGATCTTCCAGAAGGCCTGTCTGGTCAGGGGCCGGCCCGCGCGGCCCGGGAAGAGGGTGTCGCTCAGCCGCCCCTTGAGCAGCCCGGGTCTGGCCTCCGCCAGGTAGCGGTCCAGCCAGTGGGCCGCGGCCTGGCCCAGGGGGACCAGCCTCTCCTTGCTGCCCTTGCCGAAGGCCCTGACCAGGCCGACCTTCAGGTCCACCGCCCCGACGCTCAGGCCGACCAGCTCGCTGACCCTCAGCCCGCTGGCGTAAAGCAGTTCCAGCATGGCCTTGTCCCTCAGGCCCCTGGGTTCGGACGTCTCCGGCGCGGCCAGGAGGCGGTCCACCTCCTCCAGGGTCAGGCTGCCCTTGAAGCCCAGGCTGAACCTGGGCGCTGGAGTGAGCTCGGTCGGGTCCGCCTCCAGCCGGCCCTCCCGGATGAGGAAGCCGAAAAAGCCCCGCAGGGCCGAAATGGACCTGGCCCGGCTGCGGGCCGAGAGCCCCCCGGCCTGGAGGAAGACCTGATGCTCCCGGACCAGGTCCGGGCCCACGTCCTCCACCCGGCTCACTCCCCGGTCCTCGACCCAGGCCCGAAAGCGCTCCAGGTCCCGGGCGTAGGCCTCCAGGGTCCGGACCGAGAGGCCCCGCTCGGCGGTCAGGTAGCCGGTGTAGGCGTCAATGGCCGCTTCCAGCTCCACAGGCCGCTCCTCTGACTGACTCAAAGGTTATCAGCTTCGCCCGCCCCGGACAAGCGGGCTCACTCCGGCCGGCCCCGCCTTGACTCCAGGAGGCGGCGCCAGTAGGCCAGCCGCTCGGCTATTCTCTTCTCGTAGCCCCGCTGGCTGGGCTGATAGAACTCCAGGCGGCCCACCTTGTCGGGCCAGTAGTCCTGCTCGACCACGGCCTCGGGAAAGTCGTGGGGGTAGAGGTAGCCCCTGGCGTAGCCCAGGTTTTTCATCAGCTTTGTCGGGGCGTTGCGCAGGTGGAGGGGCACCGGCTGGGTGCCGTGCTCGTCCACGGCTCGCCGGGCCCTGGCCCAGGCGATATAGGCGGCGTTGGACTTGGGGGCCGAGGCGACGTAGAGAGTCGCCTGGGCCAGAGCCAGCTCGCCCTCGGGGTGACCCAGCAGGCGGAAGGCCTCGACCGCGTCCAGGGCGATGGTCAGGGCCCGGGGGTCGGCGTTGCCCACGTCCTCTGAGGCGGCCCTGACCAGGCGGCGGCCCACGTAGAGCGGGTCCTCGCCGGCCTGGAGCATCCGGGCCAGCCAGTAGAGGGCCGCGTCCGGGTCGGAACCGCGCAGGCTCTTGTGAAAGGCCGAGATGGCGTCGTAGTGCCCCTCGCCGTCCTTGTCGTAGATCAGGCTCCGCCGGCCGACCGCCTCCTGGGCCGCGGCTAGGTCGATGAGGCCCTGGGGGCCGACCAGACCGGCGGCCACTTCCAGGGCGTTGAGCAGGGCCCGGGCGTCGCCCTGGGCCGAGGCGATCAGGTGCTCCCGGGCCGCCGGCTCCAGGCCGAGCTCTAGCCCGCCCAGGCCGTTCTCCCGGTCGCTCAGGGCCCGCTCCAGAATCAGGCCCAGGGCCTCCGGGCCGAGCGGGTTGAGGACGACCACCCGGGCCCTGGAGAGGAGGGCCGAGATTATCTCGAAGGAGGGATTCTGGGTGGTCGCGCCCAGGAGGACGATCAGGCCCGACTCGACGTGAGGCAGGAAGGCGTCCTGCTGGGCCTTGTTGAAGCGATGGATCTCGTCCACGAAAAGGACCGTGGACCGGCCGGTCCTCTCCCGCTCGATCCGGGCCTGGTCGACCACCTGGCGGACCTGGGCCACCCCGGCCAGCACGGCCGAGAAGGCCGTGAACTTGAGGCCGGCCCGGCCGGCCAGGAGGGTGGCCAGGGTGGTTTTGCCCGAGCCGGGCGGGCCCCAGAAGATCAGCGAGGTCAGGCGGCCGCCGATGCTCTCGGGGTCGAGCAGGTGGCCCGGAGCCAGGAGGTGGTCCTGCCCGACCACCTCGGACAGGTCGCGCGGCCGCACCCGATCAGCCAGCGGCGTGGCCATGCCCGCTCAGCCGCTCCCGGCGACCGCCTCCAGCTTGGTGTTGAAGTTGTCCTTGATCCAATGGGGATCGTACCATTCTCTGGGATCGACGTAGACCCCGTTGACGACGATGGAGAAGTGAAGGTGGTCCCCGCCGGCCAGGCCGGTGCTCCCGCTCTGGCCCAGGCGCTGGCCCTGAGCCACCTCCTGCCCCTTTTCCACGGACAGGCTGGACAGGTGGCCGTACAGGGAATAGAGGCCCAGACCGTGGTCGAGGATGACCGTCTGGCCGTAGATGCCCAGGTAGTCGGCAAAGATCACCCGGCCCTTGTTGGCCGCCGGGACCTCGCACTGGGCGGTCGAGGCCAGATCCAGGCCGCCGTGAACCTGGCGGTCTATCTCCCGGCCCTGATAGAAGTAGGTCCTCTGGTCGGCGAAGTTGGCGGTCACGGCCGAGTTGGGGAGCTGGCTGAAGGCGCCCTCCCAGAGCCGTTCCGGGGTGGCCGAAGTGGTCAGGCGGGCGATTAACTCATTGTTCTGGCTCCTCAGGTCGCGGTTGATGTAGAGGAAGGCGGCCAGCTCGTCGGCCGGCAGGTCGGGAAAGTGCTGCCGGAACTCGGGCAGCTTGGCCTTGAGGAACTCCGAGCTGATCTCGACCTTGCGGTGGCGGAAGCGCCGCTCCTTGAGGCGGTAGTTCACGTCCACCTTGGCCTCGTTGCCGGCCTTGTCCACGGCCTTGACCGCCACGACCAGGCTCTGGGGAGGATCAGTGGGCACGGCGAAGAGGCAGGCCTGGACGCCCCGGCTGGCTCCGGGCGCGGGCAGCCCGGGGAAGGACCGGTCGCCGACCAGCACCCCGCTTCGGCTCTCCTCGCTCAGGGAGTAGACCACCAGGCCGCAGCCGCCGTAGTTGAGGTAGTGGAACTTGGAGAGGACATTGATCAGGGGCGGGCGGGTGTCCACGACCACCTGGCGGTTCAAGAGGCGCTTGTTGCCGTGAAAGCTCTCCCGCCAGGAGTAGTCGCGGACCAGGAGCCTCAATTCGGCCGGGCCGTCGCTCAAGCCGAGCTCCTTGGGGTCCACGGCGGCCTCAATGGCGGCCCGGGACTGATAGCTGCCCAGAACCAGGTAGCGGCCCGGCCAGGTCTGCTCGGCGACCACCTTCTCCCGATCGCCCTGGATGAGGCTGAGTCTGACCGAACGCAGGCCCTGACCCTGGTCGCTCAGCTCGAATTTGAGGGAATTCTTCAGCCCCAGAACCTCGGGCGCGGCCTGCTCGAAATTGGTCTCCGGCGGGCGGCCCTCGAACTTGATGAAAGCGCCCGCGCCGATGGCGACCACGAGAACCAAGAGCGCGAGAATGAGAGTCAGGCCAAAACGATTCATCAACTACCCCCGTTCGGTCCACCCAAACTACCAGTTCCCCCGGACCTAATCAAGACCAAGCTGGTCCGGCCCCGGCCGTGAAAGAGATTGCCAAGCTCCGGCCGGGTCCGTACAATTACCTCGGCAAGGAGAACCACATGCCCATTTACGAGTTCAACGGCAAGCGGCCCCGGATCGACCCCACGGCCTTTGTGGCCGAAACGGCCGCGGTCTGCGGCGACGTCAGTCTGGGGCCCGACGCCTCGATCTGGTTCGGGGCCTCGGTCAGGGGCGACATCAACAAGACCATCACCATCGGCCGAATGAGCAACGTCCAGGACAACTGCGTCATTCACGTCACCTTCAACGGCAGCGGCACCAGCGTCGGCGAAGGCGTCAGCCTGGGCCACGGCGTCATCCTGCACGATTGCACCATCCTGGACTGGTGTCTCATCGGCATGAACGCCGTGGTCATGGACCGGGCCGTGGTCGGACCCGGCTCGATCGTGGCCGCCGGCTCGGTGGTCACGCCCGGGACGGTCATCCCTCCGGGCATGCTGGCCATGGGCACGCCGGCCAAGCCGATCCGGGAAGTCAACGAGCGGGAGAAAGAGGCCATCCGGGCCCAAGCGGAGCGTTACAAAAAAGTAGCCAGGAGTTACCGAGACGGAGCGCCGTACAACCCCTAGGACAAGGGAGGAGTAATGTGCGAGTGTTGCGGCCACGCCGCCCAGCCGACCATCACCAAGATAACCAAACCGGCCAAGGACGCTGAGGAGACTCAGCCCCACCCGGCCGATCCCCAGCCCAAGTAAGCCTCAACTCAGCAAGGCCGAACCGGGGCGGGTCTGACCCGCCCCGGTTCGGCTTTGTATAAAAACGAAAGAAGCGAGCCGCTTGGCTCGCTTCTCGTACAGATGGGGACAGGGGAAAAGAGACGATTTGCTCGGGTTGCCTCTCTTATTAGCAAGAAGCCTGCCATTTTCCGTGTATCAGTCTAACCAACTGATTTTGCGTCATTATTATTCCTCAAGTCCCCGAGAATCCCCCGCGGCAGGCCCGGCCAGGGGTACAAAACGTTGTACCGGCCGGCCCCGATGGGAGGCTTTGTGGGCATATCTATTTGAATTAGCTGCCATATTCATCCAGGCATTCCTGAGTACAATTTTTTGTACCCACCGGGCGGCGTCAGGATCCGCCAAGGGATAACTGCTTAATTTTAAATGTAATTTATTCAAGGAGCTTCCCGAGTACAAATTCTTGACCTGGTTAATCCTGGTTGGGGCTGATGCCGTATTTCTTGAGCTTGTACTGGAGCAGGCTCTTGCCGATGCCCAGCGTCTCGGCCGCCCTGGCCTGGACGTAGTCCGCCTTTTTGAGGGCCAGGCGGATCAGGTACTGCTCGAACCTCTCCAGGGCCTGGGGCAGGGAAGTGCCCGGGCTGACAAAGGAGTCCATGTCCAGCTGGCTCAGGCCGGCGCCCCTGAGCTCGGCCGGCAGGTCCACCGGTCTGATGCCCTCCCCCGAGGCCAGGACCACGGCCCGTTCGACCACGTTCTCCAGCTCCCTGACGTTGCCCGGCCAGGAATAGGAACTCAGGGCCTCCAGGACCTCGGGCTCGAAGTCCAGCCCGACGCGGCCGAGCTCGGTGGAGTACTTTTGCAGGAAGTGGGCCGCCAGGAGGGGGATGTCGTCCGGGCGCTCCCGCAGGGGGGGAAGCTGGATGTGGACCACGTTGAGGCGGTAGTAGAGGTCCTCCTGAAAGCGCCCCTCGGCCACCTCGGCCTTGAGGTCGCGGTTGGTGGCCACGATCAGGCGGACGTCCACCTCGATGGTCCGGTTGCCCCCGACCCGCTCGAAGGCCATCTCTTGGACGACCCGCAGGAGCTTGACCTGGAGGGCCAGGCTGGTGTGGGCGATCTCGTCCAGGAAGAGCGTGCCGCCGTGGGCCAGCTCGAAGCGGCCCTTGCGGGTCTGGCTGGCCCCGGTGAAGGCGCCCTTCTCGTGGCCGAAGAGCTCGCTCTCCAGGAGCGTCTCGGTCAGGGCCGAGCAGTTGACCGAGACAAAGGGCTTGTCCCGCCTCAGGGAGCGGTGGTGAATGGCCCGGGCGATCAGCTCCTTGCCCGTGCCCGACTCCCCGTCCACCAGGACCGTGGTCTTGGTCGGGGCGACCTTCTCGATGAGGGCGTAAACCTCCCGCATGGACCGGGACTGGCCGACCAGGGACTCGAAGCCGTAGCGGGAGGCCACCTGGCCCTGGAGCATCCGGTTCTGGCGGACCAGGCGGCTCAGCTCCAGGGCCCGGGCCACGCTGAGGAGCATCTGCTCGTTCTCGAAGGGCTTGGTGATGTAGTCGAAGGCCCCCTTCTTCATGGCCTCCACGGCCTTGTCCACGGTGCCGTAGGCGGTCATGATGATGATGGGCAGGTCCGGGAGGCGCTCCTTGAGGGCGCCCAGAAGCTGGAGGCCGTCCAGGCCGGGCATCTTCATGTCGGTCACCACCAGGTCGACGTCGGCCTCCTTGAGCACGGCCAGGCTCTCCTCGCCCGAGGAGGCGGTCAGGACCTGGTAGCCCTCCTTGGTCAGGAGGGCCTCCATGACCAGGCGGTAGTTCTTTTCGTCGTCAACGATCAGGATCGTTTCCATCAGCCACCTAGAGAGTGATCACCGTCCGGGTGCCCTCGCCCGGGGTGGAGATAATGTCGATGCGGCCGCCGTGGCCCTCGATGATCGACTTGACGATGCTCAGGCCCAGGCCCGAGCCCTTTTCCTTGAGGGTGAAGAAGGGCTCGAAGACACGGTCCTGGACCTCGGGCGGAATCCCGGGGCCGGTGTCGAAGATCTCGATGCGGCAGCCCTGGGAGTCGCCCAGGGGCCAGGCCGAGACCCTGAGCTGGCCGCCCTTGGGCATGGCCTGCACGGAATTGACCAGGACGTTGAGGAAGGCCCGGTAGAGGAGATCCGGGTCGGCCTGGATCGTCGGGCCCTCGACCAGGGTTTCGACCAGCTTGATGCCCTGCTTCTCCAGCTCCGGTCCCAGGGCCTCCAGGTTTCTCTTGAGGAGCTGGCCGACCTGGCAGGGCCGCGGCCGGGGCGCCTGGGGCCGGGCGAAGTCGAGGAACTCGGTGACGATCCGGTTGAGCCGGTTGCACTCCTCAACAATGATCCCGGTCAGCTTGCGGGACGGATCGGCCGCCTCCATCTGGCTGGCCAGGAGCTCGCCGGTGGAGCGGATGATGCCCAGGGGAGTCTTGACCTCGTGGGAGACCGAGGCGACCATCCGGCCCAGGGCGGCCAGCCGCTCCGCCTCCAGGAGCTGGTCCTCCAGGCGCTTGCGCTCCTCGGTCCGGCGGTTGAGGATCTTCTCGCCCTGGCGGACGATGAGGGTCAGGATGACGAAGAGTACGCCCAGGATGCCGGTGGCCGAGACCCCGACCAGGAGCTGATGCTTGAAGATCTGCTCCATTTCCGGGGTCAGGTCCATGATCAGCTCGAAGATCCCCAGGACCGGCCGGGGCCGGAAGCTGACTCCGACCGCCTCGGCCCGAAAGGGGGTCAGGGTCCTGAGCTTGACCGGCTGACTCAAGCGGCGGTGGAGGAGGTAGCTGAGCATGGAGCCTTCCGAGAGCAGCCGCGAAACCGGCTGTCTGTCGCGGGCCGCCTCGAAGTCGGGCCCGACCTCGCCGGGCTGGCCCAGGGTCAGGCTCTCGTCGGTGGAGTAGACCAGAACCCCCTTGACGTCGTAGATGTTGACCTGGCTGATGTTCAGGGAGTGGATGGTCTCGCGGACCACCCGGTCCATGCGGCGGTACTGGTATTCGCTGCTCAGGTCGATCTGGCCGTAGATGGTCGCCGTGGGCAGGACGAACTGGCGGAAGACCTGGTGATTGAGGTTGGTCGAGAGGAGCATGGCGTACTCCTCGTAGCGGTCGAGGAGGACCTTCTTGTTGCGGCTGGCCAGGAAGCCGGACAGGGCCGCGGCGAAAAGGAGGATGACCACCAGGCTGGTGGCGGCGAAGTACTTGGCCAGCCGGAACGGCTTGACCGACTCCGGAGTCGGCGATGGGGCCCAGTCATTCATAAACGCTCACTTATCACGCCCTTAAGCCCCCGGCAAGCCCTAAGGCTCGCCCCCGGCCACCACGGCCCGGTCCTCGACCCGGCCCTTGAGGACCAGCCCGGGGCCGAGGACCCCCCGCCTGACCGAGGCCCCGGCCTCGACCCGGGCCCCGGCCAGGATCACGGCGTCCTCCACTTCGGCCCCCGGAGCGATCCTGGCTCCGGCCTCCAGGCTTAAGAAGCCCCGGGTCGTTGCCCCAGGGGCCAGCTCGGCCCCGGGAGCCAGGCAGACCGGTCCCTGGAAGCGGCGGCCGAAGACGGCCCGGCCGCCCGACAGGACCTGGCGGTGCAGCTCCAGGTAGTCCTCCAGCCGGCCGATGTCGGTCCAGTAGCGCCCCCCGGCCAGGACGTGGGCCCGGACCAGGTGGCCGGCCGCGGCCAGGCGGCGGTAGGCCTCGATCAGGTCCCCGGCCGAGTCCCGGGGCAGGTAGTCGAAGACGACCGGCTCGACCACCTGGACGCAGGCGTAGGCCAGCCGGCGCACCCCCGGGCCCGGGGCCCGGTCCTGGCGCCAGCCCACGATTCGCTCGCCCTGGACCAGAACCTGGTTCAGGCCCGGCCGATCGTGGAGGACCATGCTCACCGCGGCCCGGCTCTTAAGGTGGGCCTCGACGATCTCGGCCAGGTCGAAGTCGAAGGCCACGTCGCCGTTGACGACCAGGAGGCTCCGGCCGCCGAAGGCTTCCCGGGCCTGGCCCAGGCCGCCGCCGGTGCCCCGGATGAAGCCCTCCTCCCGGTAGAGGACCAGCTCAGGTCCGGGCGGCCGGGCCGCGGCAAAAGCGGCCATCTGGCCGGCCAGGTGGTGGGCGTTGAGGCCGATCCGTTTCAGGCCCAGGCCGGCCAGGTGATCCAGAAGGAGGCCCAGGAGGGGCTGGTTGGCCACGGGCAGAAGGGGCTTGGGTCTGACCCCGGTCAGGGGCCTGAGCCGGACCCCGAACCCGGCGGCCAGAATAAAGGCCTGATCTATCATCGCTTCAGAAATTTCCCCGGAGATCCCGGCCCGGAGGCCCCCTGCCCGGCCCGGCCTAGCCCCGGGCCCGCCGGACCGTGACCGTCTCGCCGCCGATGCCCCAGTTGTCGCTGGGCACCTCGTCGATGACCACGTAGGTCCCCTCGGGCCTCTTGTTGAGGACCTCGACCAGGACCTTGGTCACGCCGGCGATGACCTTGGCCTTCTGCTCGGCCGTTATCCCGGGCGGGGTGATCCTGATGTTGACGTAGGGCATGGTTAGCCTCCTTATCCTGATCCCGCGACCTTAGCACAATCCCCTCCCCGGCCCAAGGGGCGGCCGGCCGGCGGTTGATTTCATTCCCGGCCGGTTCTATCCTGCTCTTGATGTTCCGCTTTCCGGTCCTGATCCTCAGCCTCGCCCTGGTCCTGGCCGGCCTGGCCGGCTGCGCCGGCCGGCCCCAGCCGGACAATGTCCTGGTGGTCGGCCTGCCCGACGAGCCCCTGACCCTGGACCCCCGCTTCGCCCTGGACGCGGCCTCGACCCGGCTCAACCAGGTTCTCTACGCCGGCCTGCTCAAGCTGGACGCCTCGGGCCGGCCCGAGCCGGACCTGGCCCAGGACTGGCGGGTCGAGGGCGGCCGGATCTACACCTTCAGGCTCAGGCCGGGCCTGACCTTCCACGACGGCCGGGACCTGACCGCCCGGGACGTGGTCTTCACCTACGCTTCCATCCTGGACCCGTCCCTCAATTCGCCCAAGCGCCTGGTCCTCCAGGTGATCGACAAGGTCGAGGCCCTGGACCGGCTGACCGTCCGCTTCAGCCTCAGGGAGGTCTCGGCACCCTTCGAGTCCGAGCTGACCCTGGGCGTCGTCCCGGCCGGGGCCGGCCCGGACCTGGCCCAGCGGCCGGTGGGGGCCGGCCCCTTCAGCCTGGTCGAGTGGCGGCCCGGCCAGCGCCTGGACCTGGCCGCCCACCGGGACTACTTCATGGGCCGGCCGGCCGGCGACGGAATCGTCTTCAAGGTCGTGCCCGACGACACCACCCGGGTCCTGGAGCTGCTCCAGGGCAACCTGGACTTCGTCCTCAACGGCGCGCCCCCCGATCTCCTCGGCCGGCTGGCCCGGGAGAAGTCCCTCCGGATCATCGAGAGCCCCTCGGCCAACTACGCCTACCTGGCCTTCAACCTGGCCCACCCCGACCTGGGCCGCCTGGAGGTCCGGCGGGCCATCGCCCGGGCCGTGGACCGGCGGGCCATGATCAGGTATCTCCTGGACGGCCGGGCCGAGCCGGCCACGGGCCTCCTGCCGCCCGGCCACTGGGCCTACACCGGACAGGTGGCCGACTACGCCTACGACCCCGAGGCCGCGGCCAGGGACCTGGACCGGGCCGGCCTGAAGCCTGACGAGAAGGGCGTCCGGCTCAAGCTCCTCTACAAGGCCACCCTCCAGGACCTCTCCCGGCGCAAGGCCGAGGTTCTTCAGGATCAGCTGGCCCGGGTGGGCATCAAGCTGGAGATAAGGTCCTTCGAGTGGGCCACCTTCTTCACCGACGTCCGCCAGGGCAACTTCCAGCTCTGCTCCCTGGAGTGGGTCGGCCTGGCCGAGCCGGACATCTACTACCACGTCTTTCACTCCCAGAGCCGGCCGCCCCAGGGGGCCAACCGGGGCGGCTACGCCAACCCGGAGCTGGACCGGCTCCTGATTAAGGCCCGGCAGTGCCTGGATAGGGAGGAGCGGGCCGGGCTTTACGCCCGGGTCCAGCAGATCGTGGCCCGGGACCTGCCCTACCTGAGCCTGTGGCACCCCCGCCACGTCCTGGTCCTGCGCCGGGGCTGGACCGGCTTCGAGCTGACCCCCCAGGCCGACCTGGCCGGGCTGTGGCGGATCAGGCGGGAGGACTAGATGAGCCGCTACCTCCTCCGCCGCCTGGCCTGGCTCGTCCCCACCTGCCTGGGCGTGGTCAGCCTGATCTTCCTCCTCCGGCCCCTCATCCCGGGCGATCCCGTGGACTTCATCCTGGGCGAGTCGGCCCAGGCGGCCGACAGGGAGGCCCTCCGCCGGGCCTTCCACCTGGACGAACCCCTGGCCAGGCAGTACCTCCTCTTCCTCGAGGGCCTGGCCCGGGGCGACCTGGGCGTCTCGATCCACTCCCGCCGGCCGGTGGCCCGGCTCATTCTGGAGCGCTACCCGGCTACGCTCAAGCTGACCCTGGCCTCCATCCTCATCGCCCTGGTCCTGGCCCTGCCCCTGGGCGTCCTCTCAGCGGTGCGACGGGAGAGCGCCCTGGACCACACGGCCATGGCCGGCGCCTTGCTGGGCGCGGCCATGCCCAACTTCTGGCTGGGGCCCCTCCTGATCCTCCTTTTCGCCGTTCAATTGGGCTGGCTGCCGGTCAGCGGGGCCGGCTCCCCGGCCCACCTGGTCCTGCCGGCCCTGACCCTGGGCACCTCCCTGGCGGCCATCCTGACCCGGATGGTCCGCTCCTCCCTGCTCGAGGTCATCGGCCAGGAGTACATGACCACGGCCCGGGCCAAGGGCCTGAGCGAGGGGGTGGTCATCTGCAAGCACGGCCTCCGCAACGCCCTCATCCCGGTCATCACCCTGTTAGGCCTCCAGTTCGGCGCCCTCCTGGCCGGGTCGATCATCACCGAGACCATCTTCGCCTGGCCCGGCCTGGGCCGGCTGACCGTGACCGCCATCCAGGCCCGCGACTTCCCCCTGCTCCAGGGCTGCCTCCTGACCATCTCCCTGAGCTACGTCCTGATCAACCTCCTGACCGACCTGGCCTACGCCGCGGCCGATCCGCGCATCAGGCTTAACCGAGGCGGCCGGTGAGCCGGCTGAACCTGAAGCTCAGACTGGGCCTGGCCGTCCTGGCCGCCCTGATGGCTTCGAACCTCCTGGCCCCGGCCCTGAGCCCCTTCCCGCCCCTGGAGCAGCGGCTGGAGGAGGGGCTCAACCCGCCCTCCCTGAGCCATCCCCTGGGCCAGGACAAGTTCGGCCGCGACGTCCTGAGCCGCCTCCTCCACGGGGCCCGGGTCTCCCTGCTCATCGGCCTGTCCACGGCCCTGGTCTCCCTCCTGATCGGGGCCCTCCTGGGCGCGGCGGCCGCCTATCTGGGCGGCTGGGCCGACGAGCTCCTGACCAGGGTCATCGACGTCCTCCTGGCCTTTCCGGGCATACTCCTGGCCCTGGCTCTGATGGCCATCCTGGGGCCCAGCCTCAACAACGTCATCCTGGCCCTCTGCGCCGTAGGCTGGGTCGGCTACGCCCGCCTGGCCAGGGGCCAGGTCCTCTCCCTCAGGGAGCGGGAGTTCGTCCTGGCCGCCCGGGCCGCGGGCGCCGGGCTGGGCCGGGTGGTCGTGGTCCACCTGTTGCCCAACCTGCTGGCCCCCCTCCTGGTCGAGGCCACCTTCGGGGTCGGCTCGGCCATCGTGGCCGAGGCCGGCCTGAGCTTCCTGGGCTTCGGCGTCCAGCCGCCCACCCCCTCCTGGGGGGCCATGCTCAACCAGGGCCGCCAGTTCCTGCTGGTCGCGCCCCACCTGACCACCTTCCCCGGCCTGGCCATTCTGGTCGTGGTCCTGGGCTTCAACTTCCTGGGCGACGGGCTCAGGGACCGGCTCGACCCCAGGCTGACCCGGAGCCGGGTCAATTGAGGAGGCGTCCATGAAGGCTCTCGAACTGGCTCAACGCTGCCTGATCGGCCTGCCCGGAACCGAACTCGACCCCGAGCTCGAGGCCCTCCTGGAGGAGTTCACCCCCCGGGGCGTGGTCCTGTTCCGGCGCAACCTGACCTCAGATCCCTGGCAGATCAAGGGGCTGATCGAGAGCCTCCAGGACATCTCAGTGGGGCGGTGTGGCCGGCCGATGATCGTGGCCATCGACCAGGAGGGCGGCCCGGTCAAGCGCCTGCCGCCGCCCTTCGGCCAGTACCCGGCCGCGGCCAGCTACGGACCTGAAGGAGAGGCCGCGGTCCAGGACTGGGGTATCCGGCAGGGCCGCGAGCTGGCCGCCCTGGGCGTGACCCTCAACCTGGCCCCGGTCCTGGACGTCAACACCCTGGGCCAGGAGGGGATAATGAAGGACCGGGCCTTCGGCGCCGATCCCGAGACGGTCAGCCGCCTGGGCCTGGCCGCCATCAGGGGGCTCCGCCAGGCCGGGGTGGCCGCCTGCGCCAAGCACTTCCCGGGCATCGGCCACTCGACCCTGGACTCCCACCGGACCAGGCCGGTGGTCCAGCGCAGCCTGGAGGAGCTTCGAGCCTGCGAGCTGGCCCCCTTCAGGGAGGCCGTGGCCGCGGGCGTGGAGGCAATCATGGTCGGCCACCTGGTCTACCCGGCCCTGGACGCCGGCAATCCGGCCAGCCTGTCGCGGGCGATAATCGAGGGGCTGCTCAGGAAGGAGATGGGCTACCGGGGCCTGATCCTGAGCGACGATATGCAGATGGGCGCCGTGACCGGCCACCTCCCGGTGGAGGAGGCGGTCCTGGCCGCCCTGGAGGCGGGGACGGACCTGGTCCTGATCTGCCAGGATCTGGCCCCGTTCCGGAGCCTGATGGGCCTCTGAGGCTCAGAGGGGGCAGGGCTCGCAGCGGCTGCCCTTGAGACGCTCCAGGGTCTCCTCGAAGCGGCGCCAGGCGGCCCTCTGCCGGTGAACCTCGTAAACGACCGCCCCGGCCAGCACGGCCAGAGCCGCCAGACTGGTGACCAGATACATTGATGCCTCCTCAGATCAGTCGACTCTCCGAGTCTCTGATATTGCCAGGAGCGTGCCAGACGGGCCGGTGGCGGGGGGCGGACCTCTGAAGCCTAGGCCTGACAAGGGATAGCGGTCGGAGCATTTCTCCGGGCAGGTGTTTGGCCCGGCAATATTTGCCGCTTGAGAGACGATTCTTTGACGCTTCGGCCCGGCCGGCTCTTAAGCCAGGCGGCTTAATCCCGCGGCCTGGGCCGTCCGGGCCGGGCCCGGCCCGTGGCACGGAGATTGCTTTTCACTGGAGCGGTCCCGGATGAAACTCGCGGGCCGACACCGGAGCCGAAGAGGACGTCATGATCGACAAGGTAAACCGCCAGGCGCCGTTGACCGCAATCAGCCAGCAGAACCAGACCCAGGCCCAGGGCGGAGGCTTCCAGGCCGCCCTGGACCAGGCCCTGTCCGAGTCTGTCTCGGCCAAGACAAGCGCGCCGACGACGAGCCCGACCGGCCTCGCCCCCCTGCTCGGGGCCGGCCCGGCGGCCAATGCCGAACCGGTCGCCCAGGCCGAGCAGACCCTGACCATGCTGGAGCGGGCCTCCCAGGCCCTGGCCGACCCGGCCACCAGCCTCAAAGATATGGCCCCTCTGATGGCCGCCCTGGACCGTCAGGCGGACCGGCTGGCCGCGGCCCTGGACAACCTGCCGGCCGGCGACGGAGCCGGAACGCTGCTCCGCCAGACCGCGGTCACGGCCAAGGTGCTCGTGGCCAAGTTCAACCGAGGAGATTACGTCTAAATGCCGGTCGACGCGACCCACAACGTCGGCGTCAACACCAACCTGCCCCTGGCCCGGAGCCTCTACTTCTCTCCGGCCGGTCTCGAGGAACTCCCCAGCCGGGAGGCGGCCGAGGAGGCCGAGACACTCGGTCCGGCCCGGCTCCAGGCCGTGGCTTCCCTGGCCGAGGCCAGGGTCCTGGCCGAGGAGATCTCGGCCGACCTGAGCAGCAAACCAACCCGCCTGGTCCTGGAGCTCCACCGGCCCGCCAAGCCTTCCCTCCTGGGCTCAGCCTACATCTGAAGATAGTCCGGCCTACTTAATAGTGGTCAAGATCACTGGGATGAGTTATTTTAGGCCCAGGTCGGCTCTCTAAGAAGCCCTGTTCCTTGTTCCGCCAGGAGGCAAAAATGGAACTCAAGATCACCCTCGAAGAGTCCGAGGCCTTCATCGCCGTGGGTGGAGACATCGACGAAGAGGGCGCCAATCAGCTCAAGGCCAGGCTCATGGAGCTCCTGCCCAAGAACCCCAAGGAGGTGACCTTCGACTTCGCCGGCGTCAGCTTCATCGGTTCGACCGGAATCGGCAAGCTCCTCCTCTTCTACAAGGCTCTCTCGTCCAAGGGCGGCCGGATCAAGATCATCAACATGAGTCAGGATTTGCTGACTCTGTTCAACGTCATCAAGCTGGACAAGGTCTTCGAAGTCAGCGGCTGAGCCGCCGGGACCCGGCCCGGCGCGGAGAGCTGGCCCGAATGGCCGCGGGGCTTCTTCCCAATCCCGAACCGACGGCCGGGAAAAGACTTCGACGTTTGACTGCCCATGGCGCCACTCAGGAGAGACGGCAACCTGTCTGACCGAGAGCCCGCGGGCTTCCTGTCTCGCTCGGGCTTCCAGCTCAACGAGGAGGAGTTCGAACTCTTCCGCCGCCTGATCCACCAGCAGACCGGCATCAATCTCTCCGACCACAAGCGGGAGCTGATCGTCTCGCGGCTGGCCAAGCGCCTGCGCCTCCTCAACCTCAAGACCTTCCGCGACTACTACGACTTCCTGACCCAGGATCCGACCGGCGAGGCGGAGATGGGCCGGATGATCAACCGGATCACCACCAACAAGACCGAATTCTACCGGGAGAACCATCACTTCGTCTTTCTGCGCGACGAACTCCTCCCCAGCCTGGTCCAGGCCAAGGAACGCGCCGGCCAGCGCAAGCTGAGGGTCTGGTCGGCCGCCTGCTCCACGGGCGAGGAGCCCTACACCATCGCCATCACCATGACCGACTTCTTCGCCGAGCGGCGCGGCTGGGATCTCAAGATCCTGGCCACCGACCTGGACACGGAGGTCCTGGCCCGGGCCGCCCGGGGCGTCTACGAGCCGGACCGGCTGGGCCCGGTGCCCAGGGACGTCCTAGCCCGCCACTTCATCCCGGTCCCCGGTCCCCGGCCCCAGGCCTATCGGGTCCGCCCCGATCTCCAGGAGATGATCCTCTTCCGGCGCTTCAACCTCCAGCAGCCCAATTTCCCCTTCAAGTCGAAGCTGGACTTCATCTTCTGCCGCAACGTGATGATCTACTTCAACCAGGAGGACAAGATAGGCCTGCTGGAGAGATTCCACCGGGTCCTCAGGCCAGAGGGCTGCATCTTTGTCGGCCACTCCGAGTCGCTGATGATGGTCCGCCACCTCTTCCGCTACGTCAAGAACACCATCTACCAGAAGATCTGAACCCATGCGCCGTCCAGAAGAGCCGGGAGAGAGGGAGCCGCTGACCGCCCGCCGGAAGGGCCGCCCGGGGAGGGACGCCTTATGAACTCGACCGTGCTGGTGGTTGACGACTCCCGCCTCAACCGCCAGGTGATCAAGCTGGCCCTGGCCCCGATCGGCTACCGGATCCTCGAGGCCCAGAACGGCCGGGAGGCCATCGACCGGCTCCAGACCCAGATGGTCGACCTCATCCTCCTGGACCTGATCATGCCGGTCATGAGCGGCTTCGAGTTCCTGGAGTGGCGGCGGACAAACCCGCCCTGCGACTCGATCCCGGTGATCGTCAGCTCCTCCCTGGACGATTTCGAGTCCATCGAACGGGCCCTGGGCCTGGACACATACGACTACTTCATCAAGCCCCTGACCGCCCAGGATCTCAAGAACATTCTGCCCCTCAAGATCAAGAACGCCATCCACGCCAAGAAGCTCTACGATCAGATCAAGGAGTCCAACGAGCGCTTCCAGAGGGAGGTCGAGCTGGCCGCGACCTACCAGCGCTTTCTCCTGCCCGACGATCCCAAGCTGGCCGGTCTTAGTCTGGCCACCTTCTACCAGCCCTTCAGCGGCGTGGCCGGCGACTTCTTCGACGTGATCGCCCTGGAGGACGGGGTGGCCTTCCTCATCGCCGACGCCTCGGGCCACGGCCTGCTCTCGGCCATGGTCTCCTCGCTGCTCAAGCCCCTCTTCCATCAGTACATCTCCCAGACCCGCTCCCCGGCCCAGACCTTCACCCGGCTCAACGACGACCTGATGCGGCTGACCCGGGACGAGGACTACATCACCGCCTTCTGCGCCGTCTACGAGCGCTCCGCCAGCCGGCTGACCTACGCCTCGGCCGGTCACCCGGAACAGTTTCTCTGGCAGAGCCGGTCGGGCCAGGTGGCCCGGCTGGGCAGCGAGGGCTTCTTCCTGGGCATGTTCCCCTGCGATCACCAGGTCTTCTGCCAGGAGGAGAAGAGCATCGAGGTCGCCCCGGGAGACAGGCTCCTGCTCTTCACCGACGGCTGCATCGAGGCCCGGGACCCGGCCGGGGTCCAGTTCGGCTCCCGGCGCTGGCTCGAGACCTTCCTGGAGACGGCCAACCTGGCCCCTCGCCAGGCCTCCGGCCGCCTCTGGGAGGCCCTGACCGCTCACGCCGGGGCCAGGCTCCAGGACGACGTGGCCTTCATGATCATCCAGTTCGGTGAAGAGAGTGCCTCCTGAGGGCGGCACAAGGCGCCTGGTCTGGATCGGCCGGCCCAGGGCGGGCCTGGACCGGCTGGCCGAGGCCTACAGTTTCTCTCTGGCGCCCGAGAGGGCCGGGCGGGAGGAGCTCCTGTCCGGCGGCCGGCCGGACGCCCTGATTCTGGACCTGACCACGGCCCGCCCGGATGACGCCAAGTGGATCTCCGGCCTGGCCAAGGTCCTGGGGGACGCGGCCATGATCGGCCTGGTCTCCCCAGACAGGCCCCTCCTGCCGGAGCTGATCAGGGCCGGCCTCCACGACTTCGTCCTGGCCCCCTTGAGGATCGAGGAGCTGGAGGCCCGCCTGTATCTGGCCCTGAGGGCCAAGACCGAGGCCCGGGCCCAGCGCCGGGTCATGGGCCACCTGGCCGAAATGCGGATCCGCTTCGACCTGCCCACCGACCTGAGCCTCATCGCCCCGATCACGGAAACGCTCAGCCTCGATCTCCTGGCCCGGGGCCGGGCCAGCGAGGAGCAGGTCAATCAACTGCGCCTGATCATCTCGGAGGTCCTGACCAACGCCATGGAGCACGGCTCGCTGGAGATCGGTCTGGAGGAGAAACTGGCCGCTCTGGAGAGCGACGGCTACGAGGCCCTTCTCAGGAAGCGCCTGGCCGACCCGCGCCTGAGCGGCCGCCGGGTCAAGGTCTCCCGGGAGCTGAAGCCCGAACGGGTCTGCTACGAGGTCCAGGACGAGGGGCTGGGTTTTAACCTGGAGGCCACCATGGCCCGGCTGGCCGATCCCGACCCGACCAAGCCCTGCGGCCGGGGCCTCTTCCTGCTCCGCCACTTCGTGGATGAATACCGCGCCGAACTGGGCGGCCGGAGGCTGATCCTGATCAAGAGGCTCGGCGCCGTCAGCGCTTGACCTCGCCGCTCGCTTCGGCGGCCGGCTTGGGTTTGGTCCCGCCCCGGTTGAGCTTGATCAGGACCTGCTGGTAGGCCAGGCTCCTCTCCACGACCAGCTCCCTGAGCCGGCCTCTCCTGTTCTCGACCAGCTTCTTGAGCCCCTCGGCGTTGAGCCGCCCCTCGGACATCTGGCTCTCGACGTACCTGACCGCCTCGATGAAGCCGTTGGCGTAGGCGACCTGCTCCTGGCGGAAGGGATCCCGGAAGGGGTCTTCCTCCGACTGGGCCAGAGTGGAGGACGTCAGGGCCAGTCCCAGCAGGGCTAGGGCCGCCGCCCCCAGCCAAAAGCTTGACCTGCCTGTGACCATCTCTTAGACTTCTCCTATCACCCTAGTGATATCGCCAGGGAGGTCGATCCATGCCTTTGTCACGCAAGGTCTGGGAGTTCATGGTCAAAGAGCCGCCCACGGTCGCGCCGGCTGACTCGATCCTCAGGGCTCTGACGCTGCTCAAGCAGCTCAGGGACGAGGTGCCAGGGCTTCAGTCGCTCATCGTGGCCGACCCCAACACCGGCCAGCTCAAAGGCGTGATCACCCTGCGCCGCATGATCGAAGGCCTGCGCAAGGCCATCGGCCGGATCGCCGAACCCAGGGACGTCCCCTTCTGGGAGCGCCCCGAGGCCGTCTCCAAGTTACGCCAGGAGGCGGAACTGGTCAAGGTCAAGGACGTTATGTCCAAGAACATCTACCAGGTCAAACCCTACGACTCCCTGTCCCGGGCCATGGAGATGATGCTGGACAAGCGGGTCAGGGGCGTGCCCGTGGTCGAGAGCGGCCGGGTCATCGGCGTCATCCGGATGAACGACATCTACACCCAGTTCTACCAGCAGGTGGTCGGTCAGGACTGAACCACCCCGGGCCCTGGCCGGGTCAGGCCGGGGCCTTCCCTCCAGAGCGGGTCCTCCTGGGTGAAGGCGGCCGGCCCGATCAGCTCCAGGCGGAGCCGGTCGTAGACCTTGTCCATGATGGCCTTGAGGTTGACCGTGTCGGCGCGGTTGTAGCGGATCAGCAGGCCCATGGCCCCCGGCTCGCCGGCCAGGTAGCGCCGCCAGAGCAGCACCGCCCCCCAGCCGTCCAGGCCTTGGATGTCCTTGTCCCGCCTGAGGCCGAAGAGGACTTCGATCCGCTTGAGCCCGCCCCGGCAGCCCAGCCGGCGGAGGGGGTAGAGGAGGTCGACGTGGCCCCGGGGCAGGCGGAGGTGGCGGAAGTAGGCGGCCAGGTAGGGCAGGTCGAAGCGGGCCCCGTTGAAGGTGATCAGCAGCCCGACCTTTTCCAGGGCCTCCTCGAAGCGGTCCAGATTGAAGCCGTTGACAAAGGGCCGGAAGACCCGGCCGTCGTAGAGCCCGATAAGGCTGACCTCGCCGCCCTGCTCCACGGTAAGCCCCGAGGTCTCGATGTCCAGGAAGGCGGTCCGGTCCCGGAAGCGGCCGTAGAGCCGCCACTGCTCGGACTGGGGCAGGAGCCGGCACCAGTGGCCCAGGTCGTCCAGCCGCTCCCGGCCCTCCTCCAGGAGCGAGGCCAGGGCGTCCCGCCTGGCCCGGGACAGGCCCGGCACTGACCCGGCCTGGATGAAGTCGTCCCAGGTGAGTATCCCGGCCCGCCAGAACCGGCGTTCGATGGCCGGGCCCACGCCGGGCAGATGGATGAAGGTGTGCTCCAGCAAGGTCTATCCCTCGCCCCGATCCAGCCTGAAGACCAGGTCGCCCGGCCGGACCCGGGCCTCGACCTTGACCCCGACCCGCTGGCCCGGCTGGGCCCGGCTGACCGGGGCGTGGTCGATCTCCAGGGAGGAGGCCTGGGCCTCGAACTGGGTGGTGTGGCCGGCGAAAAAGAGCCGGTCGCCCCGGGCGATGGGCGCGCTGGCCTCGATGGAGGCCACGCCCGGCCTGGCGTAGTACTTGAACACCCGTCCGACCCGTTCCACGCTCGATCCCGTCGATCATCCTAAACCCTTGGACCGGGGGAATGTCAACCGGGGGAGGCTCTGAAGGCATCTCTCGCCCATCCATGAATGGATGGGGCACCTGACAAGCCTGGGATTTCGTACCCGACCAGGCTGCCCCAAGTCTTCAGACTTGGGCAAGGATGAGCGTGGCCCCCTCCCCCCTCCCGGTTGCCCCATCCGTCCCACGTGGTATATAGTTCTGCGCGTCAGTCCAAGGAGCCAAGATGCCCTCGTCTCCCACCCGGTCCCCGGCCGGGGCGGTCATCGATTTTCTGGCCTCGGTCAAGCTGGCCGTGGTCCTGCTCGTGGTCATCGCCCTGGCCTGCCTGGCCGGGACCCTCCTGCCCCAGGACCAGCCGGCCCGGTACTACCAGGCCGCCTACTCCCCCGGCCTGACCCGCTTCATCCTGGCCCTGGGCCTGGACCACGTCTACTCGGCCCTCTGGTTCGTGGTCCTCCTCTTCGGCCTGGCCCTGAACCTGATCGTCTGCTCCCTGAACCGCCTGCCGGCCACTCTCAAGGCCATGGCCGGCCCGGCCAACCCCGAGTCCCTGCGCCTGCCCAAGGTCCGGCTCAGGCGAGAACTGATCGTGGCCCTGCCCCCGGACAGGGCCCTGGCCGCGGCCAGACAGGCCCTCGGCCGCCTGAGCCGGCCCCTGGAGGGACCGCCGTCCTCGACACGTCCGGGAGTGATCCTCTTCAGCCAGGCCGGCCGCCTCTCCCGCTTAGGCGCCTACGTCATCCATCTGGCCATCCTGATCTTCTTCGCCGCCGGCCTGATCACGGCCCGCTGGGGCGTCCACGGCTACGTCAACCTGTTCGAGGGCCAGTCCGCGGACCGGATCAGCCTCAACCAGACCGAAAGCCGGCCCCTGGGCTTCATGCTCAGGCTGGACAAGTTCGTCTTCGAGCAGTACGCCGACGGCACGCCCAAGACCTTCCGCTCGGAACTGAGCTTCCTCAAGGACGGCCGGGTGGTCCGCCAGGCCAAGGCCGAGGTCAACAGCCCGGTCGACTTCGGCGGCCTGCGGTTCTACATGTCCAACTACGGGAGCGACCTGGGCGAGTGGGTCGAGCTGTCCCTGACCCGGCCGGGCCAGGAGGAGGGCCTCGTCCGCCTGCCCGTGGCCGGGGAGCACCAGGTCGCCGGCCTGGGCCGGCTCAAGCTGGTGGACTTCAGGTCGGACATCAGGGGCATCGGCCCCGGGGCCCGGCTGAGCCTGACCCGGGAGGGCTCGGACCGGCCCGAGGTCTTCTGGGTCATCTCCCGGCCGCCCTTTCAGATGCGGACCCAGGCCCCGGAGGTCTTTCGCCTGGTCGGCTACGACAGCCGCAGCTACGCCGGCCTCCAGGCCAACCACGACCCGGGGGTGCCCCTGATCTGGACCGGCGGGATCATCATGCTCCTGGGGCTCCTGGCCGCCTTCTTCTGGAGCCACCGCCGCTTCTGGATCCAGGTCAGCCCCGAGGGCCAGGGCAGCCGCCTGATCGTGGCCGGGGCCAGCAACCGCAACCGGCCGGCCTTCGAGCGGAATTTTGACCGGTTCTGCGGCCGCCTCGAGGAATCCCTGACTGGCCGGAAGATCCCAAGGGCCGAGGGGGGGCAACCATGACCAGCTCGCTGCTCCTGTCCCTGACCACCTTTCTCTACATGGCCGTGACCCTGGGCTACCTCTGCGGCCTGGTCTTCAGGAGCCGGCCCCTGACCCGCTGGACCGGCTGGCTGGCCTGGCTGACCACCGGCCTGCAAACCGGGGCCATCGTCCTGCGCTGGGTGGAGTCATACCAGTTGGGCATCGGCCACGCGCCCCTGACCAACATGTACGAATCCCTCATCTTCTTCGCCTGGGCCATCGTGCTGGCCTTTCTGATCCTCGACCGGCGCCACCCGATCTCGGGCCTGGGCGCGGTGGTGGGACCCTTCGCCTTCCTGGCCATGGCCTACGCCTCCTTCGGCAACGACACCCAGATCCGGCCGCTCATCCCGGCCCTCCAGTCCAACTGGCTCATCGCCCACGTGGTCACCTGCTTCCTGGGCTACGCCGCCTTTGCCGTGGCCTGCGGCATGTCCCTGATCTACCTGGCCAGAACGGGAAGAGAAGGCGGGGCTTCGGGCGAGTTCCTGGACGAGCTGACCTACCGGACCGTGCTGATCGGCTTCCTGCTCCTGACGGCCGGCATCGCCACCGGGGCCATCTGGGCCGAGAAGGCCTGGGGCCGCTACTGGTCCTGGGACCCCAAGGAGACCTGGTCCCTGATCACCTGGTTCCTCTACGCGGTCATTCTCCACGCCCGGCTGATGAGGGGCTGGCAGGGACGGCGGATCGCCTGGCTGTCCATCCTGGGCTTCGCCACGGTCCTGTTCACCTACTTCGGGGTCAACTTCCTGCTGGCGGGCCTCCACTCCTACGTCTGATAGAGCCCCGGCCTGGCCCTTCGTCCGTTCAGCCCTCCTCGTCGTTGAGCATCGAACCCTGACCGGTCGATTCCAGGACCGAGCGCCAGAGGCTGGATTTGGTGTCCACGAACTTCTGGCGGGTGGTGGCCATGTCAAAGGGGACGTGGACCAGGTTGTAGTTCCACTTGCTGATCAGCATCCCCGTCTTGCCGGCCATGCCGGCGTGGACCGCGTTCTGGCCCAGGAAGCCGCAGAAGATCCTGTCCACGGCGTTGGCCGACAGGGAGCGGATCATGTAGGAGGGATCGATGTACTTGAGAGTGACCTCCAGGCCCTCCTTCTTGGCGTGCTCCAGGATCCGCTCCTTGAGAAAGTGGCCTATGTCCTGGGACTGGACGTTGCCCGAGGCGTCCTTGACCTGGGGCCTGTCCTTGAAGTGTTCCTGACCGGCCCCTTCGGCCGCCAGGATGACGGCGTGGCCCCGCTCCCTGATCCGGGCGGCCAGCTTGGTCAGGAGACCCTTGGGGCCCTCCAGGTCGAAGGGCACCTCCGGGATGAGGCAGAAGTTGACGTCGGGCAGGCCCAGGGTGGCGTTGGCGGCCACGAAGCCGGCGTAGCGGCCCATGACCTTGACCAGCCCAATCCCGTTGGCCACGCTGATGGCCTCGTTGTGGGCCGAGCGGATCGCCTCCGTGGCCGCGCCCACGGCCGTGTCGAAGCCGAAGGTCTTGGAGACGAAGGTGATGTCGTTGTCAATGGTCTTGGGAATGCCGATCACGGCCGTCTTGAGGCCCCGCTCGGTGATCTCGTCCTTGATCTTCAGGCTGGCCCTGAGCGTACCGTCGCCGCCGATGGTGAAGAGGATGGAGACGTTGAGCCGCTCCAGGGCGTCGACTATCTGGCCGATGTCCTGGGGGCCCCGCGACATGCCCAGGAAGGCCCCGCCCCGGCCGTGGATGTCGGCCACCAGGCTGGGGGTCATCTCGACGACTTCATGGCCGTAAGCGGGGATGAAGCCCTGGAAGCCGTACTTGATCCCCAGGATGTTCCTGACGCCGTAGCTGTGATAGAGCTCCAGGACGATGGCCCGGACCACGGAGTTGATGCCCGGGCAGAGGCCGCCGCAGGTGACCACGGCCGCCTTGGTCTTGGCCGGATCGAAGTAGATCTTCTTCCTCGGCCCGGCCAGCTCGAACGAGGGCGGTTCGATGCCGCTCCGGCAGCGGGTGAAGGCGTCGTCGGCGTAGACGTTGAGCAGGATTCGATCCTCGTCGGCCACAAAGGAGACCCGGCCGCCGCCCCGATCCAGCGGGGAGTGGATCTTGCACGGCCCCAGCGCGTCAATCAGGAGCTCGTTTTCCCGCTTGTACTTGCGTCGGGTGGCCATGGAACCTCCTCCTAGTACAAGTAGTAATCCTGGCAGGACTCCCTGAACTCATCGAGCGCCGGGGCCCACTCGCCCTCCAGCGCCTCCAGGTCCAGTCCGCCCACGACCATGTCGGCCAGATCGGGCCGGCCCAGGATCAGGTCGATGGGCCGGCGGCGGTGCTCGTACTCGTAGGGCGGGGGTTTGTAGGCGAAATCGGCCGGCCAGAGCTCGGCCACGGCCTGGAGGATGGCCAGGGAGGTCCGGTAGGGCCGGAAGCTCTCCCGGTCGGTGACGTGCAGGAAGAGGCCGCCGCAGAGCGACCCGGCGTGCTTGTTGAATGTCGGCTCGAAAAAGATGGGCCGGAAGACCACCCCGGCCAGCTCGTAGGCGGCCAGGCGCTCGGCCAGGCGGTAGGGCTCTATGTAAGGCGCGCCGATCATCTCGAAGGGCCGGGTCGTGCCCCGCCCCTCGGAGAGCATGGTCCCCTCGAAGAGGACCTGGCCCGGATAGACCACCGCCGTCTCCATTGCCGGCATGTTGGGGGAGGGCATGACCCAGCTCAGGCCGGTGGCCTCGAAGTAGGCCCGCGGGTCGTATTTCTTCATGGCCACAACTTCCAGGTCTACATCGTGGTGCCGGTCCCTGATAAACCTGGCCAGCTCGGCCACGGTCAGGCCGTGGCGCATGGGCAGGGCCATGAGGCCGACGAAGGAGTGGCAGCTCTCCTCCATCAGGTTGCCCTCCACGGTCCGGCCCAGCGGGTTGGGCCGGTCCAGGACCACGACCTTTAGGCCCTGCTCGGCGCAGGCCTCCATGACCAGGAAGAGGGTCTGAACGTAGGTGTAAACCCGCGTGCCCACGTCCTGGAGATCGACCAGCAGCACCTCCAGGCCGGAGAGCATCTCCTGGTCGGGCTTGCGCTGGTCCCCGTAGAGGCTGAAGACCCGGCGGCCCAGGCCGGGGTGGCGGCCGTGGGCCGAGGCGATCATGTTGTCCTGCTTGTCGCCGAAGAAGCCGTGCTGGGGCCCGAAAAGGGCCTTGAGCCTGGTCCCGAAGAAATCGGCCAGGCGCTCGGCCGAGGCGCGATAGGCGGCGTCCACCGCCGGGGCATGGGTCAGAAGACCCACCTTGGCCTTTTTGGCCCAGCCGGGCGGATCAGCCAGAAACGCTTCCAGACCGAGAACGGTGCGACCCATCGGACCCCAGTCTAACTGGGGTTAAGCCGATGAAGCAAGAGACAAAACAATCAGGCCGGCCCGAGGGTCAGGGAGTCCGGCCGCCCCTACGTGACTCTGGCTTCGAGTCTGACCCGTCGGGCGGTCAGCTTCTGGGGCAGCCAGACAGCCGCCAGGACGATCAGGCCGCCGACGCTGGCCAGATGGTGCGGCCAGAACAGGGCCAGGGCGGCCACGCCGACGACCAGGCGCTCCCACAGGGCCAGCCGCCTGATCAGGTGGCCCTCGAAGACGGCGGCGAAGGCGTAGAGCCCGATCGTGCCCGAGACCGCGGTCCAGATGACCTCGAAGACCGGGCCTTCGAAGAGGATGGGCGAATAGGCGAACAGGAGCGGGATGATGTAGAGCCCCTTGGCCAGCTTCCAGGCCTGGAGGCCCGTCTCCAGGGGCCTGGCCCCGGCGATGCCCGAGGCCGAGTAGGCGGCCAGGCAGACTGGTGGGGTGACGTTGGCGTCCTGGGAATACCAGAAGATGATCATGTGCGCGGCCAGCAGGGACATGCCCATTTGCTCCAGGGCCGGTCCGGCCAGGACGGCCAGGAAGATGTACGAGGCCGTCACCGGCAGGCCCATGCCCAGGACCAGGGAGGCCAGGGCGACCAGGATTATGGCCAGGAACTTGGAGCCGCCCGAGAGGTCGATGACCATGCTGGAGAAGGTCACCCCCACCCCGGTGATGCCGACCACGGCAATGACGATGCCGGCGCAGATCAGAATGGCCGCGGTGCTGACCGAGTTCCTGGCCCCCATGTAAAGGGTGTCCAGGATGGCCCTGGGCCCCATGCGGGTCTTCCGGCGGAACCAGCTGACCACGATAATGGCCAGGATGCCCACGGCCGCGGCGTAGGTCGGAGTGAAGCCCCGGACCAGGAGCCCGACCAGGAGCCCGACCGGGATGAGGAAGGCGGCTCCTTCCCTGAGGACCTTCCGGGCGTTCGGCAGTTCCTCCTTGTCCGAGGGGACCAGGCCCCGCTTGAGGGCCCGGAGGTGGACGAAGAAGCCGACCGAGAGGAAGTACATCGCCGCCGGGATGGCGGCCACGGCGATGATGTGCAGGTAGGAGATGCCGGTCCACTGGGCCATGATGAAGGCCCCGGCGCCCATGATCGGTGGCATGAGCTGGCCGCCGGTCGAGGCGGCGGCCTCGACCCCGCCGGCGAAGGCGGGCATGAAGCCCATCCGCTTCATCATCGGGATGGTGATCGAGCCGGTGGCCACGGTGTTGGCCACGGCCGAGCCCGAGACCGAGCCCATGAAGCCGGAGGAGATGACCGCGATCTTGGCCGGGCCGCCGACCCTGTGGCCCATCAGGGCGTGGGCCAGGTCGATGATGAAGTCGCCGGCCCCGGATTTGAGCAGAAAGGCTCCGAAAAGAATGAACAGGAAGACGTACGTCGAGGACACGGTGCAGATGGTGCCGAAGATGCCCTCGTCGGTCAGGTACATCCGGTAGAGGAGCCGGCCCCAGGAGACTCCCCGGTAGTGAAAGGCGCCCGGGATGTACTTGCCCAGGAAGAGGGCGTAGGCCAGGAAGACCAGGGAGAGCACCGGGACGATCCAGCCCGAGGCCCGCCAGGCCCCGAAGATGAGGATCACCAGGGCCATGAAGGCGAAGACGTAGTCCCGGGTGATGGGCACCGAGCCCCGATCCAGGTGCAGTTCCTCCTCGAAGAGGAGGATGTAGACGGCCACCGCCGCGGCCACGACGGCCAGGACCAAGTCTCCGCTCAGCCCGAAGTTGGGCCTCTTTCTCAGGGTCGGGTAAAACAGAAAGGCCAGGATCAGGATGAAGCCCAGATGGACCGCGTTGCGGTAGATGCCCGGCATGACCCCGATGGTGTTGACCCAGAGGTGAAAGAGCGAGGCGGCCACTCCGATCACGTAGGCGGCTTTCCTCAAACCCTCCGGCAGGACCCGGGTGGTCGTGGTCACCTCGCCCCTGTCTTCGAGGATCTCCAGATCCTGGCTCCTGGCCTCCTCGGCCATGAGAGACCTCCTTGCCGCTGACCGGTCCGCGGGTCAGAACCCGGTCACGGCCCTCCTGGTCAGGGGACCGTGACCGGAAGCGCCACTCTCACTGGGGCGGCATCAGCTCGGCCGGGATCTTGACGCCTTTCTCCTGGTAGTACTTCACCGACCCCGGATGGAGCGGGGCGGGCAGACCGCTGATGGCATTTTCAAGTTTGATGAAGGTGGCCATCTTGTGGACGTTCTTGAGGTACTCCGGGTTCTCAAAGAGGGTCTTGGTCAGGAGATAGACCGCCTCGGCGTCCACGTCGGCCCTGACGCCCAGGAAATTGGGCTGGGCAATGGTGTTGATGGGCTTGTCCTGCCCGGGATAGGTCCCGGCCGGGACGACGTAGCGGAAGCCGGGGTAGGCGGTCTTGTCGTTGATGTCCTTGAGCTGCTCGTCGGTGAACTCCAGGACGACCACCTTGAGACCCGGGGTGGCGTAAAGATCGGTCACCGCGGCCACCGGAGGACCGGCCGGCAGGTTGGCCCCGTCGAGGCGCTTGTCCTTCATGCCCGCGGACGACTCAAAGTAGCCCAGGTACTCGCCCTTGACGTCGTCACGGCCCATGCCCAGGCCTTCCATGATGGTCAGTCCGGAACGCTCCGTGCCCGAGCCGGCCCGGCCGATGGAGATGCGCAGGCCCTTGATGTCAGTGATGGTCCCGGTTTTGGCCTTGTCGGCCAGGAGGGCGAAGTGCTCCACGTTGGGCCAGAGCATGCTGATGGTCCTGAGCTCCTTGTAGGGCTTGTCCTTGTAAGTGCCCATGCCCTTCCAGGCCATCTTGCCGAAGAGGCCCTGGAGAATGGCCAGGTCTACTTCCTTGCCCCGGAGCATGTTGATGTTCTCGCCCGAGCCGGCCGAGGTGATGGCCTGGACCTGGATGCCATTGGAGTTGGCCAGCTTGATCGACCAGAGCGAGGCCATGCCCACGCCGATGGGGTAGTAGGTGCCGCCGGTGGTGGCCGTGGCGATGATCAGGCTCATGCTCTTCTTGGCCGCCTGGGTGCTGGCCGGGGCAAAGATCAAGCACCCGATCAAGGCCACGGCCAGAATGATCGCCCAAAACCTCCCTCTCCTTGTCGCCATTTCAACCTCCCTAGCCTGAGTCCAAGGAACTTGGGTTCAGCTTGTCCTGACCAGGCCACCACGGCCCGGCCCTTCAGTGGTCACAACCCTCCGCCAGTCCCGGCCGAGGCTGATCGCCTTCCTGACTGCCAGCCGGCCGGAAAACCCGGCCCCCGGCCAACCCGAGGTTGACCGGCGTTCGCGTTAATTGCCCGTCGATGATTGCCGCTTAGCCGGGAGCCCTTGACCGTGACAGGAGCTGGCCCCTCCCGGCTCACCCCGCCTCGGTCCCGACCCGGGGCCGGGCAGGTCAGGCCCAGTTTGATACACTTTGCCGTTCTCTGACAACAGGAAAATAGGCGGACGCTACGCGGGGAAGTCCTGGTCCGGTCCCTGGATGAAAAGAGTTGCCCCTTGATCCCTGCGGGGATCGAAGGGCAACTCTGTCTTCTTGGCGCTTGGGATCGGCCTAGTACAGCGAGGTGTACAGGATGTACGGTCCGGTCCTGGTGCTGAAGCCTCTGACCCGAATGTAATGGATTCCGGGACTGACGTAGCGTTGGATGCGGAAGTTGAGGCCGCTGCCGCCGCCGTCGCTGAAGGTCACGGTGGCGCAGCTCGAATTGAGCAGGTAGCCGTAAGTATCGGTCGGGCCGCTGGTTTGAATGATCAGGTTGCCGGAGCGAGGGACGCTGATGCGGTAGTAGTCGTTGTCCCCGGCATAGTCAATCCGGCCGGTATAGCTTTGACCAAGGCTGATGTAGGTCGCCCTGGCGCAGTTCGTCCCGGTAGCGCCCCCGCCCCAGGAGCCGCTCTCCAGGTAGCTTGTCGAGCCATTGCCCAGGTAAAGAGTGTAGGGGCCGGTGGCGTTGTTGCCGTTCTCGTGGACCCGGACGAAGTAGCAGCCAGCGGGCCGGTTGGTATAGATGCGGAAGTTTGAGCCGGTGCCGCCGTCATTGTTGTGGGTTACCAGGGCGCAGGACGAGGTGTACAGGTAGCCGTAAGTGTCGGTGCCGCCCGTGGTGTAGGCCAGCAAATAGCCGCCCGAGTGCCAGAAGTGGTAGTAGTCGTTGTCTCCGATGTAGCCAATCGTGCCGTAAATCCGGGAGTAGTAGCTGACCTCCATATAAAACGGGCAAGCGCCCCCGGCCTCGCCGCCGCTGCTGGCAGAGCCGCTGGAGCCGGAATAATTGACGTAGAGCCGGTACGAGCCCGTGCCCGAGGCGCTGTAATGCCTGACCCTGAGGTAATAGTAGCCGGCCGAAACCGAGCGGGAGATGCGGAAATTTAGACCCGCGCCGCCGTCGTTATTGGAGGTCAGCGTGGCGCAGGCGGAGTTGAGCAGGTAGCCGAAAGTGTTCGTGCCGCCCGTGGAGTAGGCGGTCAGGGTGCCGCTGCCGGGTGCGTAGACCCGGAAGTAATCGTTGTCTCCGGCCGGACTGATGGAGGCGGCGACGGAGGTGTTGAGATTCAGGTACGTCGCCGTGCCGCAGGAGTCGCCGTTTTTTTCTTGAGCCAAGGTTGGACAGGACAGCGCCAGTAAAACAACCAGGCTATAAAAAATAACCAGATCCCTTTTCAAGAACAAGGACACGACGCCCTCCTTAAACAAGATTCAGCGGCCTGAGCACTTTCTGACTGATCTTAAAACCGGAAATATGATGATTTTGACACACGCCGCCGCCACCTGACAACCTCAAAGCGATGAGGTTTTGCCCCTGTCAAGCCGTCGGCGGAACTCGCGGCCGGGTAGACGGATTTCGCTCCGGACGGATGACAGACGGCCGCCGCCCGGGCAAGCCAAGACCCGTTCCCTGGACAAAAGCAGAGGCGCCTTCGATCCACTGGGGATCGAAGGCGCCTCTTTTATCTGACGCTCTGGACCGGCTTAGCTCAGCGAGGTGTACAGGGTGTACGGTCCGGTCCTGGTGCTGAAGCCCCTGACCCGGATGTAGTAGGTTCCGGGGCTGACGTAGCGGTAAATGCGGAAGTTGAGGCCGCTGCCG
>Ga0209164_1001048_pt1 | contig 42111 bp, 29 predicted proteins | sample MTBNYHSulfiMetaG_FD_187458 | JGI IMG/M metagenome (GOLD analysis project Ga0209164, IMG submission 187458) | Enrichment culture microbial communities from rom New York Harbor, USA that are MTBE-degrading - MTBE-NYH (New York Harbor Sulfidogenic)... | ecosystem: Environmental > Aquatic > Marine >... | reverse complement strand
AACCGGGAGAGCGTCCTTGAGGGTGGACACCAGGACGGAGGCGAAACGGCCGGCAAACTCGTCGTACTGTTTGGGTCCGAGGATGACCGCGGTGGGATCGAGGATCATGATCATCTGCGCGCCCGCCCGCTCCAGAGCCAGAGCGTAGCGGGTGACGACCGAGGTGCTGAACTCCAGGAGGCGATAGACCAGTTTCGGATTCATGATGACGTTCAGTGCGATGTCGTTCGCGCCGCTGAGCAGGGCGGCCAGCGTGAACGGCCCGGTCACGTAAGCGCCCCGCAACACCTCGGAGGGGAGAATCTGTTTCAGTTGAGCCGCCGCCTGGATGAAGGCGTAGGCCCGGCCGTCCTTGAGGATGTCCACCGCCTTGAACTGATCCAGGTCGGCCTCGCTCTCGACCGGATGCAGCTCGACACTCGGGCTTTCATAAAGCGGAAAGCGAACCTGGAGGCCCACGCCGCTGGCCTCGACGGCGAGATCCATCAGCAGAAAGATGCCATCGGGGCGAAATCGCTGATACAGCGCCTGAAGACTCCAGGCGTGCACGCCCCAGTTGAACTCGTTCAGCTTGATGCTGCTGCGGGTCAAGCGGGTGCCGGGATATCCCATCAGGGGGATCACCGGCGTTCGCCCCCATGCTCGAATCCAGTTTAATAGACGCATAGCGTTGTTGAACCCTGGACGCCTTGGACGCACAGCGTAGTAACGACTTCAGTCGTTGGTTTGAAAGGACTGAAGTCCTCACTACAGGTGCGGTGAAGGACTGAAGTCCTTACTACAGGTGTTGCGAGAAGGACAAAAGTCCTTACGACGCGGCCGGCTTTTTCACCCCATACGATTTGTATTTCCGGTAGGCCTGCTGCATCCGCTCGTAGGCTTCCGGCGACCCGTCCTGGTCGGTGAAGGCGCGCACGATGTCCAGGATCTCCTCGTCCCCCACCGGCTTGATGCCGAAACCCAGGCGCACGTCCACGATGGCGGCATTCAGCCCGGCTTCCATCGCGATTTGCAGGAAGGCGCGCAAGAGGCCGATCTTTCGACCGGGCGGAAAGTCGCGCGTCAGGTTGGTGATGCCGAGGATGGTGTTGACACCCTGCATCTCGGGATTGTTCATAATGCGGCGGATGGCTTTCAGGTTCACATGGTTGAAGCCCGGCTGGTCGAAGCGGGAGAACTCGATGGCCAGCGGGATGACCGTGGTGTCGTAGAAAACCTGCGCCGGTTGCAGCCCGTGAGCCTTCGCCTCGCGGAAGAACTCCAGCGCATTCTGCTCCAACTGCTCGGGGGTGACCCCCTCGCCCAACCCTTCGCCCGCGGCGGCCCCGGCCACCAGCATATAAACGATGCGGAAAGGCCCGATCGACTGCAGCTCCCAGACAAAGCCCTTGCGTTCCTGGTTGGCCGAGTTGATCAGCGGCGGCCGCGCGCCCGGCCCCTGCAAGCGGTAGTACTCCTCCAGGCCGGCGCGGATGACGGCGGCATCGGAACTGTCAATGCAAGGCGGGATGCCCCCGCCCCACTCGGCGACCACTCGAACACACTGCCGCATCAGCTCCGAGGCGCGCTCGACGTCCCCCTCGCCCGCATCATCCACATTGATGTCAATGTAGTCCGGGTGGCGAAGCGCCTGCGCCTCGACCACCCGGCGCAGATACTCCAGGCCGGGATTGTCCCGCTCGAAGCCGTTCTCGGTGGACTTGATGATGTCGAAAGCCTGCTTCGCCTTCGGGATGGTGGCGTGCAGCAGCTCGGCCACTTGAGTGATCGGGCATCGCCGATGGTGGTCCAGCTCGAGGTAAAAGCTGCGAAAGGAGGAGGTCTGCCGCAGCTCGGGATCCTTCGGCGGGTTGATCAGCGTGCGCAGCGCCTCCAGCTCCTGAGTGAATCGCCGGGCGGCGTCATACACGAGTTGCCCGGCGCAAGGCTTGCTGGTGTCGACGCCGCAGCGGCCGTCAATCGTGGAGTCCCCGCAGGGCACGTTGGTCAGTCCCTTGGCGCACTCTCCCATCGTGCAGACGAAAAAGTTTTCCGGCAGGAAGCAATCCCCGCAGGCCTGACAGCGGGCGATGGAATACTTGCCGACGTATTCGATCAACTTGGTCGCATCGTAGAGGAGGCCTTCGCCGTCCTGGAGGCTCTTGGAATGCTCGAACAAATATCGCACGGCGTTGTAGCCCCTCGTGCCCGGCTCGAACATCAGGCTGTGCAGCCAGTGCATAAAGAGGCGCTTGTGGGGAACGCGCGGCTCGCGCAGCGGGGTGAGATCGCCTCTCAGCGTATAGAGGTAGTAGGAATCTTCGACAGGGGGTGGGAAGGAAATATTGTCATCCGCCGTGCGCCAGTCCCGGCCGATGGCGGCCGCCTGATCAAGGATCTTGCAGAGCAGATCGAGGTCTTCGACGTTGCCCAGGTCCACGCCGGCCGCGCCCAGATCCCGCCACATGGCGACCTGCTGGGCGGCGCGGAGGATGTAATCCTCATACGACTCGCCCAGGACCTTCTCGTGCAGTGCCTGGCTGACGTAAACCCCCGGCAGCTTCTCGTCCAGCATCCGGCGGGCGGCCGGCTCGTGCAGGAAGAAGACGTTGCCGAAGACCGGCACCTGAATGCCCCGCTCCTTCAAGTAGCGGAAGAAGTCCTCCACCTTGCGCGAGTCGAAGATGAGGTTGGTGATGACGAAGCCGGCCCCGCCGCCGTAGACCTTCTTTTCCAGCTTGATCAGCTGTTGCAGGCAGGTTCCCTCCTCGTACTTGGCCAGCCCGACGGCCGCCCCGCACCAGAGCGTTCGAGCCTTGCCGGCCGGCCCGGCGGCCACCCGGGCGTCGGCGTTCATCTGCCGGATGTGTTGCAACAGATTCAGGGAATCCATTTCAAACACCGGCTGCCCCTCGGCCGGCTTGTCCCCGGTGACGACGAAGCAATTCTCAACCCCATACGAGAGGAGGCCCCGCAGGAAGGTCTCCAGGTCGGACCGATTCATCCCTTTTGCGCTGACGTGGGGAACATACTCCAGGCCGCGCAGGCCGCCGTTCATCAGAACGTGCGCCAGCACGTCGGAGGGTGAAGCGGTCACCGCGCCGCTCGGGTTGTGGGTGACCGTCAGGCCGGTGATTTCCATGCCCGGCCACGCCGGCCTGCGCTTCTCATAGGCGCCGAGAAACTCCAGCACCTTCTTCGGCGGTTGCCCGGCCGGGCAGGTAAACTCCACTAATACATTGAAAACACTGGTGTTGCTTATCTTTTCGGCAAAGGTGTTCCTGGACATTCAGTCTCTCCGTTTGCGTGGAAGTCGCAGCCTCCAAGCCTCTTGCACGCATAATCTCCTGCAGGCCAATATACTAGAGGCAATTTCGAGCGAGAATATATAAATATCAGATTCTTTTCCAGTGTCATAGGATCCCGGGGATTGCGGACGCCCCCTCCCCCTAACCCCCTCCCGCGAGGGGAGGGGGGATAAGGGGTCCCCTCCCCCCCTTCGCGGGGGAGGGTCAGGGAGGGGGGGCAGGGCGAAGTGTACTCTCACGTGCAGCCTGTTGACAGACTCTCTCCAGGGGACTCCTCCGGAGTGAAGCAGGAACCCTGGCCGAGTCCTCGAGTAAGGACGACGCAGTCGGCCTGTATCGAGAGGCGAGGCCCGGACGCAGCGATTCCTCTCGATACTCCCGATAAATCGGGATACTCGAGGAATCGGTTTGGAGGTCTTCTCAAATCCGCAAGGGCTACTCGAGGAATCCGGTGAGGTTCGGGCGAACCGTTGTAGGGGCGCTGCTTGCTGCGCCCGACAACGTGGCATGGGCATCTTGCCCATGATCGCCCGTGGGGGATTAGCGAAATCCATGGGCAGGATGCCCATGCCACCTCAAACCGGTTGCTACCCGGGAAACCTGTGATAAAATATCTATTACTTTCTTCCTAAAGAGGGCCATGGACCGCAGGGAACTGCTCGAGCTGGCAAGAAGCGAAACCGTTCTCCAGGCGGCAAGCCCCGAGGAGGCCCTGAACCAAGCCGCCAAGCAGTTTGGCTTGCCTACGCAGGATCTCGCCGTCGAACCGATGGACGAGGGCCGCTTCCGCGTTCGCATCCTCAAGCGGGACGGCGCTTTCCTCTTGCAACTGGCCCCCGATGGGATGAATGCCACCTTGGTCTATGTCCTGCCTCCGCTGGGGACCGGGGCTGCCGTAACGAGCCAAGCGGTGCTCGAGCGGCTCCAGTCCATGGGGGTCACTCATGGCGTTCGCGAGGAGGCCGTCGCCCAGGCGATTGCGCAGGTCCAGGAGTCCGGCCAGCCCGGCACGGCCGTCATCGTCGCCGCGGCCGTCCCCGCGGTAGCCGGCCAGGATGCCCGGCTGGAGTTCACCCCGCCGGAGATTGCCGAGGGGCTGGGCAAGGATAGCGGCAGGCGCTACCTGGTGCGCAAAGGGCAGGCCTTCGGGCACAAGCGCGCCCTCACGCTGGGCCGGCCGGGTTTTACGATTCTGGGCCATGAGATCCCGGCAGCCGCGGGAAAGGATCTCACTCCCAAGCCGGCGGAGGAGATTGAACTGGGCAAGGATGGAGCCCTGCGCGCCCGCCAGTCGGGTTTCCTGCGTCTGACAGGCCCCGTGCCGGGTCGGCCGCAGGGCGAGCTTCGCCTTGAGCCGGCCGTTCAGGTGTCGCCGGATAAACTCCAGGCTTCCCTGTCGCTTTACCCGGCCCTGCCGCCCAGCCCGCCTTACCGCCCGGCGCTGCTCCTCGAGCTGCTCTCCGAGCACGGCGTCGTCGAGGGTATTCGCCACAAGGACCTTGAGAAGATTTGCCATTATGTGAACCGACAGCAGAAACCGGCGATGCGGGTGCTTATCGCCGAAGGGCGCAGGCCGGTGCCCGGTACGGACGGCCGGGTGGAATACGCCGTAGAGACCCGGCCCCAAGCCGGGGAGGTTCTGCCGGATGGCCGGATGGACTTCCGGCAGCGGGGTTTTTTGCGCGGCGTTAAGGCGGGGCAGGTCGTGGCCCGGCGGATCCCGGCAGGGCCGGGGCGGCCCGGGCGAACCGTTCTGGGGGAGGAGTTACCCGCGCAAGGCGGCCAGGAGATCGCCCTCAGCGCGGGAGAGAATATCGAGGTTTCCGCCGACGGCAGCGCCTTTCACGCCGCGCGGGACGGGGTGCTGTTGATTACCTCCGGCCGGGAGCTGTCGGTGGTCGAGCTCTACGAGCACTCGGGCGACGTGGACTACTCGGTGGGCAATCTCGACATCGAGGGTTCCTTATCGGTTTCCGGCTCGGTGCGACCCGGATTCTCTCTGAAAGCGAAGGGGGATATTTTGATCGGCGATACGCTCGAGGCCGCGCAGGTCGAGACCCCGGCTGGCAGCGTTGCGGTCGGCCGGGGCATCGTCGGAAAGGGCAAATGCCGGGTGCGCGCGGGCAACCAGATCAAGGCGCTTTACGCCGAAGGGGCCACGCTCATTGCCCGGGAGGGCATCGAAATCGCCGACTCGCTCCTGTACTGCGACATCTTTTGCGGGACTGACCTGGTGGTAACCCAACGCGCCGGGCGCATCGCGGGAGGTACCTGCGTCGTGGCCCGGCGGATCTGCGCCAAAGAAGTCGGCACCGAGGCTGGGGCGAAGACACGCCTGATCCTGGGGCTGAGCCGCGAGCAGTATATGGAAAGCCTCGACCTGCAAGGCCAAATCGAGGCCATTCGACAGGAAGCCACCCGCCCCGGCACCGACCCCCGGACGCAAGACCGCTATATGAAGCTGGTCGAGGGGTTGAAGGAGCGACTGGAAGAACAGCAGGCGAAGTATCCTGCGGACTTCTCCGGCGTGCGCGTGGAGATTCTAGGCCGGATTTTTCCCCCCACCGAGATTGTCTTTCGCCTCCATTCATCCGTGGTGAAAGAGCCGCTCAAGAGCGTTGTGTTCTTCTTCGACGACGTTACCCGAGCCGTGGTCCATCGCCCCTTGAGCTGAGGGGAGGCTTCCGCGCCCCTTTGGGCTGTGCTAGCATCGGGGGTCATGGCAGGGCTGAAGCGACTGCGCCGCGCTCCCGGATTCTGGGTTTTCCTTTCTTCGTTCGCCCTTTGTGTGTTCGTCGCCGGCGGGCATCTTTACTCCCCCGATGAGGAAGTGCTTTTCCGAACGGCGGAGTCTTTTGCCCGCTTGCGAGGAGGGGCGATCTCGCCCTTGGGTGGCTCCCAACAGGCGGTCACCCGGCAGGGCCAAGTCGTCACGGTTTATGAACCCGGCTTCGCCTCGCGCCGGGGACTGGGCGGGCAGGAGTATGCTCAGTACGGTATCGGCCAACCCTTGCTCGCGGTTCCTCTGGTGTGGCTGGGGGATTTGTACGCCCATTTCGCCGGCGAGACGGCGCGCCGCACGCTTGCTGTTCCCGTCCAATATCACGAGGGCACGCCGCAAAGCTACGCCCGGCGGCTGGCGGTGTCGCATTTCAACCTGCTGGTGACCGCGACAACGGCATGGCTGATTTACCTCCTCGCCTGCCGGCTGTGCAAGGATCACCGCGCGGCTATGGCGACCGCCGGTCTCTATGTCGCGGCGACGATCGCTTTGCCCCATTCGAAGACCTTCTTTACCGAGCCTCTGGCCGCGCTCTGCGTTCTGGGAAGCATTGCCCTAGCCTTGCGGGCGGACGAGCAGCGGGCGCTGGGGTTGGAGCGCCAGGCGAAGGGCGTGCTGGCGCTCTCCGGGTTCCTGTTCGGCTGGGGGATTCTGACCCGGCTGGACACGATTGCGATGGGGCTGGGGCCGGCCTTGCTGGTGTTGTGGATAGCGCGCAGGCGCGGGCCGCTGTTGCGGCGGGCCGCCCTCGCCGATCTCGTGCGATGGGGACTGCCGGTGGCCGGCTGTGTCCTGCTGATTCTGCTTCTCAATCAGGTGCGTTATGGCTCGCTGCTGGCCAGCGGCTATGCCGATCAGCCCGAGGGGGTCAAGTTCAGCACCCCGTTGTTCACGGGCTTGGGGGGTTTTCTCTTCAGCCCGGGGCGCAGCCTGTTTGTCTTTTCGCCGGTGTTGCTGTTAGCGCCGGTGGGCTGGTGGCGGCTTCGCCGCGAGCATTCGCCCTTGGCCTGGACGATTGCCCTCTCCGCGGCAGGGGTTCTCCTTTTCCAGTCGAAGTGGCAGAACTGGTCCGGGGGATGGGATTGGGGCCCGAGGCATATCTTTCAGTTGACGCCGCTTTTGGCACTCCTCTTGGCAGGGTTTTTCGATGAGGGCGGGACGCTGAAGGCAGCCTGGAAGCGGGTGGTTCTCCTGGCTTTGTTTATCGCCGGTGTCGCCATCAATGTTCTCGGCGTCGGCGCCAACCCGATCGAGGCCTATGCGGCGCTGGCGCCCCCTTTGCGGCCGTTGACGATCTGGACGCCTTCCCTGTCGCCCTGGGCGCTGCACTTTCGCCGCATCGCGGAAGGGGGCTGGGATTTGCTCTTGCCCCGCTTGCTGGCCGGCCCGTCCCCGGGGATGAAAGCGGCCGCAGTTGCGATCCTCGCTTTCCTGGCGCTCAGCCTGTGGGGGTGGTGGAGAAGCTGGACCGCGGGGCCGGGAAGTCAACCTCAGCAGCAAGCGTGACATCCTTTTCCGGCAGTTCTTCAGCTGCAGGGGCGCTGCTTGCTGCGCCCGTAGATGAATGAGTAGGTCCGCCGAGCCGAGGCGGACCCCTATTTTTCTCTCCCCGCGGGCCACGCTCGGCTCGCGTGGCCTACTGAAGTGATAGGCGGAGTATCCGTGCGTAGGGGCGCTGCTTGCTGCGCCCGTAGATGAATGAGTAGGTCCGCCGAGCCGAGGCGGACCCCTGTTTTTCTCTACCCGCGGGCCACGCTCGGCTCGCGTGGCCTACTGAATAGTGATAGGCGGAGTATTCGTGCGTAGGGGCGCTGCCTGCTGCGCTGCCTGGCGGCCATAGAAATCCTGCTCGCCGTCCTCCTTACCTCTTAGCCGGACGGCTATCTGCACTCCAACCTGCTGATTTCAATCAGGATACCCGGCCCGTGCGGGCCAACCGGGGCGGACCTTGTCCCTGCGATAATGGAATGAAAAAGGACCCAGGGGTAACAAACCGGTAAACTATCTTCCCTATCGTTCCTTCCGTAAAAGGCCCCAAGGGGGTAGAATCGGCAAAGGAGGAACGGGAAATGATTCGCCAAGGAAACCTCAAACTGTTGACATTGATAGGGCTGGTAGTCGTTCTGGTACCTACCGCCCTCGCTTGGCCGGAGCCCGCCTCGGTCCTGCTGGAGAAGGCCATCTATACCGAGGAGACCGTGGGAGATCTGGACGCGGCGATCGATCTGTACGAAAAGACTATCGAGGAAGCTGAAGCCAATCGGCCCTGTGCCGCCGAAGCCTATTACCGGCTCGGGATGTGTCATGCGAAAAAAGGGGACACAGGTCCGGCTCAAATCGCCTTCAAGACGCTGATCGAACGCTACGCCGAGGAAGAGGAGTTCCTGCGCTTGGCCAAGGCGCAATTGATTGAGCCCCCGGCGTCGCCTGTCGCTTTCCTTCCCATCGGTCAAGTGGTCCAACGCACTCTCCTGAAAGTGGAGGACTACTATGGCTTCAAGGATTGCGCCATCGATCTGGACACAGGAGAACTCATAACCCTTCCTGAAGACTTCTACGAACAGCGCCAAAGCGAGAGCGCTATCGTGGAATGGCTGAAACAGAATGGTATCGACGCGCTGTGCCAGCCCGGCGGCAACGTCGGAGGCTTAGCGGGCATCGAGATGATCGTCGTCGCCGGGAGTGAAGTTAACTGGGATACGCCAATCGAAGATCTGCGGCGGCTGCTGGCGTCAGGCTCTCCGAGTTCTCCGGCGGTTATGAGCGCGAAAGGCGAACCTCCCATCCTCTATGGATTCAAAACGCTTCGAGGGAGCCTCGGCGTCCTGGAGATTCAGCGCCTGGAGCAAGACGTTAGCCCAAAGCAACTGAGCATCCGATATAAAGTCCTGGGCTATGATGTTCCCCAAGAGCAACGCATCGAGTCGGAGACAATGGCCAGCAAAGGCTGGCAGCGGTGGAGAGAAAGGCAACTGGAGGAAGCCGAGCAGCTATTCCAGAAGGCCGTTGCCATTGACCCGGGCAATGACTCGGCCTGGAACGGCTTGGGCTGGTCGCGCTCGAATCAAGGCCGCCCTGAGGCGGCCAGGATCGCCTTTGAGCAGTGCATTGCCCTGAATCCCGGGCACGCTGGGGCGCTCAATGGCCTGGGGTGGATCGCCAAGGACGAAGGCGACGTGGAGGCGGCCATCCGGTACTGGAGGCAAGCTGTGGAGGAAGCGCCGATGGCGACGGCCGCCCTGGAAGGGCTGACCCGGACGTACATGGAGCTCAAGCAATATGATGAAGCTACCCGCTACTATGAGATGTGGCTGAAGGTGGAGCCGGACAATCCCGCAGTCAAGAAAGGACTTGAAAAGTCCCGGCAGGGAAAGCCGCGGGTTGAAATCGGCGATCTCCCGGCGCTGATTCACGCGCTGTCCCAGCCGGCGCCCGGCGCTCCCCCCTTCGGGGCCTTAAACGAAATCATTGACTTGGGAAGCCCTGCCGTCCCTCGCCTCATCGAAGAGATGAAGACCAATAACGACTGGCAGATCCCCAAAGCGCTCGGAGCCATCGGCGACCCGAGGGCGGTGCTGCCTTTGATCGAGAAACTGGAGAAATCCGATGGGTCTCCCATGCGTGACGTAGTCGCCGAAGCCTTGGGCCTGCTGACGGGGAAGAACTTTGAAACGGATGCACAAGCTTGGCGGCGCTGGTGGGATGAGGAAGGAAATCAGCCGGGGCAGCCGGAGAGTGAGATACCGAAGGAATAAACGAAACGCAGATTCACAGAGAAAGGGTAAGCCGATGAGTCAACACTCGATGGGGCCGGAAAGATCGGAAGAGGTCAATTTCGATCCCAACGCTTTTCGAAAAGTATTGGCCAGATACCTGCTTTTGTTCTCTTCTCCGTTGATCCTCTTCGGCGTGTTATCCGTGTGGCTGCCTGTTGCAGCTCTTCCTGGTTGGGTTGACACCGCAGGTATCGGGTGGCTCGCCAGCCCGGGTCAAAATGGAATCGCCTTGGGGGGTGTTGCTCTGGGAGGGTTGGCAGTGGGTGTTGTAGCCTTTGGCGGCTGGTCCATCGGAATCCTCGCTGTCGGGGGAGGAGCGGTGGGTGTCATCGCCATTGGGGGATGCTCGGTGGGACTGGTGGCGATTGGCGGAGGCGCTGTAGGCCTGGTCGCCTGCGGTGGCGGGGCGGCGGGCTACATTGCCCTCGGTGGGGGAGCCGTCGGAAGATACGTTCTCGCGGGAAGCGGGAAAGGGACATTCGTTCTCTCCCACAGTCGACAAGACCGGCAGGCCGCCGAGTTTTTCTGCCATTATTTCAAGAGATTGCGAGAGGCCTTTCCCCACGGTGTGGAGGCCTTGGAGACCTAGGGTACGGGTATGGCAAGAAGGCTGGCGGGTCGGGATTCCTGGTCCGTATTGGCAATCCTCCTGGTCCTCGTCCTGGTGCCGACGATCTGCGTCCTGTGGTTTATGGGCCAGGCGGTTCGCAATGAACGCCTGGCGGTGCACCAGAAGCTGAAAGAGGCTTACAGCAGCCTTCTACACACGGCCCAGGGACAACTCGAGACCTATTGGAGTTCCAAGGTCGCTGCCATCGAGGCCGTTGTCTCCGGCACATCGGCGCCCCAGGCCTTCTCCCGGCTGGCGACCTCCGGTTTATGCGAGAGTGTGATTCTCTACGATTCTTCCGGGCGTCCGAGGTATCCCGCCTCGGCAGAGCCTCCGGCCTTCCTCCCAGGCCCCGAGTGGCGGCAGGCGGAGGCTATCGAGTACCGGGACGCGAACCTGGAAGGAGCTGCTGCGGCCTACGAGAGGATTGTCTCCGGGGCGTCCGACCCGAATGTCGCTGCGATGGCCCTTCAGGCCCAGGCACGCTGCCTGGCGAAAGCCGGCCGGCCGGAAGCGGCCATTCGCATTCTTTCCGAGAGCCTGGATCAACCGGATTCCCTCGGTGCTCGCGACCCGCAAGGCCGATTTGTGGTCCCTCACGCTTTGCTGTACGCCATGCAGTTACGGGAAGAACCGGCGTCCCCTCCCTTCGGCCCGGCCGGCAAGCGCCTGATCCACCTGCTGAATGACTACAGCGAACCTGCAATGCCCTCCTCGCAGCGGCTCTTTCTCATGCAGCAATTCACGGCGCCTTTTTCGTTGTTTGAGACGCTCGCCGCCGAGCAGATGGCAGCCGACTACCTCAGCCTTCTCCCGACGCCTCGGCTGGAAGCGGGGCTGTTGCCGACTCCATTGCCGGGCGTTCTGCAGCTTGCGCTGCCTGAGCATCGAGCGATCGCGTTGTTCAGCGGGGAGAGGTTGCTTTCCGACGTGCAGTCTTTGATCGACCGGCGGCTATCGCTCGGGGAGGTTTCGATCCAACTTCGCTATCGACTGGGACCCGAGGAGAAACATCTCCTCGCCATCCCTGCCGCGAAGGGTTTGCCGGAGTGGTCTCTTGCGCTTTATCTCCAGGGGCAAGACCCGTTTGAGATCGCCGCGGCTCGCCAAGTCGCCATCCATATTTGGACGGGGACGTTCGTCATTGCTCTGATCGCTCTTTTCGCCTTGCTGCTTGCCCGCTCCGTGCTGCGTCAACTGAGGCTGACCCGGCTGAAGAACGATCTGATCGCCACGGTCTCTCACGAGCTGAAGACGCCGTTGTCGTCGATGCGAGTCTTGGTGGACACTCTGCGGGAAGGCCGTTGCCGGGATGAGAAGCAGGAGCGGGAATACCTCGAGCTGATTGCCAGGGAGAACGCCCGCCTCAGCCGCCTCATCGACAACTTCCTGACCTTCTCCCGGATGGAAAGGAATAAGCGGGCGTTTGAGTTTCATGCGGTATCACCCGAGGACGTCGTAAGAGCAGCGGTCGAGACAGTCCGGGAGCGATTCGAGGCCCCCGGGTGTCGACTGGAGGTTGACGTTGCGCCCGGCTTGCCTTTTATCATTGCGGACCGCGATGCCCTTGTCACGGTCCTGCTCAACCTGTTGGATAATGCCTACAAGTACACGGGAGAGAACAAACATGTTATCCTGCGGGCCAATACCGAGAGCGGGGCGATGTGTTTCGAGGTCGAGGACAACGGCGTGGGCCTTTCCCGGCGCGCCACAAAAAAGATATTTGACCGGTTTTATCAAGTGGATCAGAGTCTCTCCCGAAGCGGCAGCGGCTGTGGCTTGGGCCTGAGCATCGTCAAGTTCATCCTTGACGCGCATGCGGGGACGATCAGTGTAAGGAGCCGGCCCGGGAAAGGAAGTATCTTTCGGGTAAGACTCCCGATCGCAAAATCGGCGTGAAGGATTAAGATCCGTAATGTAACAAGGAGTCCGAAGAGAATCTCCGAGCGCATGGACGGAACCTCCCCGCACCGTGGGGAAGAAAGGTGACGTATCATTGAAAAGCGAGAGCGTTCTCATTATCGAGGACGACCCCGCGATGCTGCGGGGCTTGAAGGACAACTTCGAGTATGAGGGCTATCGCGTTGTCACCGCCTCCGACGGCGAGGAAGGGCTTCGAGCCGCTCTTGAGGGCAGGCCCGATCTCGTCATCCTCGATCTGATGCTGCCCAAGATCAACGGCTATGAGATTTGCCGCCTGGTGCGCGAGGAGGGATTCGACATGCCCATTCTCATGCTGACGGCCAAGGCGCAGGAGTCGGACATCATCCTGGGGCTTAACTTGGGTGCGGATGACTATGTCACCAAGCCTTTCAGCATCCGGGAGCTGCTGGCCCGGGCAAACGCTTTTCTCCGGCGTCGAAGGCAGGGGGAGGCCCAAGCGCTGCGCTTTGGGGACTGCGAGCTGGACCTGGCGTCGCGCCGACTCGTGAAAGCCGGGGTAGAAATCGTCCTGACGCCGAAGGAATTTGAAGTGCTGGGGTTACTCACCCGGCGACCCGGGCGCGCCTTCACGCGGGAGGAGATTCTGCGTTCGGTCTGGGGATACGATATCTTCGTCACCCTGCGAAGCGTCGACCGCTGTGTCAGCACGCTGAGGGCTAAGATCGAGCCGGATCCTCATCGTCCCGTCTTTCTCAAGACACTGCGACAGGTCGGCTACCGGTTTGATCTTCCTGACGAAGACGAACAAAGCCAATGCCCGAGTCTATGAATGGATAAGAGAAGGCGATCTCGCACGTTCAAATTCCGGCAGTTCAGCTTATTTAATCTGATCCTTCAATCCTAACACCCGATAGGCCTGGACCTCGCTCTGCTTGCCTTTGACTTTCATCGCACCGAGCGGCTCCGCTTTCACCCACTCTGCGACGGCTTGGTAAGTGCTTTCTGAAATCAGAATCCCGTTCGTCGGCGCCAGGGCCTCCAGCCGCTGGGCCAGGTTAACGACGTCGCCGATGACCGTGTATTGCTGCTGTTGCTCCGAGCCGATATTCCCGGCGGTGACTTCCCCGCTGTTGATGCCGATACGAACGTTGACCCGGGCGAAGTAACCCGGCTGCGAACCAGCCTTGCGCTGCTCGATACGTTCCAGCATCTCCAGAGCGCAGCGGACGGCCCGCAAAGCGTCATCCTCGCGCGGCGCCGGCAGGCCGAAGACGACCATCACCGCATCGCCCGTGTATCGGTCAATCATCCCACCGTGCGAAGCGACCGCTTCGGCCATCTCCTGAAAGTACTCGTTGAGCATCTCGACGACCTCTTGCGAGCTGAGCGTCTCGGAGATTGAGGTAAACCCGCACAGATCGGAGAAGAGAATCGAGACGTGCTTCGCCACTCCTCCCAAGCCGATAATCTCGGGGTGGCGAATCAGCTCGTCCACAATCTTTCGGTCCAGGTACTTGCCGAACAATCTTTCGGTATAGCGGCGGGCGTTGCGCTCCAGGCTGTACTTGACCAGGGTCAGCGTCGTGAAAGGCAACGCAATGGCCACCAGCGGGGCGGCCGTCGGAATGCAAAGCCCCAGGCGGGTGAATAGCCACAGGCTGACCTGCAAGTACAAGACCGCCTGAAGCAACGTCAGCGCAAGGCGAATCGCCGGACGCAGCTTGGCGCTCCAAATCCCCACCAGCAGGGCATTCAGAAGAATGATCGCCACGTTCGTCGTCGGCCGCGTCTCCCGGAGAAAATCGCCCTTGAGAATGTTGTCCACCACGGTGGCCACGACATAGGTGGCGGGATAAGCCTCCGCCAGCGGGGTGCCGGGAAAATTCTCGGTGCCCGCGGCGATGGAGCCGAGGATCACCACCCGGTCTTGAAGTTCCGCCAGAGGGCCCGGCTCGCCCTCTTCACTCCAGGCAGCGTACGCGGCCAAGGCGGCGAACAGGTTGAGGCTGGGTAAGGCCCCCGGATCCCGGGAGCGGAAATTGATCAACATCTGCCCCTGCGCGTCCATGGGGATACGAAGCGTTTTGCCGGACGCCAGCGGCAGGATCACAAAGCGACCGGGGACGACTTGGATCTCCGACACCGGCACCCCCAGCCGGTGAGCCGCGGCCAACAGCGGCAGAGAGGGAAAAAACTCATCCGCGTAGCGGTAGATCAACGGAAAGCGCCGCAGAAGGCCATCGCTGTCTTGATGATAGGTGACGGCTCCACACCCAGCAGCCGCGTCAAGCAGGACCGGCAGGGGCAGGGTCACCCTTAAGTAGTCCGGCAATTGAGTGAGGAGCTCTTCGTGGACCGGCTCCGGCAGTTGGAGTGCCGAGCGACGCAGACCCTCCGGCAGGGCTTCCCACAACCCTTGGTAGCGTTGTTGTCCGGAGGGGGCGAGTGAGCCACGCCGGGGACGCTCGAAAAAGAAGGCCAGGAAAACATTGCCCGAGGCCCGCACCGTATCGGCGAACGCCTGATCGTTGACCGCGTTCTGATCCGGCAGATCGAACACGATATCATAGACCGAGCAATCCGCTCGCGCCGACGCCAGGACCTGTTGCTGGAAAGCGGCCCAGATGTCGCGCGGCCAGGGCCAGCGTCCCGCCGAGTCGGCCAGTCCCCGCAAAGTCGCATCATCCACAAAGACCACCGCCACTTGGCCGCTGGGCGCCACCTCCCAACGCTGGGTAATACGCCAGTTGTAGAGGACTTGTTCGTAGACCTCCAGAAGACCCAGCAGGGACAGCGCGGCCACGATCCCCCCGATCAACAAACTCGCCGCAATTGGAAACCACAGGGAGAAGCTCAGCTTCTGGAGAGAGAATAACCGGTTGACCCTCAGAACTCCCATCGCATTCCGACCGAGTATTGATTCCCCTCGTAACGGCTGGTGGCGTCGTTGGAGCGGTTGTTCACATAATTATACTCGATGTAAAGATCGAGGTGTTCACCCAAGCCTTGCTCCGCCCCGACCAGGATGAGCCATTCCCGGTCGCGGCGCGAGCCTTCGGGAGTTCTGGCTCCAAAAGGATCGCTGTAAGCGATCTGGTCTTCGTAGGACTTCCACTGCCTTTGCAAATAAAGATAGGCATGGGTCTGCTCGGCCAACTGCTGAAAGAGCAGGCCGTAGAGCCGATGCCGGTCGAAGCGGTAGTAGGGGCCGGTGGAGGCGTTATTCCCATAGAGGTACCCCAGCCTGAAGGCGGTCGTCTCCGTCAGCATCCCGGTGAGCCGGGCGCCCGCCTCGCCGTAGCGGTCTTCCCGGCTGCGGTCAGGCAGCAGTCTCCCTTGAGCGTCCCGCGCGTCCTGATCGTAGTCCCGCCAGCGATAGGACAGCAAACCCTCGGCCGTCCAGGTTTTCGACAAGGATCGGCGATAGCTTCCGCTCAAGCGGTGCCAACGGAAGTCATGGTACGCGGCCGTCTCTCCCGGCTCCGGGCGGTCATAGTCCCGCTCGCCATACTCGTAGGCCAGCTCAAAACGATTGTCGGCATCGGGGTGGTAGAGCGCTTCGGCCCCCAGCCAGTATTCCCAATAGTCGAGAAGGCCGTAGCTGGCGTTTCGGCGGCGATTGTCCCACTCGGAACCGGCGGACAGCCGGAGCGAAAAAGGCTCTTGTGGGCGCAGCTGGAGGCCGCTCTCCAGCCGCTGGCGGTAGAAGTTCTCGGTGTCTTCATCAGCGTAGAACCGGCGCGCGTACTCATAATCCAAAAAACCTTGCAGCAGCGGCTCCTCCTGTTCCTTCCAGGTGCCTTCGAGGCGGAGGTTGCCGAGCAGATGGGCGAACGTGTCCGATTCGCCCGGCGGGTGGCGCTCCGGGTCCTCCAGGTCGATTTCCTCCGAGCGCCGGGTGCTCAGATAGACATTGTCGTCATAGGTGAGCCAGGATTCCAGGCGAAAGGAAACGTCGGTTTCCAGGTCTGCGCCCTTCGCCACCTCTTCCATTCCAGCCCCGATGGCTGCCAAACCTAGAACCAGCGTCAGCAAGCGCGACGACAACCTTCCCCCCCATGAGGATTCCATACAGTGCTCCGCCTTGTGATTGGCGAGAATGAATTCTCTACTCCGGGTGTAACCGTTCGGAGTAGGGACCTCAGTCCCGTGTACCCGTGCCCGACGACGAGAATGAATTCTCTACTCCGGGGTGTAGCCGTTCGGAGTAGGGACTTCAGTCCCGTGTTCCCCCATTCTCTTGCGAAACGGTGCCGCGCGTCAAGGCTCAGTCGTCGTCATCCTCGGCTCGCAGGCGCTCCAGCTGCAGGGCGCGCGCTTCATCCGACTGGCGGGCATCGATCGCCTCCAGCCGTTCCAGGACGCTCGACTGGGCGCCCTCTGCTTGGCCCGGGGCGCTCTCCCCTTCCGCTGCGCCGCTCTCCTGCACGTCCTGGGAAGACTCTTGCAACTCCTGTCTTTCCTGGTCGGAAAGCGCCTCGGCAGGAGCCAGTTCTCCCTCCCGGCCGACGCCGGCTTTCTCAAACTCCCGCAGGCGGGCGCTCAGTCTTCGCCCCAGTCGGGACTCCATCTCGATCAACCCTTCCAGGACTTTGACCGAAGTCTGCCGGGTTTCGGGATCGTAGCCGACTTCGTACACCGTGCCGCGGACCGCGGCGACCGTCGTCGGGGTACGAACGGCGTACTCCGAATCCTCGCTGCGCAGTTTCTTCACGCTGTTGAGAATGCGCCCCATGGCCAGATGGATCGTCGTGTTCTCCGCCTCGCGCTGGGCGCCATACTCCAGCTGCGACAACAGGATGACGGTCTTCTCATGCAGCTTCGCCCGATGCCCCGGGGGGAATTCGATGAGGGCCGAGGCCCCTTCGCCCGAGTGGAGTTTGGTGCCCTCCTCGAGCTGGGCGCCCTGCTCCACAGCGGTCCATTCAAGGTCCCCGGCCGCCTGGGAACGGACCTCCCCGGCCAGATCCACCACGACGGCGCGCGCCTCGGGCTCCTGGGCGGAGATCGCTAACGGAAATGCCAGTGCCCATCCCATCCATATCACAAAAAACTTCGTTCCTTGGTACCACCGCTCTAACCGCATCGCTACTGACCTCCTTGACTCGGAAGAGGCTGGGGGGAAGGCCCTTGCGCACTCCCGGTGCGATAATGATCGTGACGAAACACCGGCCACCTCTCGCCGCTGGGCAGGTACGGAGAACCGGTGTCCCAGACGAAGCCCCACCCTTGCTCCCCGCCTCCTTCAAGCGGTTCGGTGCAGGCGATCACGACCTCGCCGTAGCCGTCGCCGTCCAAGTCCACCCAGGCTGGGGTGGAAAGGATCGGGCCTGGCAAAAGCGTGGGGCCGAAGATGAAGGCCTCCGAGCCGTCTTCGGCATTCAGCGCAAACAAGAAACCATTCGTGCTGCCGAATAGAACTTCCAGCCGGCCGTCGCCGTCAATGTCCCCCAGAACGGGCGAGCTGAACAGCTCGCCTCCCGCAAAGTGGCTCCACAATAGTTCCCCCGAGGAGGTGAAACAGCAGAACCGGCCGTTGTCCGAACCGGCGAAGATCTCCGGCGTGCCATCCCCGGTGACATCGGCCAGGGCCGGCGAGCTGTCCACATCATTCAGGAGGCTTCCCGGGACGTCTTCGACTTTCACCGGCCATCCGGTTAGCGCTCGCCCGTCCCCGTACAGGCCGTAAAGGTACCCGTCGGAGGAACCGATGAAGATCTCGCAACCGGGCCGGCTGTCCATGTCAATCAGCCCGGCCGAGGAAACGATCGTGTCGCCCGTGTCCACCGGGAAACCGGGCAGCATCGCGCCCTCCCGGTCGAAACCATAGATGCGACCGTCATAGCTGCCGACCACCACTTCACTCTCTCCATCGCTGTTCACATCGCCCACGGCGACCGACGAACGCACATGATGACCCGTCGCTTGCGGCCAGCCCGGCAGCAGTCCGTTCATATCGAAGGCGTAAATGAACCGGTCCTCCGACCCCACGACAATATCCCACTGCCCATCCTGGTTGAGGTCCACGACCGCCGGAGCGGCATACACATCGCCCTCGGGAACCGGGATGGACTGCGCCTGTGCGGCGGTTGCGACCTCCTGAGGAGTCTCCAGCTGATAGACCAAGTGTGGATTTGCCGACAACGATGAAGTCCAGCTCGAGCCATCTTTGTCCTTGGGACGCTCCTTTGCGCCCGAAAGGGTTTTGGAGATAGCCGGAGCGCCGGTCGCTGCGCTGGGATCGAAAATATGGATCCGATTGTCATCCGAGCCGATGATAATCTCGGGCAGTTGATTGTCGTTCAGGTCGGCCAGAGCCGCCGTCGAGCGAATCGCTTCCCCGGTCTCGAACAGCATGCCATCTCCCCCGGCGAGGAAGGGGGTTCCATCGGCCTTCCAGGCGTACACTTTGCCGTCATAACAACCGATGACGATTTCCAGCCGGCCGTCTCCATCCAAATCGCCTGCCGCCGGCGAGGAGCGCAGCTTGCCCCCGGTGCGCTGCGGCCAGCCCGCGCGCAGCAGCAACCGTCGTGGCGTCGGCGTGGGGGTGGACGTTTCGGTCGGCGTCAGGGTCTGTGTGGGCGTCGGCGTACTCGTCAAAGTCGGCGTCAGGGTCGGCGTCCACGTTGGCGTCGGGGTCCACGTCACGGTCGGTGTCAAGGTCGGTGTCGGCGTGAAGCGAAGCCCTTGATACCAGCGCTGGCTGAAGAACCACAGGTCTTGGAATTCCACCCTGCGATTGAGATCGAAATCCGGCCGCGGGGCGACCGAGTGCCACTGGCCCATGAACCATAAGAGATCCAGATGATCGATAAACCCATCGCGATGCACATCGAAGGTGGGCAGCGGTATAGGCGTCGGCGTGATGGTGGGCGTAAAAGTCGCCGTCGGCGTGAAGGTGGCCGTCGGAGTATAAGTGGGCGTAAAGCTCGGCGTCGCGGTCGGCGTGTCGGTCGGGGTGGCGGTCGCCGTCGGCGTGAATGTGGCTGTCGGGCTGGGAGTGTTCGTCGGAGTATAGGTCGGGGTAAAGCTGGGTGTCGCCGTCGGTGTATCGGTCGGAGTAGAGGTATACGTCGGCGTCGCCGTTGCTGTCGGGGTAGCTGTATGGGTGGCCGTCGGGGTTGCCGTGTGCGTCGCAGTCGGAGTGCTCGTGTGTGTCGGCGTTGCCGTTGCAGTTGGAGTGAAGCTGGGCGTCACTGTCGCGGTAGGAGTTGCCGTCGCCGTCGGGGTGCGCGTGGGGGTGAATGTCGGCGTTGAGGTCGAGGTGGGCGTCGGGGTGTAAGTCGCTGTCGCCGTCGGGGTCGGCGGCGGCGGCTCTGGAAACTCGATGACAAACCACCCGATATCCGCCTCGGCGGCGGCATAGTCCCGCTGCAGGACGATCTCGGTCGTTGCCAAGGCGATGGTGGTCGAGGCGACGCCGATGATGTCGTCGAGCGATAAGGGGGAGCGGCCCATGTTCTGGCCGCCAGCCGGCTGGACCGAGGCCAGGGCGATGGAGCGGGCCGGGTCAATCGCGCTGCGAAGCGGAACGATTCGCTGCTCCACTTCGACGGGAAAGTGCGCGCTGCCGTGAAGGACCCGCGAGCCGTCCCTCAGCTCGATGGCCTGCCATCCCACTTCGATGAGATTATTCGGCTGCTCCAGGACGCTGCGGTCAATGAGGAGCGTCGTTTCGTCGAGCAGCTGGGCGCGCAGCATCCGGGCGCCCACGTCGGGGCCGCTGCCCAGCATCCGGTAGCCGACCAGACAGAAGGCGGCCCCGGGGTCGACCGGTTGGCTCAAGGTGATTTCGTCGAAGAGTTTCGAGCCGGTGATCGAGGTGGAGCCGCTTTGCACCCAGGCATCGTTCGGGTTGGTAAATTCGATGACCTGCCACCCGATGATGTGGGCCGGGTCGGCCTCGTGGGCGTGGAAACGAAGATTGCTCCGGCTGGTCAGCGCCCCGGCGACGGGACAGTCCGGACCCCAGTCCTGGTCGGTAGAAGCCGGGGTCTTCGACCAGGTGACGAAAGCCTGGTTGACCGAGGCCACCGGGCTGATCGGCACGTCGAGGACTTTCATGCCTTGAACCACTTCCCCCCGCTGCACTCGCACACCGGAGGCAAACTCCACCACGTACCATTGAATGGTGATGGGGGCCGGGATGGTTTCATCCAGGACCTGAACGAATTCCAGCGACGTGCCTGTGGCGATGCGGCCTCGCACCATGGAGCCGATAGGCCGGTTGCTGTTATGGCGGGTTTGGAAGACGAGAAAAGACTTTGACGGGTCAACCGGCTGAATGGGAACGTTCAGGAATCCGTTTACGTCAGCCAGCGGGGCGGCGGCGCTGACGGCGACGCCGCTCTGCACAGAAGCCACCACAGCAGCCTGCGCACCGACTGTCCACCACGGGCATAGGGGAACAACCAGAAAAAAGAATAAGCAAAGACGTTGACTCCCTCGCACCACCATCGCAAACCCGGCAAAACCACAGCCCTTCCCAAGCATTGTATTATAACAGAAGTCAAGGGAAATCCCAACTTTTTTCCCCGGCCGAGGCGAGTGGATAAGCCTTGCAATTTCAGGCAGATGAACTCTATATGCACCTTGGCTGTGAAAAACTTATCCACAGGGTGTGAGCCGAGCCGTCGGATGGAGGAGGCTGTCACTGCAGAGCAGGTATGGGATCGCCTTTGCCCAAGATAACCCTTTTTATTGGTTTAATGGCTCCAGCGGTACATAAACGTCCGTGCGCAAATCTTGCGGCTTGGTATCGTCGGGACTGTTGAAATAGATTTCAAAGCAAGGCGAGGAACGAAACTCCCGGCCGCTTTGAGGCCCCCATTGGCCGCAGATCGCCGCAAAGGTGTCCCCCAGGTTGTCGTAAGGGCCGATGTGCGTCATCACCGCGTAATCCCCGCCGGGAATTACTTGGACTCCCACGTCCCCTTGGGGGCTGAAGTCCTCGTCAACCGTCATGCAGGCATCGTACCGGATCTTCTCCGGCGGCGTGACCTCGGGATCATCATGGCAGATGCCGAGAAGGACGGTTTGTGGCGTGATCAGCCCCTTCGGACCAACCCAGGTCATGAATTTGTCCCAGGTGTGCTTACAGCTGGAATAGGGCCCGATGTTCCTCATAAAGGCGACTCTCATCGGTTCGATTCTCTTGATCTGCACATTCATTGCTTGGCCTCCCAAAGCGATAGGTTGAAAGCAGGGGGTCTCCCCCTCGAGTCCAAAGTGAACCTTGCAGGGGACTTCCGGCAAGCTCTGCGAACGATGATTCGAGCGATACAGCGAAGGACAGACCCCGAACATGTCTCGAAAGGAGCGGGTGAACGCCTCGTGCGTCTCGTAGCCCGCGTCAAAGGCAACCTCCGTCACGCACCACCTGGAATGTCGCAGCCGACCGGCGGCCCGCTCCAGGCGCAGCCGTCGGATGTGCTCCTTGAGCGACTCACCCACCATCCCCCGGAAGATACGATGGAAATGGTAGGGAGAGAAGTGGGCCAGGGCGGCGAGATCCTCCAGCCGGATATCCTCGTCGAGGTGCTGCTGGATATGCACCAGCACCCGGAGGATGCGTTCTTGATAAACTTGCCGGGTCTCAGCTTTCATCGTTCGAACCATGATAGGCAGGATGGTAGCGTAGCATCAGAGAAGATGCTTGACCATTCTTGCTGTTTTTGTGGGGCAATTCGGGAAGGGCTGGACTGCTTGGGACAGAAGACTCGATCAAGAAGTGGAGGCGGTGGGAATCGAACCCACGTCCGAGAACGCCGTGAAGGGAGTCCTACATGCTTAGCCTTTGTTTCGGTTCTCGCCCGGCGGAACGCCCAAAGGCAGGCTCCCGCCCGGCCAGCCTACTGGTGAGTTTCGCCCTCGGCCCGCAGGCAAGACCTTAGGCTATCCCCTTCTGGTCGACGCCCCTCGCCCGGACGAAGAGGCCCATCCTGGGCGCGGACGTGGCTGCCCTTAAGCAGCCAGGGCCAATTCAGTATTGGCAGTTGTTGGTTTGCCGCTGTTTTACGAGGCCAACGGCCACCTCGGCATGCACTCCGCTCCACCAACCATCCCCGTCGAAGCCAGTTCGCCCCCGAAGACTCGGGAAATCTAAGGCAACCGACGGAAAATCGGCCTGGGAGCCGACTTTCAAAGAACCAAGAGTATTATGACCAGAGCCCCCCTATGCGTCAAGGGGCACTGCGGGGCGTTCCCAAGTGCAACTTGGGAACAAGTGGAAAGGTCTCGAGTAGTAACGACTTCAGTCGTTCCCAGAACTCACCGTCGCAAGGCAAGGACTGAAGTCCTTACTGCAGGGTCGGCTCTACCGCTCTTTCATCTGTTGCTGGAGGTCGCGGTCCTGGTCGCGGCGCTTAATGCTCTCCCGCTTGTCGTAGGCTTTTTTGCCGCGGCAGAGGCCGAGCTCGATCTTGGCCCGGCCCCGCGTGAAGTAAAGGGCGAGGGGGATGAGCGTCAGGCCCTTCTCGGTCGTCTTGCCCGCCAGGCGGCGGATTTCCGCCTTGTGCAGCAGGAGCTTGCGGGGGCGCTTCGGCTCATGGTTGGCCCGGTTGCCCATCTCGTAGTGAGGAATGTTGATGTCGAACAGCCAAAGCTGCCCGTCCTCGACCGAGGCATAGCCCTCCCCGATGCTCGCCCGGCCCTGCCGCAGCGACTTCACCTCGGTGCCTTGAAGAACCAGCCCCGCCTCGAAGCGCTCCAGGATGTGATACTCGAAGCGGGCCTTGCGGTTCGTGGCAATGATCTTCCGGCCGGTGGCCTCTTCCCGCTTGGACAATGCTCTACACCGCCTGTGCGAAATCTCCCCTCTGCCCCTCGCAGTATACCCCCGCCCGCGCTCGCCTGTCCAGGTTGAGTCCCCGCTACGAGTTTTGGAGTGCGCAGGCTTGCCTGCGCTTTGGGTCTTCGGCGTCCAAATCTATGCTCTGGCTTTTATTACACAGCGGCAGCAGTGCGAGAGAGGCGGGTTGTCTTCTCCGAAAAACAGGTCATAATTCACCCTGATAGCACGAATGGATCGAGCGAAAGTGAGTGCAGCCATGGATACGCCGGGCTTCAAAGCGCGAGAGGTTTCACCGGCGGGCAGCGCAGACCCCTTCGCCCACGGGTTCTGGCGGGGCAAGGTGATGCTGGCTCCCTTGGCCGGGGTGAGCGACTACCCGATGCGGGAGATGGCCCGCCGCTTCGGGGCCGACCTGACGTACACCGAGATGATCTCCAGCGAGGCCCTCATCCGCCGCCACGCCCAAACCCAGGAGATGTTGCCCGAGGTCTCCGAAAGGGAGCAGGTGTTTGTCCAGCTCTTCGGCGCCCGCCCGGAGGCGATGGCCGGGGCGGCCCGAATCGTCGAGGACCACGGCGCCCTGGGCATTGACATCAACCTCGGCTGCCCGGTGCCCAAGGTCGTTAAGGGCGGCTCAGGGGCGGCCTTGCTTCGGCAGCCGGAGCGGATTCGGCCCCTCCTGTCGGCTATGCGCGAAGCGACGCGCCTTCCCCTGACGGTCAAGCTGCGCAGCGGCTGGCAGGGAGCGGATTTCAAGATGATTGAGGCGGTCAGCCGGATGGCCGCCGACGAAGGCTGCCAGGCGGTGACGCTTCACCCCCGCAGCCGGGATCAGCAGTTTTCCGGCCGAGCCGATTGGAGCCTGATTGGCCGCTTGGTGGAGGTGTCGCCGCTGCCGGTGATCGGCAACGGGGACGTCCGCGATGGCCCCAGCGCGGCAGCCCTGTTCGAGCAAACCGGCTGCGAGGCCATTATGGTGGGCCGCGGCGCGATGGGAAGGCCTTGGATATTTTCCGAGATTTCGGCTTTTTTATATAATCAGGAGGCGTTGCCTCCTCCGAGAGTCGAGGAGCGGATCGAGTGGGCTATCAGGCACTTGCGGCTTGCGGTGGACAAATATGGCCCCGATCGGGGTGTGCGCACGATGCGGAAACATCTCGCCTGGTACACCAAGGGGTTTGCGGGCGCTCGGGAGTGGCGCTCACGGCTGGTCCGAGCGGACAATCTTCCGGTCCTGGAGCGACTTTTGCGGGAGATCCCGGTCGCCGTAAGGAGGGAGTCTTAATCCACAGTAGGACGTCCTTGATATCCACTCCAAGACAACAAAAATGTCCTTCTAAGTGGTAAATTCTGCTGGAGATGGGCTCTTCGCCAGCGACCAGTACCGCAACTGTTGTCAAAAAAGTTATTGCGAATGTGGCAGAACTGTAATAGAATACATGCTATATCCAATTTGAAAGCTGTTCTGAATTGAGGTTCCTGTAAATGGCGGTTGAAGCCCCGACACGACAAGAGGAGTTTAATCCTTACGAAATCCTGGGTCTGCGGAAGTGGGCCTCTGCGAAGGAGATTAAGCGCGCGTATTTTGGCCTGGTGCGGAAATACTCTCCCGAGATGTTTCCGGAGAGATTTGTGGAGATCCGCAAGGCCTATGACGCCCTTCGAATTCCCGCGAATCGGGCGAAGGTGGATTTCCTGCTTTTCAGCGAGATCCCGGGCGCGATCGGCTTCAAAGGCGTTGAAATCAAGACCGAGTCGCTGGTGAAGCTGAACAAGCGGATTAAGGACATCGAGAACTCCAAGACGGACAATACGCCGGTTCTGCTCGAGCTTCTGCGCAAGCGCAGCCTGGTCTATGTCAGCAAGAGCTATTGGCAAGAGGCCATTGCGGACTGGAACCGGATCCTGCAGATTCATCGGGCGGACCGCGAAGCGCGACGCAACCTCATTCTAGGTTACTCGCGGCTCGGTTTCAGTTATGCGCAGAACGGTTTCCTGAAGCGGGCGGTCGAGGCCTGGAAGGAGATTCTCAAGTATAGCCCGCGCTGCCCCGAGGTGATCCACAACCTCGCCATCGCCTATACCCGGCTCAAACAGCCGGAGGAGGAGAAGAAATACTGGGAGAAAACCCTGGAAATCTGGAGCGGCCGCCTCGACCAGGACAGCGACAATGAGTACCTGAAGAATCTGCTGGTCGAAACCCACAAGTATTTCGGGGGAAGGTTCATTCCCCCAAAGAAGGAGCGAGGGGATACACAACCCAAGAAATATGAAGAGGTTTTGGGGCAAATCGGGGGATTTCTGGAAAACATGAAGCTCGGCATGGCCTGTATGAATAACAAGAATTGGCCCCAGGCGATCGCCGCCTTCGAAAAATGTTTGACGGAACGGCCGGATGATGTTGAAATCCTTAATGCTCTGGGCTGGGCCTATTTGAACAGCACCAATATCAACAAGGCCTTCGCGACCTGGAATCGGGCCTTGAGGGTGGATCCGCGCAACGCGACCACGCAGGAGAACCTGGTCCAGGGGCACTTGACGGTCGGCAAAAACCTGCGAACACAGAAGGCCTTCGGGCCGGCGCTGGTGCATTTTAAGAATATCTTGAAGGTGATGCCGAATCAGCCCGAGGTTTTCATGGAGATCGGCAATACTTACGCCATGAAAGGCGATTATCTTTCCGCGATTGAGCAGTGGGAAACTGTGCTGGAGTTGGAGCCGAACAATAAGCTGGCCAAGCAGGCCATTCGAGAGGCGAAAATGCATGTTCGCTCCTGAGCCTTCGCAGGGAGAGGTCCAAAGAGGAGGCCACCTGAGAGGTGGACTCCACCCGAGCGAAAGGAAGGCGCCATGAGCCGCGCGGACGAAGAATTCGTCATTGACGAGACGCCGCAGTGGACGCTGGATCTGCCCCGGGGGGACCTGCTGGAGAGCTATTATGCTTTTAATTGGGAGCAGGTACAGGAAACCCTTGCCAAGCTACGCCGATTCCGGTATCTTCAACCTACAGATGCTCGAGAAGCGCTTATCCGGAAGCTGCTGCCGGTGCTGGATGGCTTCGAGCGGCTGTTTGCCTTGGCCGAGCAGAGCGGGGCGCGCGAGAAGGAAGAGCTGGCCAATTGGCTGAAAAGCTTTGAGGGGGTCTATAAACGGTTACTGAAGATCCTTTCCCAGGAAGGTGTGCAGCCCATCGAGTCGGTCGGTCAGCCGATCGACCTGGACTATCATGAAGTGGTGGACGTGGAACACAACGACGAGGTCTCCCCCGGCACGGTCGTCAAGGAGGAGCAGAAGGGGTACCTTCTCGAAGACCGGGTTCTGCGGGATGCGAAGGTCGTGGTGACGCGCCCGAAGAGCGCCGAGGAGCATCCCGACTCGAAAGACCAAGCGGTTCGTAAGGAGGAATCATAACAATGTCAAGAATCATGGGTATTGACCTGGGCACCACCTACAGCGTCATGGCGATCATGGACGGGGACAAACCGAAAATCATTCCCAACAATCTCGGGGAACGCTTGACGCCCTCGGTGGTCAGCTTTACCGAGGACGGCGAGATTCTGGTCGGGAAACGCGCCCGCAAAGCCGCCCTGTTGCAGCCGGAGCGGACCATCGCCTCCATCAAACGCCATATGGGGACGAATTTCCGCGTCCGGATCGATGATAAGGAATACACGCCCCAGGAAATCTCGGCCATCATCATCCAGAAGCTGCGCCACGATATGGAGAATTACCTGGGGGAGGAAGTGCCTCAAGCGGTGATTACGGTTCCGGCGTATTTCACCGACGCCCAGCGGCAGGCGACGCGGGACGCCGGCGAAATCGCCGGACTCAACGTCCGGCGCATCATTGATGAGCCGACCGCCGCGGCCATTTCCTACGGCCTGGACAAGGAAGAAGACCAGATTCTGATGGTCTACGACCTGGGCGGTGGAACCTTCGATGTCTCCATCATCGAGGTCGTTTCTGGGGTCTTCCAGGTGCTGGCCATTAAGGGCAACAACATGCTGGGCGGGGACGATTTCGACCAGCGCATCATTGAGTATCTGGTGGAGGTCTTCAAAGAGAAAGAGGGCATCGACCTGTCGGAAGACCGCGTCGCCCTGCAGAAGTTGAAAGATGCGGCCGAGGAAGCGAAGATCGAGCTGTCCGAGGTTCAGAAAACCAACATCCTCATCGAAGGCATCGCCATGAGCGACAAGGGGCCGCTGACCCTGGACGAAGACCTCACGCGGGCCAAGTTTGAGGATCTGATCCACGACCTCGTGGAGAGCACGGTCAAGCCGACACTGGCCGCCATCGAGGACGCCGGCCTGAGCGCCGATGACATCAACAACATCCTGCTCGTCGGCGGCAGCACCCGCATGCCCCTGGTCCAACAGACGGTGCGCAAGATCCTCGACCGGGAGCCGCGCAAGGATGTCAACCCGGACGAATGCGTGGCGCTAGGCTCCGCGATTCAATCGAGCCTGCTGGCCTCGCTGGATGATGAGTTGGAACACACGGCGGCCGATCGGATGCAGACCGATGGGCCGGTCATCGTCCACCTGACGCCCTTCTCGCTCGGCGTCGGCCTCGTCAACGATCAGTACGGCGTCATTATCGATAAGAATTCCACTTATCCGACCGAGGCCAAGGATCAGTTTACAACGACGCGCGATTTCCAGACCGCCATCTCCTTCCCGGTTTACGAGGGCGAGGAGCCGGTGGCCTCGGCGAATACCTTCCTTGATATGCTCCGCATCGACGGCATCACTCCCGCCCCGCGGGGTATTCCACGCATCGAGGTCACCTTCCGGCTGAATCAGGACCGCATCCTGGAAGCGACCGCGAAAGACGTGGCGACCGGCAACGAGGTCAGTATCACGATTGTCGCCACCGACAACCGCCTGACGCCCGAGGAAAAAGCCCGCATGACGCGCGAGGCCCGCATGCGCGTGACCTCGATGCTCGAGCAGCGCATGCGCGAGACGCTCCGCAACCAGGCCGAGAGTCTGATCTACCGGGCCGAGCGGCTGATCGTGAATTACGACGACCCGCTGGCGGATGAAGCCCGCAACACGATCACCGAGTTGCAGTCGGCGCTCGACAACAACGATCAGGACCGCATTAATAACCGAATGCAGTACCTGACCGATATCCTCCACAAGCTGGAGGCGGCGGAGTACTAGCCCTGCAAGGCCGCTGGAGTGGACAGGAGCCGATGGGGACAGGCTCGGCGGGAGCACGCCGCGGGTCTGTCCCTTCTTGCTGTTTAAGAGGGGGCTTGAAGAGCCGTCGCTGAGCCGAGCGGGGCGCAGCAAGCAGCGCCCCTACGCGTACCCCAAGTCCAGGGTGGCCGGGACTTGAGGGTAGCACCCTGAGCAGCTGGGCGGCTCTTAGTTTCGGCCGATAAGGGGGATGCCATGGAAACGATTGCCTGTGCGGCATGTGGCGCCGAGAACAACATCGTGCGCAGCACCTGCGAGAAGTGCGGGGCGGACCTGCTGGTCATCAAAAACATTCTCAACAACGCCAACAAACACTACAACACCGGGCTGGAGCTGGCCCAGCAGGGCCGCAACGAGGAAGCCACGGTTGAGCTGAAGGCGGCCATCGAGCTGTGGGGCAAGAATCCCAATTACCATAACCTTCTCGGCACGGTCTATGCGCGCCGGGGGTTGTACGATCTGGCCATCAAGGAGTGGGAAGCCACGCTGGCGCTGGAGCCGCTGTTTGAGAAGGCCCACACCTCCATCGAGAAGGCGCGCAAAATGGAGCTGCACTTGCAGCAACAGGTGCGCAGCTTTCCCTACCGGATGTTTGCCGCCGCGGTCGGCCTCGTCGCGCTTCTGGCCATCCTGGGTTTGATCTTTCTGGGCGTTCGATTTCGCTCGGCGCAGCGCGAGACGGACCAGCTGAAGGCCCGGCTGGCGGCCGGGACGTCTTCGGAGGACGTCCAGCAGCTGAAAGTCGCCTTGGGGCTGAAGGAAAGGCAGGTGGCCAACCTCGAGAGCCGGCTGAGCGGCGCCGAGCGGGAGCTGCAAAGCCGCCAGGAACGAATCACTGAGCTGGAGGAACAGGTTGCAACGCTGGAAAGGGATCCCTCGGGCGTGGACCGGCAACGGCTGGAACAACTGACCGCGCAGGTGGAGCAACTGGAAACCAAGGGGGAGCAGCTGGCCGAACAGCTGCGTCTCAGCGAAGACAAGGCGGCTCGGTTGCAGTCGGCCCTCGAACAAAGCCAGAGCCGGCAGGCGCAAGCCCAAAAGGACCTCGAACAACTGAGAAGCCTACTCGATCGGGCCAGAAACGATCTTCAGGTCCTCCAGGCGCATGAGGACCTGATCGCCCAAGCCTACCGGTTGTGGCAGGAGGAGAAGGATAAGGAGCTGCTGTTTGTTTTGGAGCAGATGGAAGGGCTGGCGATGAATGCGGCGTTGGTGGCCGACTTGCGAGGCCGGGCGCAGGAGCGACTGCGGCTGCGGGAAGATCCGCTCTATCGCGCCCGGCAGGAGGCGGAGGCCCGCGCGGCCGAGGCGAAGGAGCAGGAGGAGCGCCAGTACTACGCCGGGCTGAAAGTCGAGGAAGGCTTGTCTCGGCTGCGGCAAGGCGACTGGGAGGGAGCCAGGCGGCAATTTGAAGCGGCGCTGGCGATTGACCCCAATCACGCTGAGGCGCAGCGCCAACTGGAGGAAGCGCGGGCGAAGATCGCCGAGCAGCGGCGGCAGATCGACGACCAGCTGCGCGCGGCGCAGGTTGCCTTGGGCGAAGGGCGTTTCGACGAGGCGATGGAAGGCTTCGGGGCGGTTTTGGCCGCCGAGCCGGACAACGCCACCGCTCAGGCGGGGCTTCAGGCGGCCGAGGAATCCAAGGCTGAGGCAGGGCAGGCCGAGGCCCGTCGCCAGCAGGAGATTGCCGAGCTGTCGCGCCAGGCTTCCCGGGCGGCTGAGGCGGGCCGCGTCGAGGAGGCGCTCCAGCGGTATCGCCAGTGGTTGCAGCTGGAGCCTGACAATCGCTCGGTGCAGCGGCAGATCGAGCGCATCGAACGCGACGAGCAGAAGCGGCTCAACGACATGAATCAGCTGTACGCCAGCGGCCGACTTTACTATGAACGACGGGATTACGAGCGCTCCATCCGGGATTTCGAGCAGGCGCTTCTCATGGCCCGGCTTCCTGAAGAGAAGGAGCGGATCCAGTCGGCCTTGGACGTGGTGCGCCGGGCCTACGAGGAGTTTCGCCGGGCCGAGCAGGAACGGGCTGAGGCCATCGCAGCCGGATACCAGGAAGCCAGCAACCTCTACGAGGACGGGCTGCTTGAGCCTGCTTTGGAAGAGGTGGGCAAGGTGCTCGCGCTCGACCCGAATCACCGGGAGGCCCGGCGGCTGAAACGCTCGATCGAGTCCGCTCTGGCCCGGCAGTGAGCGAGAACGGTGCGTACCGAGTGTGGCCCGGGGTGTCATGCTTTCGAGGCCCTTTGCGAAGGGAGGGAACTTGACGGGCGAAGTGAGCCTCGAAAGCATGGATTCGATGCAGGAGTTACATTCATGGGTGAACCTCATCGCAAGCGTGTGAAAAGCTACAATCTACCGGGGGATGCCCATGAGCTGACGTTCTCCTGTTTCCGGCGTTTGCCTTTGCTGAATCGGGATCGTCCCCGGAGGTGGTTCCTGGAGGCACTGGCCACAGCTCGCCGCAGGCTTAACGTCGCGCTGTGGGGCTACGTCATTATGCCGGAGCACGTGCATGTAATCGTCTGGCCCAGGGATGAAGAATACGAAGTCCGCCTGATCCGCACCGCAATGAAAGTTCCTGTGCAGCGTAAAGCCCTAGCCTTCTTGCGGCGAAAAGCTCCGGGGTATCTCGAACGCTTGAAGGACGAACAACCCAATGGAGAGGTGCACTATCGCTTTTGGCAACGTGGCGGCGGCTATGATCGCAATATCAAGGAAATGGTTACCCTGCGAAGGATGATCGAGTATGCTCATAACAACCCGGTTCGCCGTGGATTGGTGAGTCAGCCCACGGATTGGTACTGGTCTAGTGCCAGGTTCTATGATGGCATCGAGCCGATCGCCCTCGAGATGGATCCGATCACAGGATTGCTGAAATGATTGGGCTGAGGGGTCAGAAAACAGGCTTTCGAGGCGAGGGTTTTGAGAAAGGTTCTTACCATTGGAGCAAGGGCCTCGAAAGCATGGCACCCTGCACTGACGGGTTCAATCTTCTTCCCGGGTCAGCCAGCGAAGGGCGCGGGGTGAGGGTTGTGCGCGGCCGAGGAGTTGCAGGAAGATCTCTTCCAGATTCAGTCTCTCGCTTTCGCGTTGCTCTCCCTTGAGTGGAATGCCCGCTTGCAGTTCGCCGAGTGTGCCGGAGGCGACCAGCCGGCCTTCGTGGATGATGGCGACCCGGTCGCAGAGGCGCTCGACAATCTCCAACACGTGGGACGTCAGGAAAATGGTCATGCCCCGCTGCACCAGGGTTTGCAGCACTTCCCGGATCGCGCGGGTTGAAATGGCATCGATCCCTTCGAAAGGCTCGTCCAGGAACAGAATGCGGGGGCGATGGATCAAGGCGGCTGAAAGGGCCAGCTTCTTTTTCATGCCTTGGGAGTATTCGATGATGAGTTTTCCTGCGGCCTCGGTCAGTTCCATAAACTCGAGCAGCTCGGTTGCCCGCTCGACGCGTGCCTCCTTGCCCACGCCATAGAGACGCCCCACCAACTGGAGGTACTCCCAGCCGCTGAGCCGCTCGAACAGGGCCAATTGCTCGGGCACCAAGCCGATGCGCCGCTTGATTTCGGTCGTCTCGGTCCTCAGATCGTAGCCCAGCACGGTAGCCTCGCCCGAGGTCGGAGCCAGCAGGCCGCACAGCATCGAGATGGTGGTGGATTTGCCCGCGCCATTAGGCCCCAGGAAGCCGAAAAAGGAGCCGTAGGGTACGACCAGGTCGAGAGGGTTTAGCGCCCACAGGTCGCCGAAGCGGCGCGAGAGGCCTCGTGTCACGATGCAACTGCCCGGTCGGCCCGCCGGGGTCGTCTCGTTTGTTTTCGAAGGCAAAGCGGTTTTCTCCTGGGTGGCAGTCAGGGGCAGCCTTCAGGGGCCGATCGGGCTGGCTCCCCAGGCTTGACAATGTCCCCCGGCTGCCGTGATAATGATTGTGGTCTCCATCGGACTATATATTTTACGGTTGATTCGATATGCCTGATGTGGAGAGTGAGACCATGTGGCTATCTTACCCGATGTACATGGAGCTGGCGAACAGAAAGTGCGTTGTCGTGGGCGGAGGTCGCGTTGCGCAGCGCCGAGTGGAGGGGCTGCTGTCAACCGGGGCGGAGGTTTTGGTCGTCAGTCCGGAAGCCCGCCGGGAGCTGCAAGAGCTGGCGGAAGAAGAGGTTGTCCGTTGGGAGCGCCGGGAGTTTCAGCCGGACGACCTGGAAGGGGCTTTTCTGGTGCTGGCGGCGACCGACCGGGAGGAAGTGAACCGACAGGTGGCGGAGGAGGCCCGCAAGCGGGGCGTTCTTGCGAACGTTGCGGACCAGCCGGCGCTGTGCGATTTTCTGGTGCCCTCGGTGGTTCGCCGGGGCGACCTGACGGTCTCCATTTCCACCCGGGGGGCCAGCCCCGCTTTGAGCAAGCGCCTGCGTTTGCAGTTGGAGCGCACCTTCGGGCTAGAATACGAGACCTACCTGGTTTTCCTGGCAAAATGGCGGGAAGACCTTAAGGAACGCGTCGAATCCCAAGCCAAACGCGCGGAGATTCTCAAGTCGATCATCAATTCCGACTGCCTGGAATTGATACGCCGGTCGGATTTTGACAAGGCGCACGCCCGGGTGGAGCAGATCATCCAGGAGTACACCCGGTGAGCAGCCTGGTCATTGACGCGCAATTGCGCGCCCGGCTTCGCCAGGCGCTGATCGAGGATATCGGAGAAGGCGACCTGACGACGCTGGCGACGGTTGCCGCCGGCACGCAGGCGCGCGGCCGGGTCATGGTCAAGGCCGTGGGCGTGTTCTGCGGATTCCCTGTTTTCGAGGCGGTTTACCGGCTCCTGGACGAGGAGCTGACCTGCCGGGCGATGGTGGAAGAAGGCGCTCGGGTCAAACCCGGCACGGTTGTCGCCGAGGTTGACGGGGAAGCCCGCCGGATTCTTCACGGCGAACGCTTGGCGCTCAACTTGCTGGGGCGGCTCTCGGGAGTCGCGAGCCTGACCCGGCGCTATGTGGATGGGATGAATCGCCCCGGGACCCTCCTGCTCGATACGCGCAAGACCCTGCCCCTGTGGCGAAGCCTGGACCGATACGCCGTTCGCATGGGAGGAGGCCACAACCATCGCAGCGGCCTGTATGACATGATCCTCATCAAGGAGAATCACATCACCTTAGCGGGTGGGATTCGCAAAGCCTTGGAAGCGGCTCAGGCGAGCCGTCCCGAGGGGGTGCCGATCGAGATTGAAGTACGCGACTTGGGGGAGTTGGAGGAAGCCTTGGAGGGGAGAGCCGAGCTGATCCTGCTGGATAACTTCTCCCCGGCACAGTTGCGCCAGGCCGTCGAGCGAGTTGCGGGCCGCGCCCGATTGGAGGCCTCGGGCGGCGTCACGCTGGGCAACATCGAGGAGGTGGCCGCCAGCGGGGTGGAGCGGATCTCCATCGGAGCATTGACCCACTCGGCCCCCTGCCTGGATCTGTCCATGCTCATCGAACCGCTGCCGGTTTAGCGCAGGTTCTTGAGAGGACTTCAGACTACGCCCGGTCGGCGGTGGATTTCAGGTAGCCGCAAACAAAGCGATTGACCACCTTGGACGGGGAAAAGGCCCGGTAGACCGGGCAGGCGTTGAAGTTAGAAGTGTAACAGAACTTCTCCTTTTCCAGCGGGCTGGGGGTCATCGGCTCCCGGCCAGGCGCGCAAGAACAGATCTCCTCGCTGCCACGCTTCTTCAGGTGTTTGCACTTCATCGGACTCCAAATCCCTTTCTACCATCATCTGGAGGGCGGGAGCGGACAGGCCTACTCACGCCAAGTTGAAACGAGTATAGACAAAATCATATAAATGTCAAGTAAAGAATTTGCTTCAAAGTCGTATAAAGTTATGGTTAGGTAAGCAAGATGCCAGCAGTCGCATACATCTGCGTCCTGTTACGATAATAATATAATTAAGTAAGCGTTTTCCAGCTTGGCGAGGGGTCTTCAATATAGCGGGAGCGCAGCGCGCAGGCAGGATAAGCCCCGCTGAGGTAAGGATTGGCCGAAAGCCCGCTTTGGGGTACTATTCAAGGGAAAGGCAAATAGGGTTGTGGAGGCCCGCCGCCGGAAGCTCCGCACCATTGTATGGGCTTAGGCGGATGGAGAAAGGAAAGCGATGTGCCGAAAGTGCTGAGTGGGATTCTGGTCCTGGTTGGAACGGTCGTCTGGGTGGGTTCGGCCGCTGGCGGGGACTGCTGCCGGAAGGGACAGAAGCCTTGGGTTCGACTGGGCGACGCTCGGCTCGCGTCGCCTACCGGGCGCGGGAAGATGGACTCACCGCTGAGCTGTCGGCTGGAACTGGCCGACGCCACCAAGGCCGGGCAGGTCCAGAACGTCCGCCTGACGGTGAAAAACCGGTTTCACGCCGGGACCCTACGGATTCGGCTGCGCGTTCCACCCCCGGTGCGCACTGAACGTGAAGTGGAACCCCTTTCCCCCTTGTCGCTGGAACTGGGCGAGGAACGACAGTTCGTGTTTCCAGTCAAAATCCCCACGGAGGGTTCTCACCAGCTGGAAGCGGTCGCTTCTCTGGAAACGCCCGAGGGGAACAGGGTTTCCTCCAGCGCTTTTCTGGTGTTGGGGCTGCCGCGGCCGGAGGTCAGCGCGATGTCGGTTATGGAGGCCACCAGCGCTGAGGGCCGACGCTTGCGGATTCATGTGTCTCCGGTGTCCAGTCCAGTTCGGGAAGAGGCGCAGTGAACCGAAGGCGCCTTCTCTCTCACTCTGGTTGCGCAGCGAGTCCCATCCAGCCGCCGGGAAGGGCCACGCTCGGCTTGCGTGGCCTACCGGTATCCCCTGCTCGGGCTGTGGCGATTGTGGTGGGAGTGCTGGGCCTGGTTTCGACCGGGTGGGCCGGGGTCGTCTCAGGCCGGATCCTCTACGAAGATAAGCTGTACGACTTCAGCCCGGTGGACGCGGGGTATGTCGGAACGGCTCCCCGCCCGGCGCGTTTTGTCGAGGTCGAGCTGCGCCGCGCGGACAACTTAAGCCTGCTTGGCGCTGGTTCGACGGACGGCGAGGGCGAGTACGCCTTTGCGGTGCAGAGCGCCGGGGCGCTGGACGTGAAGCTCTACATTCTCGGCCGGTCGAGCAACTCCCCCTGGACGATCATTGAAGTCAGAGACCAGTCCGCGCGGATTCAAACCGTGGCGGCGGGGCCGTACTTGCGCGATACGAACGGGGCCTTCGTTATTGACCATACCATCCCCGCCGACAGCGGCGGGGTGCGCCTGGGAGGCATCTTCAACATCCTGGATGTTATTCTCATCGGGGCCGAGCAGGTCTCGGCCCAGCTGGGGACGACCGCGCCGCCTTGCGTCATCTATTGGGAGGATGGAAGCACCGACGGGACCTATTACGACACGAGGACAAAGACCATTCATCTTCTCGGGGGCACTCGCGCGTCTCCCGACCAGGGGGACGACGACAGTTATGATGATCCGGTCATTCTCCATGAGTATGGGCACTACATGGCCCACCTTTACTCCTACACCAGCTCTTACGCTTACGGCACCCATCATATCCTGGGGTATTACAACCCGGCGCTGACCTGGTCCGAGGGTTGGGCATCGGCTTTTCAGGCGTTCGGCCGAAACAGCGCCCTGTACTGGGACTCGCTGGACGGGAATGCCATCGGGTTCAACATTGACTATGAGCGAGGGGCCTACAACGGGATCGTGCGGCCGGAATTCCGAGGGATGAACAATGAGGGCGCGGTGACCTGCGTCCTGTACGATCTCTTTGACGATGCTTCCTCGAGCGACACCAGCCTGGGGCGGGACGACGAGGACTTTGCCTTCGGGGTCGAGCCGATCTGGGACGTGTTTCAGCAGGACTTTGCCTCGGGCGCGCTGGCCACCTTCGACGATTTCTACCAGGGCTGGCGGGAGCGCTTTCCCGGCTGGGGGGTGGATGCGGCCTTCGCCGCCTTCGGGATGGAGTTTGTGCCCCATGAGCCGAAGGAGTCCGTCTGGTCCCGCACGGGGGTTGACCGGGCGATTCCCGACGGCGACTTGAGCGGAGCGAGCGAGACGCTTGGGGTGACTCTGGCCCCGGATGAAATCGTGCTGCCCGGCGGCGTACGCGTCTGGGTGGCCGTCCAGCATCTTCGCCCGTCGGACCTTGCGATTGGTCTGAGGCATCCCGACGGCACGCGCGTCGCTCTCAGGAACTATGGAACCAGCAATGGAGAGGACTTCCAGGATGTTCTGGAGTGGTACGGCTATTCTTACTATGACCTGCCCGCGGAGAGCCTGTCCGCGCTGGAGGGCAAGCCCGCCGCCGGGCCTTGGGCGCTGGAGATCTCGGATCAGCGCCCCGGCGTCAGTGGCACCCTGAGAGACTGGCGTCTGAAGCTGAAGAGCGCGCCGCCTTCGAGCTGGTGGCAACTGTATTGATAGATTGAGAAGTGTGGGCACGTAGGAAGGTGCTCAGGTGTAGGCCACCTCGGAGGTGGACTACACCTGACCCGACTATCCACCCAGAACTATCCACTATCCACTGCTTCTCTCAGTTTTCCCCGAGGAAGCCTTGCAGGCGGTGGATGGCCCGGCTCTCCAACTGCTGCACCCGCTGGCGGGAAAGCCCCATTTTCTGGCCGATCTCGATGAAGGTCAACCCCTCACCGCCATCAAGGCCGTAGTGCATCTTCAGGATGTTCCGCTCACGCGTCGGCAGCTCTTCGATCGCGGCCTGCACTCGCCGGTGATCTTCCTTGGACTGCAACATAAAGAAGGGGTCGGGAGAATCCTCGTTCTCGCACAGAGCGTAGAATTCATCGGAGTTCTCCGCATCAATCGGCGCATCCAGGGAGATGTAGCCATCCGCCGTGTGGTTGATATCCTCGACCTGGTTGGCGCTGATGCCGACCTCGTCGGCCACCTCTTCAAGGCTGGCCGGAGCCCCTTTCTTCTGGGCCAGTTCATTGGCCGCCCGTTTGATGCTGAACAACAGGCTGGACTTATGATAAGGGAGGCTGACGACGCCTCGCTGCTCGACCACCGCCTTAATCATGGCTCTTTTGACAGACCAGACGGCATAAGTGGTGAACCGGGTTCCCCGGTAGGGGTCAAATCGGCGGGCCGCTTCCACAAGCCCCAAGGTTCCTTCGCCAATCAAGTCCTCCATCGGAAGACCGAAGGGCGCATATTTTTTGGCTAAGCTGTTGACCAAGCTGATGTTAGACAAAACGAGGGTCTCCAAAGCGCGACCATCGCCCTTCTGAATGCGCTTGCCGAGCTCGTGCTCTTCCTCCCGAGTAAGGAAGCGCTGCCTGGCCGGTCTCGCCGCTTCAGCCACCGTGACTTTTGCCAGCTTTCCGCCCCGATTCGGGGTTTTTCGGCGACTCAGGCTGGTTTCGGGTTTCCTTGTAGCGATCATGGACCCTCCTAAAGCTTCCATTTACAGTAACGATTCGCAGGCTGCAAAAGTTCCGTAGAGATTCGGGCAGCCTCCTCCTGTCCGCACATTCTCAGTTCTTATCCACCCAGCTGACCGGGCCCTGCCGGTACTTGAGCTCCGTGGCCAGATCCTTGAGCGTTACAGCATCAAGAGCGGAGAACATCCTCTCGCGAGCCTCATCGAAAACCGCGGGCAGGACGCAATCTTTCGGTTTGCATCCGCAACCCCGATTGGTGCAATTACGGCCGTATGCCTCCAGGTTGCCGTTCAGCGCCCGGACAATATCGCCCAGGGAGATCTCCTCGGAAGGCCGCCCCAGCCGGTAGCCTCCATTCTTACCCCGGACCGAGGTCACAATGTCGGTCTTCGCCAGATTCTGGAAAATCTTGGCGAGATAACTTTCCGAGATACCTTGCCGAGCGGCGACGTCCCGTATCATAACCATGCCCCCGGGGGCTTTGTACGCCATCTGCCATAACGCATGTACAGCTAAATCAATACGTTGTGAGTATTCCATTGTCATCCCGTCCTACCCATTACGCTTGAAGTCCACATAATACGACCTCAATTGTCCGCTTTTATCTTAATAATAATCTCATGTCAAGCTATTTTTTAGTTGAGAAGTATTTTTTTCTAGGATTGGATTTGTATGAAATGTCGGAATGCTCCAGGACTCGCCTCCCGGTCTTGGGAGATTCCCGGCTTTGTGAAGAGGCGTATGCCCGGCATGCTGGGTCAAGGAGTGATTGCGCCCGGGAGCATTGGTGTTAGAATGGCTCCACGGTTAAAGGTTGGGTGATTCCGATGCAGGACAGAATCGTCATTCGCGGGGCGAGTGAGCACAATCTGAAGCACATCGATCTCGATATTCCGCGCAACCAGCTGGTCGTCTTTACCGGGGTATCCGGCTCGGGCAAGAGTTCCCTGGCCTTCGATACGATTTACGCCGAGGGGCAGCGCCGGTATGTCGAGTCGCTATCGGCTTATGCCCGGCAATTCCTCGGGCAGATGGAAAAGCCGAAGGTGGATTACATCGGGGGGCTTTCTCCCGCCATCAGTATCGAGCAGAAGACCGCCAGCCGGAATCCTCGCTCGACGGTCGGCACGATGACCGAGATCTACGACTATCTTCGCGTGCTCTTTGCCCGGGTCGGCCGGCAACATTGCCATCTGTGCGGCAAACCGGTCAGCGCCCAGACCGCCGAGCAGATGGTGGATCAGATTCTCTCCCTGCCGGCCGGGACGCGGCTGCTGCTGCTGGCGCCCAAGGTGCGCGAACGCCGGGGGGAGTACAAGGAGCTGCTCGAGGAGGCCCGCAAGGAGGGCTTTGTGCGGGTTCGCATCAATGGCCGCGTCCACGACCTGGACGAAAAGATCGTCCTGGACAAGCGCATGAAACAGACCATCGAGATCGTGGTGGACCGCCTCGTGGTGGGGCCGGAGGTTCGCTCCCGGCTGGCTGACTCAGTCGAGACCGCGCTGCGCCAAGGCGAAGGAACCCTGATCTGCTCGGTGGTCGGCGGCGAGGAGCGGTTTTTCAGCGAGCAGAACGCCTGCCTCGATTGCGGGGTGAGTTTCGAGCCGCTGACGCCCCAGATGTTCTCCTTTAACAGTCCCCAGGGGCGCTGCGAAAGTTGCGACGGCCTGGGCCGGCGGATGGAATACGACCCCGAGCGGCTGTTGCCCGACCCTTCGCTGTCGATCGAGCAAGGGGCGATCCAGCCGTGGCGGCGTCTGTTCAGCGAGGAGTCGGCCGGTCGCTGGAGCCGCCGGGAGCAGAAGCGCCTCCAACAGCTGGCTGAGCATCATGGCTTTTCTCTCTCGACGCCTTGGAAGAAGCTGCCTGCACTGATCCAACGGCTGATCCTGTATGGCGACCGGGGGCCTGCCTCCGACCCGCTTTGGGTTCCTCCGGGATTCAAAGCGGTGGTTCCCCAGTTGGAGCGCTGGTGGGCCAACAGTGTCTCCGAGAACGTCCGGCAGTGGATTATGGACGCCTATATGCACCGGGTGCCGTGCCCGTCGTGCGGGGGCAGCCGCCTGCGGCCTTCCAGTTGTGCGGTGCGGGTAGGCGGGCGCTCGATTGTGGAAGTGGCCGGCCTGAGTATCCGGGAGACGCTCCGGTTTTTCGAGGGTTTGGAGCTGGCCGCCCGGGACCGGGAGATTGCCGGCGAGGTGCTGCGAGAAATCCGGGGCCGCCTCCAGTTTCTCTTGAACGTCGGCTTGCACTATCTGACCCTGGAGCGGGCTGCGCCGACGCTGTCGGGGGGAGAGACACAGCGCATTCGCCTGGCGAGCCAGATCGGCTGCGGCTTGGTGGGGGTGTTGTACATCCTGGACGAGCCGAGCATCGGCCTGCATCAGCGCGACAATCACCGGCTTCTGGAGACGCTTCAGCGCCTGCGCGACCTGGGCAACACCGTCATCGTGGTCGAGCATGACGAGGGCACGATGCGCTCGGCGGACTGGATCGTGGACTTCGGTCCTGGCGCCGGACGCCGGGGAGGGCGGATCGTGGCGCAAGCGACGCCGGCCGATCTCGTCCGGCACCCCGATTCGCTGACGGCGAAGTATCTTTCCGGCCGGTTGGCGATTCCCCGGCCCGCGCGGCGGCGTCCGCCGGACGCGGGGCGTCTGGTCGTCCGCGGAGCGGCCGAGCACAATCTGAGAGAAATTGACGTCGCCTTTCCCTTGGGCTGCTTTGTTTGCGTGACCGGGGTGTCCGGTTCGGGCAAGAGCACTCTCGTGAATGAGATTCTCTATAAGGCGCTCGCCCGCAAGCTGCACCGGGCGAAGGCTGAGCCGGGCCGGCATCGAAAGATTGAGGGGCTGTCGTCGGTGGATAAGGTCATCGCGATTGACCAGTCGCCCATCGGCCGCACGCCCCGCTCGAATCCGGCGACCTACACGAAGGTCTTTGACCCTATCCGCAGCCTGTTCGCCCGGTTGCCCGAGGCCAAAGTGCGGGGCTACAAGCCGGGGCGCTTCTCGTTCAATGTGAAGGGAGGCCGGTGCGAGGCTTGTCAGGGCGATGGGGTCAAGCGGATTGAGATGCACTTCTTGCCGGACGTCTTTGTGACCTGCGACGAGTGCAAAGGGAGGCGCTTCAACCGCGAGACGCTTCAGGTCAAGTTCAAGGGGCGCAGTATCGCCGACGTGCTCGAGCAGACCGTGGCCGAGGGGCAGGAACTCTTTGAGAATGTCCCCCGCATCCGGCGGATTCTGGACACCCTGGCCGACGTGGGACTGGATTACCTCACCCTGGGGCAGCCGGCCGGCACGCTTTCCGGCGGCGAGGCTCAGCGGGTGAAGCTGGCTCGCGAGCTGTGCAAGGTCGCCACGGGGCGCACCCTGTATGTCCTCGACGAACCGACGACCGGCCTGCATTTTGCCGATATCGAGAAGCTCCTTCGGGTCCTCGACCGCCTGGTGGAGCGGGGCAATACAGTGGTCGTTATCGAGCATCATCTTGACGTGATCAAGTCGGCCGATTACGTCATTGACCTGGGTCCCGAGGGAGGCGACGAAGGCGGCCTGGTCGTCGCGACCGGCTCCCCGGAGGAAGTGGCCGCCGTGCCTCACTCTTACACCGGGCGCTTTCTGCGGCCTCTGCTGAAGGAAGCCCCTGCCCGGATAGAGCGGAAGGCAGCGGAAACCCCCGCCTAGCCGCAATTCCTCACCGCTGAGGACGCTGAGATCCGCAGAGGAAGAAAAAAGACCGCTCAAACGGTGCTTATTCTACCGCAATTCAGGAGGGGTCCAAACAGACTGTCAAGTTCGACTTGACCCCAACGCGACAGAAACTCTGTGTCCTCAGCGACCTCTGCGGTTAAAGAATGTTCTTGTGAGAAATGCGAGCTGGCCGGCGAACGTCCGGAATCGGTGTCGTGCGGTGTCATCGTACAAGATTTCCAGTCTTCCTTCCTATATTAAGGGTGTATTCTTTCATATCCCCCAAGATATAGTTTTTTCCACTTGACATGGCCTCAAGGGTGGTGGTACCGTCCGAGACAGCTCAGGTTGACTATACCTTTCTGTAAAGCGAGTGATGCTCATGAGAGAGGATCTGTTGGGGGACATTCTGGGAGAGGGGGAGAATGCCGAGGTGGACCCTGAACACAGCAAGTCGGCGGAATCCATTTCTGTCGAAGCGGACGAGCGGGAACTCTATACCGCCCCGGTGCGGTCTCACTCGGAGCCGGACGCCTTCACGAGGAAGCGAAAGCCCCGGGTAGAGATTCCGGCCGAGGCCTCGCCCGGCCCCGCTGCGCCCGATAGTGTGTTGTACGTGCAGGCGCGCAGGGTGGCCGAGCTGAAGTTCAATTTCTATAAGTGGGTGGGCCTGCTCGTCCCCATCAAC
>Ga0209164_1001047_pt1 | contig 42120 bp, 35 predicted proteins | sample MTBNYHSulfiMetaG_FD_187458 | JGI IMG/M metagenome (GOLD analysis project Ga0209164, IMG submission 187458) | Enrichment culture microbial communities from rom New York Harbor, USA that are MTBE-degrading - MTBE-NYH (New York Harbor Sulfidogenic)... | ecosystem: Environmental > Aquatic > Marine >... | reverse complement strand
GCAGATGTCGGCGGGCATGGAGAGCCTCGAAGGCAATATCCAGTCGGTGGGCCGAGCCATGAAGACCGGCACGGCGGTCACCGAACAGATGGCCGACGCCATGAACCAGGACATCGGAGCCCGGTTCCTGCTCCTGCGCCAGCAGATGGCCAACCTCAGCGAAATCCTGGGTCGCACTCTGCTACCGGTGGTCACCCCGATGATCAACGGCGTCTCCCGCGTCATTCTGTTCCTGCAGCGCATGGCCAAATCGATGCCGGGCGTGACCCGGGTGGTCCTGGGGCTGTCCATGGCCCTCGGCACCATTTTGGTCGTGGCCGGAGCCGTCACAGCCGCCGTGGGCATGGTGGGACTCATGCTGCCCGCCATCAAGGCCGGGTTCGTGGCCATAAGCGCCGCGCTCGCCGGGGTGGGTTCGGCGGTCGCGACCTATTTTCTGCCCGCCACCGCGATCATCGCGGGCGTGATCTTGTCGGTATATCTGCTCAAACGCGCCTGGGAAACCAACTTCGGCGGCATTCAGGAAATCATCACCGGGGCCTGGAACAAGGTCTCGCTGGTCTTCCAGGGGATCAGAGAGCTGGTGGGTTCGCTCAGCGGCGGCGTCGGGCAGATGTCGGCCGAACTGGCCCAGAAGCTCGAATCCGCCGGGCTGTTGGGCTTCGTGGTCACTGTTTTCAAGGCCTATTACCGGGTTCGTGAGGCCATGGCCGGATTGTGGGGCGCGTTCTCCCATGCCTTTGACCGCATCCGCGCCATCCTCGCACCGACCGTCCGCACCCTGATGAGTGCCTATGCGGCGCTGGCCAGCGCAGTCTTTTCGGTGGTGGAGATCTTCGGCGTGGCCGCCAGTGCCACCGATGGGTCGTCCTGGCGCACCTTCGGCACGGTTATCGGCACCGTCGCCGGTGTGCTTCTGCAGGGGCTGGCATTCGCGCTGAAGATCGTGGCCTGGAACCTGTCGCTCATCGTCCGAGCCCTGGCGGTGGTGGTGCGCAGCGTGGTCTGGGTCGGCAAGATCATCGTCGGGTCCCTGGTCGGAGCGGCCAAGTTCATCTACAAGTTCCTGTTGCCCGTGCGCATGATCGGCGAGGCCTTCGTGGCCGCCGGGAAGATCGTCTATGCGGTCTGGCAGGTGCTGACCGGCGACATCTCCCTGCTGGCCGGTCTCAAGGCCATTGGCGGCGCGGTCTACGATTTTCTTGCCACCCCGTTCCGCTGGGCGCGGGATGTTGTGGTCGGCGTCTGGAATTTCATTTCCGGGATCTTCACCTCCATCGGACGCCTGGTGGCCGACGCCGCCGGGCAGATCGGCCAGGCGATTCTGAATCTGCCGATCATCAGCACCCTGCGAGATCTGTTTGCCACCGTGCGCTCCTTCTTCGCCGGGGACACCACCTTTTTCGAGGCAGGCAAGAAGCTACTGATCACCCTGGGTGAAGGGATTTGGTCGGCGGTGACCTATCCCTTCACCATGCTCAAGAACGCCCTGGGCAAGCTGCGCAATCTGCTGCCGTTCTCCGACGCCCGCGAAGGACCGCTTGCCAGCCTGACCACCTCCGGTTCCGCGCTGCTCAAGACCCTCGCCGACGGCATGAGCCTTACCCAGTCGCTGCCCGCGAAAGTGTTCGGCTTCGCCGCTCGCGGAATTCTTTCGGCCGCTGCGGGAGCGTGGCAGCAGATCAAAACGGCGGGCGGCAACCTCATGGACGCCGCCTCGGCTCCCTTCCGGATGGCTGAAAAACTCTGGGATGGGTTGACCTCCGGCGCTCAAACCGTCGCGGCCAAGGCTGGTACCATTTTCGGAGGTCTCAAACAATCCCTGTTTGGCGACACGCCCGAGCTGGCGATCAAACCGCCCCAAGCCAATACCTGGGACGCGCTGGCCACGGGAGCCGTCAATGTTCGCGACCGGATCGTTGCCACGCTGTCGGCCGTCCCCGGGGCTGTGGGCCGAATCTTTGCCAGTGCCGGTACCGAGGGGCAATCCATCTGGCAAAGGCTTTCCAGCGGCGCGAGCGCGGGCATTCAGGCGATCAAGGATCGCAGCGCCGGGATTGCCAACGGTTTGCTCTCCTCCGCTCGCGCCATGCTGGGAGTCCAGACCCCGGTCCCGCAGGTGGCCGAGCAGAAACAACCGCTCAAGACCGCGCAGCCCGCCGAATCGATTGGGCAACGCATCATCGAAAGCGTGCTCAGTCTCGTTCCGCGTCTGGACGAACGCCTGGTGCCCAAGGCCCTGAGCGCCATGCTGATGCTCCAGCCGGTCATGGCCACGGCCGCGCCACCCCCACAACCGATGAACGGCACCGTGCAGACCGTCGCGGCGGCCGTCGAGCCGGTAAGTAAGAGCTACATCCAGCCGTTTGCGGTGGAACCGGCACCGGAAATCGGAAGTGCTTCTCTGGCTCCGGCCGGGATTGAACGGTCCAAGACGGCCGCGCCGACTCCGATAGCGAAGCCCCTGCAATCGGGACTCGCCGAGACGGTGCCCTCCGAGCGTTTGATCGCTTCGGCCCGAACCGCTCCCGCGACACCCCTGCGCGGAGAGGACGCCGGTCAGGGGCTGCGCGAACTGCTGGAATCGCTGCTCTCGCGCCTCGATGGTCTGGCCGACCGCCCGGTGGAACTGAGCGTGACCACCAACATCGATGGCCGGAAGGTGGCCGAGGCCGTCTACAAGGATCTTCGGGAGCGGAAGATCAGAAACTACGAAACACTTTGAGAGGACCGATGAAACGCATCTTTGTATGCAGCCCGTTCGCGGGTGACATAGCCCGAAACGTGAAGGTCGCCGAGGCGCTTTGCCGACGGGTCATGAGAAACGGTCACGCGCCGTTCGCGCCGCACCTGTTGTATCCAACCTTTACCGACGACAGCGTTCCCGAGCAGCGGGAGACGGGCATCGCCTGCGGCCTGGCCTACATGGAATGTTGCGACGAGGTGTGGGCGTTCACCGGCAACGGCATTTCCAGCGGCATGCGGCTGGAACTCGACCGGGCCGGACAACTGGGCAAGCCGATCATCGAGATCGCCGAGGTGTAAGCAATGGCCTGGGATCAACAGCCCATCAAGGGATATCTGGTGGACGCCGACACGGGGGAGCGGCTCGAATTCCAGTACAACCCCAACTCCATCAGCGACGAGAAGTCGTCGTTTAAACGCTGAATCACACTGTGGCCTTCGATGTAGTCGATCAGGTGGCCGAAGTTGCCCTCCCGCTGGCGGATGGCCTCGGGCGGGAAGGGGGCTTCAAGTAGGTCTCGATTCATAGGGTGTGTTCTCCTTTCTGATCTAAAAACCGGTTGGTGTTGATGGGATCACGATGGGGATCGTCAGGGGTCAGACGGTGGGCCGGCCGATCTCCGAGCGGAACTTTTGAATCATTCCCTGGTCGGCAAAGCTTTAATATCCTTCATTGGGTTGGTGCTTTTTTCTAACTTCTTATAACAATTTGGGAATGGGGTTTTAGAATCGGTAAGTGCAGTTGGTAATGGTGGGTCTTAGCAACAAGTAGATTTATCCGGAGACATGGCTTCTAATCCGACAATCGCCATCAACATAGCATAGCTATCCACCACATCGTATTTCACATGTTCGGGGTCGATTCCGCATTTGATTTCTTCGAAAAATCTATGGGCGCATTCGATTTTCTTTCGCGCTTATGCACAAAACCCAAGTGACATGTTCAGGCAGTCGTCCGAGGGTGCCGAAGATAATGCACAGATTTCCAGTTTTTCAGCATACAGCGCCACTTTGGATGTTTGTCATGGCGCCAACGAAGGTGGATGAGACCCGCGCCTCTTTCATCACTTGGACTTTGTGGATAACCGCATTTTCTTTTGTTCGACGGGGCGCAGATCCAGGGTGGACATGGAGTCTTTGGTTTCGGCGACAAAATAATTATCTTGACCTGACCTTCGACAAAGGAAATTGCCCAGTCGGGATTGTAGTCGCCCACAGGGGTGGGGATAAAGAAGCCGCTCGGGAGCTTGGCGTAAACCACCACCTTTTTACTGGAATCCAATTCCTCTACGAATTCACGCTCAACCTTCGAATCCGTGATGACATAATCGTAGATGTGCTTCTTTAATTTTGGCTGGCGTTGGTGAAATCGCGTTTGCTCTGGGCTGTGGTGAAAATGTCGCTGTCGTAACGATCGGCAAGGGCATCATAGGTCAAACGTTCAATAATGATGGCCGCTTTCTGCTCGTTGATGATGCGGGACGCTTCGGCAATAAAGTGCTCTGGGTTTTGCCTGAATTGCTTGAATACCGCCTTCTGGATGCCGGCAAGTATCTCGGTGATGGTTTTGCGGGTCAGATGGGTGTTTTTGAAACGCTTGCCCAGCAGGTCGTATTTGACTATGGAATGGACCGAGCCGCCGGTTTCCATCGTCGTTTCAATGACTTGAAAGGCCTTGCCATTTTTCAACCTGCTGATCGCTTTGAATGGTGTATTAAAGCGGAGAGACCCTTAGTCTTTCATGTATAAAAGCTGATAGTACCGGTTTCGAGTTTTGTGTGATATGATAATGCGGTTCTCTGAAAAGCTCCAGTACCGCTAAGGGTGTGACCGTATCTGTCACAACGTCATGCTATAACCGCCTCATAACCACAAAATGGAGGCTGTTATGGCAGACTTTACGATCACTGAAGATTTTCCAAAGAACGAAATTGAGTTTGATAAGCGTTTTTCCGATCCAAAAGCGTGCTACGAATACTTGTTCAAACAAAAATGGCCAAATGGTTTCATCTGTAAAAAATGCGGCAACGGTAAATACTGGGTGAGTTCAAGAAACCTATATATTTGCACCCAGTGCGAGCACCAGCATGAGGTGGTATAGCGGAAATGGACACTCCGAAAAGCCGATCACCTATTGGTTTGAAGCCATGTGGTGGTTTACCACTCGAAAATCAGGGATCAATGCTGTAAATCTCAAAGAACTGCTTGGCCTTGGCAGTTACGGCACTGCCTGGACCTGGCTGCAAAAACTTAGACGCTGCACCATTCGCCAGGGCCGTGAAAAACTGTCAGGTCGCGTTGAAGTGGATGAATTTTTCATCGGCGGCCAGAAATCAGGCAAAAGAGGCCGCGGTGCCGAAGGTAAAACAATCGTTGCCGTTGCTGTTGAAAGATGAAACAGTAAAAAGCGAATGGGTCGCATTCGCCTGCATGTGGCGCTGGATTGCTCGGCATTTTCATTGGAAACATTCATCCTTGATAACGTTCAACCCGGCAGCAGGGTTGTCACTGATTCATGGCAAAGCTACAATTTTATCGAAGATGCCAAAAGTACCCATGAAAAGCTGAACCTGAGTAAATCCAAGGACAAAGATAACCTGTACGGCGTTCACTTGGTGACATCCTTGGTAAAAAGACTCATTCGGGGCACCTTTCAAGGTCGGTTCGATCCCAAGTATCTTCAGAACTATCTGGATGAGTTTGTGTTCCGCTTCAATCGAAGAAAGTCAAAGAACATAGGCAAAAAGTTCATGCGTTTCGTTCAGCAAGCAGTAAAATCGGCCAAAGTAACCTATTCGAAAATAACCTGGGACATCGATCCGATTTCCGAATATTTCGCAACTTAAGTTTTATAGAGAACCGCATATGATAATTTTATTGATTTGATAGAAGTATTTCTTAACTCAGCACATGGTCAGTATGTGTGAATTTTGTTTATACCATGACAAATCCACTAGAAAACAAAGGCTTTTTTCAAGACATTTTCAGTCAAAAACAAGCCTTATGTGAATGCAGTGAGTTCAATGAAGCCATGCAGGGCATGATTGAGGTTATTGCCGACGCCGTGAATGCCGGCGGATGCATGCTCGGCCTGTTTGATCCGGTCCAAGGGAACCTCCTACACATGGCATCGACCGGATCGATCCAGCCAAATATGGATATGGGTTGGCCGTGGATGGAGATAGACCTTGTCAACCTTATCGAAAGCGATGCAGTACAGGTCTGCGACCGGAATGAGGGCACGCGCATAGGGCTTTCGGAACTATCCATCAGTGAAGATGTGGCCGCCTTTGTGGGGATACCCTTGCGGATAAAGTCAGATATGCGCATGGTGCTTTCCATCTTTTTCGACCACCCTTTGTCCTGCGACGAGCACAACCCGCAACTCTATTCCGGTATCAAACGTCAAAGCACCTTCATCATTAAAAGCGCTCTGCGGGAGGCCCTTTATACAGAAACATTCAGAAAAGTCGCCGTCGCCATTCACGAGGGGGAAGAAGCCGGTGCGATCCTCAACAGCATCGTGTCCCATATAAAGGAAATCGTGAATGCCCGAGGATGTATCTATTGGATCGTCGACACCACCCGATACATGATACACATGAAGGCCACCTCCGGGTTTGAAATGGAAAGCCTCTCCTCGATCAGTTATGATACGTTAAAAGATGTTTTCAGATTTCACGAGCATAAAGAAATATTTATAAAAGACGTCGGGAAGGACCCGCGCATACCCAGCACTACTTCACTGGGCAAACAGATGGTCACCGCCATATTGGGTATCCCATTTCATATTGTAGATCAATATACAGGCGTTCTGGCGGTGTATTTCAGCCGATCGCGCAGGGTACTGCAAAGCGAGATAGATTTTGTGCACGCCCTGGGCAGACAGGGGGCCATCGCTCTACACAAGAGCTTTCGCTACGATGAACGCATGTTCAAAACATTTCGGGAGACAATCGAAGGTCTCGTGCTCGCCCTGGAAGCCAAGGATGTCTGCACTCACGGCCATTCCCTGAATGTGGCCACCTATGCCCATATGGCAGCGCTCCAGATGGGCTTATCCGAGCAGGAAGCAGACACCGTTTATCATGCCGGCCTTCTTCATGATATCGGTAAAATTGCGATGCAGGACGAGATGCTGCTCAATCTCGGGAATCTGTCGCCGGGTGATTTCGAAACCGTGAAAAAGCATCCGGTGATAGGCGCCAGGATAATCGGTCCGCTTTCTTTCCTGGCGGATGCCGCCCGGTTGATCCTGTACCACCATGAACGTTATGATGGCAGCGGTTATCCGGAAGGGCTTTCCGGCGAAGAGATTCCATTGGGGGCCAGAATTATTGCCGTGAGTGACAGTTTCGATGCGATGACCTCCCAGCGGCCCTGCAGTCGGTCCGTAAGCATCCAGAAAGCCTTGAGTCTTCTGCTGGAACAGGCCGGGGTCTCGTTCGATCCCAAAGTGGTCCGGGCCTTTGTCCTTGCCATTAAAAAGAATATGGATAAGGTCCAACCTTATATGCTGTCGGAAGATTACCTCAAGCGAAACGCAAAAGCGCTTAAAGCCCCTGAAAAAAGAAAATCCTCGTTGGCGCAGATGATTAAAAATTACATGCTGAAATTATAGGCAGGCTTCGTTCCGGGTTCCAATAAGCTACCCTGGACTCGCCAGTTTCAAGAAAAATAAAGAGAGAAATCTAACCGAATTTTGGCTTGGGCAATGCGGATCTGCTTAAACGCCTCCTTCAAAGCCTGCTGATCAATCGCCGACAGATCCGCCGGCCGGAGAAAATTATCTGGTTGGCGGTCGTTTTTTTTTATGGATTCGCTCTGATGCCTGAGCCGTTGAAACATGAGGAATTCATAGGCATGAACCATATCGCCCGTTTCTTCTTCATCCATACGGTTCTCCATGTAAAGGGCTTGCAACCGTTTTAATGTATTGGTTTCAGTATTGCTGGCCTTCATGGCATAAATTCGGCCGAAATCCACCAGGAGCCGCATGGCGCTCTTGAGGTCAAGTCTTTCCTTGTCTTTCCCCCGATCCTGCACAATAAAATTACCGAAAAACCCAAGGGGCGGCCTGTAATTCAATGTGTTGCGCGCCATGTGCCGCAGAATCGTCGGCCATTGGTTAAGGTTCTCGAAAAGGGTCGCATGCAAGGTTTCAACCAGCTTCGAAGTCCCGTATCCAAGACGGAAGTCAAAAAAGATGCTTGCCTTGAGAATCCGATCTGGATCATCGCTTAAGATCCATCGCCGATAGTACTCCTTCCAAACGGACAAGGGCTGACACCAGGCCGGATTTTTGGCCATGATCTCGAATTCGCAGTGTTTTTGGCCGATTTCATCCAGCCAGTCACAGACGCGTTTCCCAAAACCCAGGAAATATTCCCGGGTCCCCGCTTGATCTTCACCATGGGCATCCTCATAAACGATGGCATTGTCCTGATCGGTCTTCAAAGTCTGCTCTTTTCGCCCTTCGCTGCCAAGGAGTAAAAATGCAAACTGCGCTGGTGCCGGCCCCATCGATTGCAGGGCCATGCCTATGACCCTTGTCAGGACCGCATCTGTTATGGCGGTTATTATTCTATTCAGATAGCTGCCCCTGGCCCCGCTTGAGATCAGATTGTGTATCACGACGGACAACTTTGCATAGACGCCTCTGAGCTCATCCACCCCCCCGGCGCTCTGGATTTGATGAACCATGAAAATTGGGGAATACGCTCCTGCCAGGGAGAGATCCCTCTCGGTGATGATACCCTCGATGCGGCCGTCCCGCGAAAGCGCCAGATGGTTTACGCTGTTGCGGATCATGGTCAAGACCGCCTCGAACACCTGTGACTGCGCATCCACCTGTATCAGTCGGCTGGTCATGATGGTTTGTATGGCCTCTTCAGGCGATCGTCCCTCGACAATCACCTTCTTGCGTAGATCATAGTCCGTGACAATCCCCAGGGGATTGGACTTTTCATCCAGCACCAGAATCGCACTCCGGTGGCTGGCCGTCAGAATCGCTGCAGCCTGCCGTATGCTGGTTCCCGCGAGGCATGATGGAAATGCCTTTGCAATATCTCCGATGGTTTTCCACAAAAACGAATCAGTCAGGCTTTTGTCCCCAGGCTGACCCGGTCCGGATTCAGCCACCGCACGGGTTGTTTGTCTCCCGCGATCGACAGCGCGGGAGAAATGCCTGCCGAACGCCGGGTGTTGGATGCACAGGCGCAAAAATGTCTCACAGTCCAAACGATATATAGAGGCTTTTTCAACGCAGCACACCGTACTTGTCGATATGCGGTTATTGAACAAAAAAGAGATGCCGCCGAATATTCCCCCCGGTTGAATGATCTCCCTATCCACCTGCTGTCCGCTCTCCTCAATGATACGTTCCAAGCGCCCTGCTCGGAGAATGAGAATATAGGCTAAAACAGTTTCTTCCTGGACGAACAGCGTGTCGTCTTTTTCATGAGTAATTTTGTTAAGACTGGGTGCAATGGTTTCGATTTCGGCCGGGGGCAATAGATGAAACGGAACAACCGATGCAAGAAATGTCTGTCTGTCCGCCGTTTCCTGCGAACCATTGTCCTCTATTGGACCGGACGAATGCTCCATGAAAGGTCAAGCCTATTCAGTGGATTTATTGTCAAATTTTGCCAGTGCGGCTGAATGTTCCGGGGTCGTGCAGCAGATACTTTGCGACCGGTTTTCGAATTCAATTGCCGACATCAAAGATGCGGCATTGATATTCACGTTCAAACTCTCCTTGGTCAGGCGAAGTGCAGGCCCACCCTTGGCCACCAGTTGTCGGGCCTTATCCAAGGCCGCCTCCAACAGCACCTCGTGTGCGACGACCGTGTTGGCCAGTCCGATCCTCTCTGCCTCCTCGGCCTCTACGGACCGCCCTGTCAGGAGGATTTCAGCGGCACGAAGGCTGCCCACAGCCCTTGGCAAAAAATAAGAGGATCCGAGCTCTCCTCCGGAAAGTCCTATGTTGATGAATGAGGGGATAAAATAGGCCTTTCGGCTTGCAACCACGATATCGGAAGCAAGCGCAAAACACATGCCGCCACCAGCTGCAACGCCGTTTACCGCAGCGATAATAGGCTGCGCCAGCGCGCGCATATCCAGGACACTGCTGGCGTATTTTTTTTGGATATGGAAAAGATGGTTGCCGGCATTTTTATAACGATCGACCACATCCCTCCGCGAATTTGCATCCTTCAAATCGGCGCCGGAACAAAAGCCGCGTCCGGCGCCGGTTAAAATCAGCACCAGGACCGATTCCATCGTCTGAAGCCGTCCAAATAGAACCTGCAGTTCCTTAAGCATATCCATGTTAATGGCATTGAGTCGATCCGGGCGATTCAGGGTGACAAGACCAATGTGCGGCTCCATCTCTTCAAACCGTATGGTGGCAAATTCCATACAACCATCCTTGCTTGCAAATTTCGTTAAACCCTTTGAGTTGCAACAGACGACACCAGGTCCGTATGGTTCATGCTTCGGGCGCCAAAACCAATTTACATTGTGATTACCAAATAGAATAGCCTCCGTCCACAAATAGCGTTGACCCCGTCACATAAGTCGATGCATCAGATGCGAGAAACAGCACGCTACCGATAATTTCCTCCGGTCGACCGAACCTGCGAAAAGGGATCTTGCGCATCAAAAAAGTCCGGTGCCGTTCATCCTGTTGTTGCACTTTGGTCATCTCGGTCTTAAAGAACCCGGGGGCGATGCAGTTGACCCTGATATTATAGGGTGCCCATTCAAGCGCCAGCGCTCTTGTCATTTGGATGATCGCCGCCTTGGACGCGCAATAGTGCAAGGATCTATTGGAGGCCATTTTCCCCAGTACCGACGCAATATTGATAATATTCCCCTGTTTACTATCAATCATGCGCTTGCCAACGGTCTTGCTCAGATTGAACACCGAGTTGAGATTCGTTTCGATGACGCGATTCCACTCCGCCTTAGAGATCTCGGTCGTTTTACTCATGGCTGAAATGCCGGCATTGTTAACCAGGATGTCGATCCGGCCGAAGATGCCTATCACTTCGTCCACCATCTGGCGAACCCCCTGGTCATCACAGACATCCACCTGGCAGACCCTGGCGATCCCGTTTATTTCTGAGATCTCGTGCACCGTATCCTCCAAAGCATCCTTATCTCTACCTATTGCAATGATCGTTGCACCGGCCTGCGCCATCCCGACAGCCATGGCCCGTCCCAACCCCCTGCTTGCACCAGTGATCACTGCAATTTTATCTTTTAGATCGAAAAGGTTCATATCAACTCCGTTTCGCATTGCTTTTATTGCCACGTCAGATCGGGCAAATCAAATCAACCTTACAGGCACGTATTGTCTACCTGGATCACGGTTGCGTCTCCCTGGGCCAATCCTCCACAAATGGCTGTTGCGGCAATACCACCACCTCGCCGGCGCAGTTCATACATGGCCGTCATCAAGATCCTGGCACCGCTGGCGCCCACGGGGTGACCGATGGCAATAGCACCACCGTTTGGATTGGTCTTTTCCTTCAATTGGTGCCATCCGGTGTCATTCCCTCCCGATAGAATTTTTGTGGATACCAAGGGCACTGCTGCGAAAGCCTCATTGATTTCAATCAGATCGAGCTGATCCACGCCCATGTTTGCTTTTTTCAGTGCTTTCTGAATGGCGTAGGCCGGGACTTCGGCTATTCTCCGCGGTTCTTTGGCGGCACTGGCCACGGAAAGAATTTTAGCCATTACGGGTAGACCTTTTTTATCAGCGACATCTCGTCTGGTGATGACGATGGCCGACGCGCCCGCATCCAAGCCCGGGGAGTTACCGGCCGTTACGCTGGGGCTGCCATAAACCGGATTTAACTTGGCCAGGCCGTCCAGGGTGGTCCATGATTTGGGGAATTCGTCTTCCGTGAAAAGGATCGGGTCTCCCTTCCGCTGGGGGACGGCCACCGGCGTCAATTCTTCTCCTACTTGAAACTTTCCGGCTGTTTTGGCCGCCTGGTATTTCATTTGGGACCCGTATGCCCATTCATCCTGCATCTCCCTGCTGATATCGTATTCAGCAGCGACTTCGCCGGCATCCGCGGCAAGGGACTTAAATCCCACATACATGATCGGATTCAGGTGATCCACCATCTGCGGTTTTCCAAGTCCAGTGCCCCACCGATGGCCGTTTAATACAAGCGGCGTGTTGCTCATGTTTTCCGCTCCCACAGCCATGCAAATATCTGCATCACCCAGCAGAAGTGATTTTCGTCCCAAATGGATTGATGTCATGGAAGAGCAGCATGCCCGATCAATCGTCAGAGAAATGGTTTCAGGCGACAATCCAGCATGTATGAGGGCTTGCCGACCGACAACATTATATAACAGTGCCGCTTCCGACTGGATGCACATTCCGTAATAGACCTCGTCGACTTCGGCGGGCCCAAGCCCTGTTCGTTGCATCATCTCCCGGATCACCACTTCTCCGAGTTTTGAACTATGCATTTCCTTTAATGCGCCGCCGAACTTGCCGAAAGGGGTTCTGGCCGCACTTACGATAACCAGGTCGTTTCCATCCTTCATCATATCCTCCTCAAAAAAAACCATTAGCCTGTCAGCTGAGACATGGACAGGCGATAACTCATCTCTATGATTCATCCTTCAATCGATCTTGGATCACTTCTTTTCGTATTTGTACCAGCCTTCACCGGATTTTCTCCCCAGCCTGCCGGAGGCAACCCGATGGTTCAGGCTTTGTGTTGCACGAAACCGGTCTCCAAATACCCGGCAAAGGGCTTCACAGGCGGAGATTTCGATGTCCAGGCCGGAAAAATCCGCCAGTTCGAACTGACCCATAGGATGCCCAAAAGCCAGTCGCAGGGTCTTGTCAATGTCTTCTTTTGACGCAAGGCCCTCGTCGTACAAACGATAGCACTCGAGCCGCAAGGCCAGCAGCACCCGGGTGCTGATAAATCCCTGAGAGTCCTTGCAAACGACCACTTCCTTGCCGACTGTGTTGGCAAAGCTCCGGATGATATCAACCGTTTCATCCGAGGTGTCCAACCCCTTGACGATTTCGATCAATTTCATAACCACCGGAGGATTGAACCAATGCATGCCGATTACCCTGGATGGGTTCCTTACGACGGAAGCAATTTCTGTAATACTGTACTGGGAGGTATTGGAGGCCAGAATCGCTTCAGGTTTCGTCAATTCGTCCAATCGCTTGAACAACTGCTTTTTCAGCTCAATCTTTTCGGGCGCGGCTTCCACAACCAGGTCAGCCTTCCCTACGGCCTGTAAAAAATCGGTGACAAATAAAATGCGCGCAAGGATATCGTCTTTGTCAGATGCATTTATCTTTCCCTTTTTGATGCCGCGCTCAAGGGACTGATCTATTTGGGATTTTGCCTGCTTTAGTAAATCTTCCGATATGTCATTTAAATGAACGCTGAATCCTGACGTAGCAGCCACCTGGGCAATCCCATGCCCCATAATTCCGGCACCGATAACCGCGATATTCTTCAACTTCATCTGTAATACTCCTTTAAAATTCATTTTTATCCGGAAAAAGACTTGTCGAACATATAGACAACCGGATCCGCGTCCGATCTTAATTCTGAGATTTTTCCATCAGTTCTTTTCAGAAGGGTCTCGATATAAAATCGGGCACATGCCACCTTGCCATAATAAAAGGCACCATCCTTTTTCTTACACAACGTTTCCGGTTCGGTTTCTTCCCCGTCCAGTTCCTTTAGCCTGGGGTAGGCAATTGTCAGTTGCCATAAATGCATCCAACCCAGGATCACGTCTCCAATTGTTTCTAATAAAGGTGCAGCCTTGGCGTAAAGCGACGGCATATTTTTGGCCTCAGCCAGCGCAATCAAATGAGTGACGACTTGTTCCAACTTGTCTTTTATATCCTTAACGGCGTTTGCGCACGATTCCAGCGAGGAGTTCGAGCCTGCGACTATAATGGTCTGATCGATTTGCTTCATCAGTTCACTGAAATGAACGAATTTGTCGGCCAAAAGCTTTCTGAATAAAAGGTCAATGGCCTGTATACCGTTTGCGCCTTCGTAAATAGCAGCGACCTTGCAGTCCCTGGCAAGCCTTTCAAACGGATAGTCCGAGCAATAGCCATTGCCTCCCGCGCACTGGATGGCCAGGCCGGTCATCTGCCAGGCGTTGTCTGTGAGGTAAGCCTTCAAAACCGGGGTCAGCAACCCCACCAGTCCATGCCAGCGCTCTCTTTCTTGCCCATCGGTCACCCCGGCATGATCGATACACCAACCAATGTAATAGGCCAGTGCGCGGCCCCCTTCAGCATATGCTTTCATGGTTAATAGCATCCTCTTGATATCGGGGTGTGTCACGATGGTCACCTGTTCTTCGGCTTCCGATCTTGCGGCGTATACCGATGAGCCCTGTTTTCTGTTCCGGGCATATTCCACGGCATGAAGAAAAGCGGCCGATGTGTAAGACAACCCCTGTACCCCGACAAGCAGACGCTGTTCGTTCATCATGTGAAACATCTCCATGATGCCCTTCCCTCTTTCTCCAAGGAGATAAGCCGTGCAATGTCCCTTGTCGCCGAAGGCTATTGTGCAGGTGGGAAAACCGTGAAGGCCCATCTTCCGCTCGATTCCCGTGCAGACCACATCGTTTCTTTCGCCGAGGTTGCCATTGTCGTCTGAAAGATACTTCGGGACGATAAACAGTGACAGGCCCCTAGTGCCCGGAGAGTCTCCCTCAACCCTGGCCAGGACCATATGGATGATATTCGGGGTTAGATCATGTTCTCCTGCGCTTATAAAAATCTTGGTTCCAGTCAGTCGATATGTCCCGTCGGCGTTGGGCGTTGCGGTGGATTGGATGGCACCGACATCACTGCCGGCATCCGGCTCGGTCAAACACATGGTGCCCATCCATTCTCCCGAATAGAGCCTTGTCATATAAAGAGCCTTCTGATCATCCGTGCCGAATAGCTCCAGAACTTTTGCACCGGCATGGCACAATTCGGCTGCGCCGAAAATGTAGAAACCAGCCGCATAGAATATTTCGGCAACAGCCGTTCCGATAGACATGGGAAACCCATCGCCCCCCACCTCCCTGCTGTCGCACATGGCAAGCCATCCGCCTTCCTTGAATTTTTCATAGGCACTTTGGAAACATTCCGGTAATTTCACCGAAGCGGTTTTCGGATCAAAAGCGCAGCCCTCCCGGTCCCCCGGTTCGATTGTCGGTAAGAATACCGACCTGGCAAACCGGTGGGCTTCGGTGAGCACCATTTCGAACCCTGAAACTTCCTTGAATTTCGGATGCCGGCACAACTCTTCAATGTGCAGCATTTCGTTTAGAACGAACAACTGATCTCTTTTGTCCACCAGCAGTGTAGCCATCCACGCTCTCCTGATCACATTTTAGTGCTACCACTCTTCAGCGAGGCTCATTGAACAATACGAGCCAAACTCGTCGGTTTCCATTCCTAATAATTTATGCGCCTTTTCCAGGTATCCCTGCCAGCGCCTTTGCCAGCTCGATCTTCTCCTTGAGCCGCCCCTCACGGAATATCATGATCCGCTGCGCCTGGGGCGAACCAGCACCATGCATCGATTCCACCATGGCCGTACCCCCGGTCATGGCCTCGATCAAACGACCGATCTTGATACGCTCCTCGACGGGAATGTCGGAAATGCCTTTAAAATATTTTTTGACCAGAGGCCCGACATCCTCGCTGCGCAGATCATGCTCGCTGGGCAAAGTGGCGATGAAACCGCCTGCAAGATCAATGGCCAACCGCGCCACTTCGAAATGGAAGCGGGTGACGTTGTGTTTGCAAATGTTGGCCAGCATGGTATCCACCATGAATGCGCCGGACGGCGTTGGCACCCCCTCCGCCGAACAGGCGATGGACGAGCTGTACAAGGTTTCACTGAGATGGATCATTTCCGTTATTTTGTCGCGCACATGGGATCCGCCGGACGTTCCCTGAATCTGGGACAGATAGCTGACGGCGCCGGTCAACACATCCATGAGGCCGGTCTTGCAAGCACCGTAATTGGCCCGGTGGTGCGCCGCGAACCTGTAGACCAACAGGCCGGTGAAATCCGTTTCGCCGTCCATGAATACGTTCTCCCATGGTATAAACACGTCATCAAACACGATCACCGCCTCGCCGCCGACGGCACCGAATGATGGATTGCCCGTGTCTATCATCTCCTTGAGATCCCGACGGCTGTCGTTGGCCTGACGGCCGAAGATCATGGTGATGCCAGGAGCGTCCACCGGCACCGAACAAACCACTGCAAAATCTTTGGAGGTTTCATCCATGGCCGTGGTCGGCATGACCAGGATTTCATGGGAGTTGACGGCGCCCGTCATATGCAGTTTGGCGCCACGTATGGTGATTCCTTCACTGCTACGTTTTGAAATGTGTACATACTGATCGGGGTCATCCTGCATGGCGGGCCCTTTGGAACGGTCGCCTTTGGGGTCGGTCATAGCGCCCACCACCATAAGATTTTCATCCTGTATGCGAACAAGCCATTTCTTGAACCGCTCCAGATATTCGGAGCAGTGTTTTTGATCGATCTCATATGCAACGGAATAAACGGCATTGATGCCGTCGAATCCAACACAGCGCTGAAAACAGGTACCGGTTTTTTGTCCGAGCACCCGGAGCAACTTGATCTTCTTTATCAGATCCTCCGCGTTCTGGTGAATATGGGTAAAACGGCTGATTGTTCTTCCGGTTAAATGAGATGTTGCCGTTGCCAACTCCCGATGGTTCTCCGAACTGGCAACCGCATAAGTCATCGCGGCAGCGCGCACGTGAGGCGCCGTTGCCAGGTGGGTTGTCACGTCATCTATTATTTGGCCTTTGTAGTAAATTTTGGGGGATAAACTCTTGAGGCTTTCCATATAGTCTGCGCCGGTTTTGATTTTCATTTCCTTCTCCAGTATGAGGCGTTGAGCAAATATGCGAATGTCGTCACCTATATAGATGGAAGGCTCGTTACCGCTACCCTCCAGCTTATGGAGACAAAAAGAGGCAATAAGCATACCAATAAATACGCTGGCGCATTCGGGTCCAGATGGGCAATAGAAAACAATAAGCCGGCAGGTGCCTCACGAATGCGTTCGGATTTTTGTATGATTTTTAGACATTACGTGTCCTTTTTTCGGACAATTTGTTGTCTGAACCTGCCTCATTATCTGCCGGCCGCACATAAGATGTGCTTCGGCTCAAGCACAACGCCTCTGTTTTCGAACCTTTTTTAAACAAAGGTATACTCCTTGCTATGACAATATTTAGAGCCCCGACGGGCTCGCTTTTCATAATCATCCACGGGTCGATTGAATCTAAACCCAAAGATGACAGTATGGGCATCTCAATACTTAAAGGGGGGGTAAATCATGAACTGGGCCGCATTCTTATCATTTTTCCATCCTATGGCAGTTTGTATTATTTGTGGATTATGGGTGCTGTGGCTACTGAAGCGAGACTATTCAGAGCAGTTGCTTTCTGATGAAAGAGAAAAAAAGAAAATCAGTTTGAAAGAATAAATCGGTTCGAAATTTTTTGGAGTAATAAATGTACAGGCTACAAAACAAATCGTTCTGGGTAAAAATCTCCCCCGGGGTCTCGTCCAAGCGCCATATTGATTGCTACCCGGATCATCCAGCCACCCATGAAAAACACGGAGAGGGATCATGCTGACGAACGTTATTTTTTTCGGAACGCTTATCGTTTATGTAATAGTTTCGTTTTATGTCGCCAGATATATTAAAAACGCTAAAGATTATTATGTGATGGGGAACAAGGCCACGACACTTTGGGTGACCGGGTCATTGACCGCTAGTTATACCAGTGCCGTTACGTTTGTTGGAATCGCCGGGATAGAGTACCTCAATGGGCCACCCATTTTCCTGCTATGCTACGGAAGTTGGCTTGGAATGGTTATCGCCATGCTTTATGTGGGTAGAAAACTCAGAGCCATGGGTTCCATGACCATGCCGGATTTTATCCAGAATAGATATGGGTCAACAACCCGTGTAATTGCTACCATTATTATGATCATCGGGTTGTTGGGATACGGCCTGGTCCAGTTTATGGGCGCAGGCGTCCTCTTAAGCTCACTTTTGGGGATGTCGTATGAATCGGTAGTGCTTATTTTTGCCGTCGCCCTGATTTTATTCTGCGCTGCCGCCGGGATGTGGAGCGTGATGGTCACGGATACCATTATGCTGATTACGATTTTAATGGGGTGTTTTATCATAGCGCCCTTGTTGATTTTAAAAACCGGCGGGTTTGATGAGATCACCCATGGCCTGATGCAAAAAAGCGAGCTATTCTGGAGCGCGGGCGGAGCGGTGTATAAAATGCCAATGGGCTGGACCATTGGGCAATTCGTCCTTTGGGCGCTCTTCTTCCCTGTAGCTCCTTGGTTGGCCATGAGGGCCTTTCCGGCCAAAAACGATTTTGTGCTGATGCGCTCGATCAGTTGGTCCACTTTTTTTGCCACGGCAGGCGTCGTTCTGCTTTTTCTTGGCGTTTCATCTGTATATTTGGTCAATCCTGATATCAAACCGGCAGATCAAGTGTTTATCTGGGCGTCGCAAAATATGGTGGGGCCGATATTGGGAGGTGTTGGAATAGCAGGCATTATGGCGGCCATCTTGTCGACATCCTCTTCCATCTTTATCGCCACAGGGTTTGCACTATCAAGGGATTTGATAGAAAGAGCATATAGTAAGGAGTTTTCTGAAAAACAAAAAATTTCGATCGCACGCATTGCACAAGTCGTCATTGGTGTTGTCATACTGGTTCTCACTCTATTAAAACCTCTGGCGATCTATTGGATCGGGGCATGGGCCGGGGCCCTTTTCGCAACGGCTTGGATGCCGATGATGTTTGGCGGATTCGAATCCAAAAGAGTCACCCGGCAGGGTGCCATTGCCTCCATGATCGTAGGTATGTTCAGCTATATTGCGCTGTATCAAATGGTCAAAAAAATGAAACTGTTTGCATTGCCGTTTAACATGGACCCGGTTATTGTCGGAATCGTTTTATCAGGCATCGTGCTTTGGATCGTCTCGCTCATGACCAAGCCCAACGCTTCTGACGTTGCGAATTATGACGAAATGCTGACACAAAATTTATCCAAAGAAGCTGTTGCATTCTATACCTATGAAGAAATAAAAAAGGAAATATCGGCGACGAAAGTCACCGCATGGTCACTCATTGCATTAAGCGTTGTTTTTTTCGGCTATCTTATAATTCGGATAGTTCCTGCGGTTTCATGATGCAACCTTTTGTTTATTGAACACCGATTCCATTGCCGTTTACATCCCGGGTGGCAAATAATTTAGTATCTGCTGCCTGGGAGCCCATAACGATCGAGGTATACGATTACATTGATAGGGAGGAATATCAGAAATGGAATTTATCAGGGGATGTCCGTCTACCTCCATGGACGATTACCAGTTAAATATCACCACACTGATCAGACATGCCGCCAGGAATTTTCCGGAAAGGGAGATTGTTTACAGGACCAATGAAGGGATATGCCGCTACAATTATAAAGATGCTTATACCCGAATAAAAAAACTGGCGACTGCGATCAAAGGGCTGGGAATTCAGCCCGGAGATCGCATTGGTGTATTGGACTGGAACACGCATCGATTCTTCGAAGCTTACTTTGCCATTCCAGGCACCGGCGCCGTTTTGCTGCAAATGAATTTGAGATTGGCAAGCATTGAATTGGAGTATGTGGCCAATCACAGTGAAGCCAGGTATATTTTTGTCGACGAGTCCCTCCTGTCCGTTGCGGAAGAGATCGCTCCCAAGCTCAAAACGATTAAGGGCTTTGTCATCATGACGGATAAAAAGCCTGGAAGTATCGAAACGACCTTGTCGCCGGTCTATTATTACGAAGACTTGATCGAGAACGTTGTTTTTGATGAATATGACTGGCCGGTAATTGATGAAAAATCAGCTTATAGTGCCTGCTACACCTCGGGGACCACGGGTGCGCCGAAAGGCGTATACTACTCTCACAGGTGTATCTATCTGCATGCCATGATGTATGCCCTGTTTGCGAAAATCCGACATACGGACACACTGATGCAGCTCGTTCCAATGTTCCATGCGCAAGGATGGGGGATATGGCAATCCGCCGTGCTCATGGGGGCCAAAATTATCTTGCCGGGCAGATATAGCCTTGAAGATGCGGATGCCTTAATTGACCTGATGAATCAGGAAAAAATGACGGCAGTTATGGGCGCGCCCGCACTCTTTATGGCATTTTTGCAGCAAATCGAAAAAATGGACGAAAAACCAAATTTTTCAGGTGCAAGAATCATGTGCGGGGCTACAGAGCCCCCTCTGTCCATGATGAGGGGCTGGAAAGAGCACACTGGAGCCGAATTTATTCATATTTATGGAGCCACCGAAACAACACCTCTTTGCCTGTGTAACGTGTTGCGGCCTTCGCTCGAAGACAAACTGTCCGATGAAGATAAATGGGAGCTGATGAAGAAGCAGGGCATTCCCGTACCAGGCCTCGATGTGAAAATTGTAAATTTTGAAGGAAAAGAAGTTCCCCATGACGGTGTGACGGCTGGTGAAATATTGGTGAGAGGACCTTGGGTAACAGGCTCGTATTACAAGGACAGCCGAAGCAAGGATTCTTTTGTTGATGGATATTGGAAGAGCGCTGATGCCGGATCGATCGACTCGAATGGCTACATAAAAATCGTGGATCGATACAAGGATTTGATCAAAAGTGGCGGTGAGTGGATATCTTCGATTGACCTGGAAAACGCCATGGCCGCACACCCATTGGTAGAAGAGGCGACGGTTGTGGGTCTTGAACACCCGAAATGGGAAGAAAGGCCGTTTGCTCTGGTCGTGTTAAAAAATACCGCCAAAGATCAAAAAGTATCCGCAAAAGATATTCTGGATTTCATCGCACCGAAATTTGCCAAGTGGCAGCTTCCGGACGAAGTGCGATTTGTGGATGCGATACCAAAAACAAGCGTCGGAAAATTTAACAAAAAGGAAATCCGCAAAATCTTCAAGGAAGAATATTCGGCATAGGTATTCTTTTGAAGAAATTTTTCGATTTACTTTTAAAAATAGTTACGCCGATGAAATAATATTGAAAGGTGATAGAGCAGGATGTACTGCTATCACCTTTCTTTTTTTTATTCTCCAGCGCGATGGGAACCCCCATAAATGGTTAAAAGGACCGCTCTTGGATTTTCCAGGCGGATGTGTCGCCCCAACGCAAGGCTGCGATCTTTCCGTCCGTTATGGGGAGTATATTACCGATAAAAAACTTGGCGCTTTCGATCTTGCCGGAAAGGTGGGCCGCTTCACCATTTTTCCGGATGAAGGCGCTGTGTTCCTCCGGAGCGGTAATTCTTCTTTTCAAATAGATGGCGTTCAATTTATCACGGGCTACCAGGGCGCCCCAAAAGAGAAAATAGGCCAGCAGGACATCTCCCACCGCATCCAGGAAAGGCGTCGCTTTTAGGAGTGGATAATAAACGCCTACGCCGGCCATCCGTCCACTGAAATGTGAAGGTAAATTCGCGAGGTCCTGGGCGCTCTTTTCCAATTGAACGGCATAGGGCTCCAATTCAGGAACATTTTTTGCCGGCAAAATCTTGTGCGTCAGCTCCTCAAGCAGGCCCTTCAGGGCGTTCCCATTTCGCCGCAATGCCTTACGAAGAGTGAAGTCGATGGCCTGGATGCCGGTCGTACCCTCAAAAATACAGGCTATCTTTGAGTCTCGCAAGATTTGCTCAACGGGGTAATCGCGCAAATACCCGTACCCGCCGTGTACCTGAATCGCCTGGGAAGCGATCTCAAAGGCTTTTTCAGTGGGGTATGCTTTGCAAACCGGCGTCAGCAATTCGATAATTTCGCGCCATTTAACACGAATTGCCTCGGTATGCCCATTCTCCATGCGGTCCATGGCATACCCGCAATAATATAGCAACGCCCGCATGCCATCGATGTACGCCTTCATCGACAAAAGTACTCTTCGAATCTCGGGATGTTCGATGATTTCGACCTGATTGCCCTGTGTAGCGCTCGACACGCACGCTCCCTGCCTTCTGCCTTTTGCGTAGCTGAGCGCGTGCTGGTAAGCAGCGGAGGCAGTTCCCAATCCCCAAATGCCCACCTCGAGCCGCGAAGAGTTGATCATGTGGAACATGGTTTGGATGCCTTCACGTGCTTTGCCGATCAGGTATCCAACACAACCGCCCTTTTCACCGAAAAGCATGGTCGTTGTGGGCGACCCATTCAAACCCATTTTGTGCTCGATACCGATGCAGCGCACATCATTGGACGCACCGAGGGTACCGTCTGCATTCACCCGAAACTTTGGCACGATAAAAAGGGACAGGCCTTTGGTTCCTGGGGGATCCCCCTCGATGCGGGCCAGCACCATGTGTACGATGTTTTCCGCGATATCGTGTTCGCCATTGGTGATAAAGATCTTCTGTCCAGTAATTGAGAACATATCATCGGAGATTCCGACGGCCTTAGTTTCGATAGCCCCAACATCGGACCCGGCGCCGGTTTCAGTGATCGCCATGGTCCCCGTCCATTGGCCGCCATACAATTTCCCAAGGTACGATTTTTTTTGTTCCGCCGTCCCAAACTTTTCGATCAATTTTCCGGCATCCTGTGACAAGTTGGCGTAGCACATAAAAGGGAAATTGGCTGCCAAGAATAGTTCATGGGTTGCATATTTGAGGACTTTGGGAAGCCCCTGCCCGCCGAGGGCTTCGTCCTCGCAGGGCGTGAGCCACCCACCCTCGACAAAATCCTGATAGGCTTCCCTGGTTCCGGGCACCGACAGAACACGTCCTTCACTGAATTTTGCGCCGATTCGGTCACCGTCGAGATTTAGAGGCAAAAGAATCTTTTCCGCAAATCTTCTAGCCTCATCTATGATCAGTCGAAAAGCCTTTTCGTTCCAATCCTTAAACCGTTCTTCTTTAAAAAGGTCCTGAATATGCAGTAAATCGAATAGAACAAACTGGAGGTCTTTATCATCTGATAGCAAACCGGCCATTTCATAATCCTTCTTCCAGTCACTGTTTTTCCTTTGTGCAAATGTAATATTTATAACCGCTCGAAAATCGTGGCCGGCGCCATGCCAATCCCCGTGCAAAGCGAAACAAGTGCATATCTGGCATTTCGCCTGTGAAGCTCTGATATCGCGGAAATTGCAAGACGACAGCCTGTATTCCCGACCGGGTGGCCCAAGGCCATGGCGCCACCATTGACATTGAGTTTTTCACGAGGCGCTTCCAATTCTTTGACCCACGCCAGTGGGATGGGAGCAAAAGCCTCATTGATTTCGAACAGGTCAATGTCGTTCATCGAGAGGTTAGCTTTTTTGAGCACCTTCGGGGTTGCCGCAATGGGACCGGTCAGCATCAGGGTCGGATCAGATCCGACCACCGCACTGGCAACTATTCGAGCCATTGGGGTCAGGTTCAATGCTTTAATTTTACTTTCACTCATCAAGACAACGGCTGATGCGCCGTCGGTAATTGTACTTGAAATGCCGGCCGTTATCCATCGGGTGCCAGGCAGCACTTTCAGCGCTTCGAGTGTCTCATGACTGGTTTCCGGCCGGATGCATTCATCGCTGTCCCGGATGATTTCCTTGCCTTCCTTGTCCACGCCTTTGACGGGCATGATTTCCTTTCGGAAATAACCATTGATGGTCGCATGGTGCGCTTTCTGATGGCTTTCTATCGCGAAGGCGTGACAATCCTCTCGTGTGATTCCCCATTTGTCTGCAATCATCTGCGCCGCTGCGATCTGGTTCGGCTCACCGTATTTTTCCAGGTAGTATGACCCGTATGGACTCCCCATGGGCTTTCCGTTAAAAAGGGTGCCATTCAAATCCGACATAATGGTATATTTTGAAAGGAGTTCGCAGCCAGTCGCAATGACAATGTCCATGATGCCAGAGGCGATCATGGCTCCCCCGAACTGGATTGCCGAAAGACTGCTGCCACATTGGCGATTGATCGAAATACCGGGCACACTGATGGGCAGGGACGAGGCCAACACACCTGTGCGTCCCAAGGTTCCGCCCTGTTCACCCACTTGATACACGGTTCCGTTGATGACATCATCCACTAGCTCAGGGTCCAGATCGATGCGCCGCACAACTTCGTCGATAACAGCACCCAGCAGTTCCGGCGCCATCCAATTTCTCAGATAGCCATTATTCTTTCCTACCGGTGTCCGGGCGGCACTGACAACATAAACGTCTTCCATTTGTAAAACCCCCTTTTATTAAGTGCCAACTCCTTGGAGTAAAATTACTTTTTTCGGATCTGCCAAGTACCATTTAGAATGCTGCAAACCTCATCGCTCGCGTCCTTGATCTCTAAACTCAAGTCAAAATCGGCTTTGCCATCCGCCATGGCCATGGTTTTGATGCGTTCGGCTTCTTCGGTTGGCAACATCACCTCCACCGTAACATTCGTCAGAGCCATTTTTCGGAAACGAATCGAAAGCTGCTTGACGATAGGGATAAAAATGGAATTATCGAAAGAGGCATGGAAAATGGCCCCACCGGCCATCTCACCCAAGGTAAAAAGGGAACCGGCATAAATACAGCCGATATGATTTATGTTATTCGCCATGGGCAACATCAGCTTGGCGTAATTGGGTCTGAAGCCCACAACTTTCACACCCATTTTTTCGACAATGGGTATGGTCTTTTCAATGATTGCAACCGGGTCCTTGCTGTCCATGGTTTTGTGTCCTTCTTTCAATGAGCTGTCATTGCATTTTGCTTTCGCTCTAGTGCCCTGAGATCTTTGCGCAGAATTTTTCCGATCGGACTTTTGGGCAACACATCTATAAATTCTATTATTCTGGGGACTTTATAGGGAGCAAGCTTTTGCCTGCAATATTCAATGATCTCCTGCGCGTCCGCGGCCTCATTTTCTTTAAGCACAACATAGGACTTCACTGTCTCACCACGATATTCATGGGGGACACCGATTGTGCAGGCCTCTAAAATCTTCGGGTGCGCGAACAGGAGTTCATCAACTTCCTTGGGATAAACATTGAATCCGCTGGCCACGATCACATCCTTTTTGCGGTCGACGATAGTCAAATACCCATCTTCGTCCAAAAATCCGATATCGCCCGTATGAAGCCAACCATTTTTGAGCACGTCCTCAGTCTCGGCCGGCTTGTTCAGATAGCCCTTCATGACTTGTGGGCCTTTCAGTAAAATCTCTCCTGCTTCTCCGGTTGGCATTTCACGGGTTCCTTCGATCAAATCGACGATCTTCAGGTCCGTGTTTGGATAAGGGATGCCCACCGTGCCATCCTTTTCGAGACCGGACCAGGGGGTCGCGGTTGACATTGGGCATGCTTCCGTAAGTCCGTATACATTTATAACCGGAACGTTTCTCAATTTCTTGAGCTGGCGCAGTGTCTCAACAGGAAGGGGTCCGCCACCTGTCATATAGGCCTTTACAAACGACAAGTCCATCTCCCGAAACTCCCTAAAAGCGAGCAATCCCACAAAAATGGTCGATACGCCCGGCAATATGGTCGGTTTCGTATCTCCTATGATGCTTACCAGCACCTCGGGGGTTGGTTTTGGCACGAGAATGATTTTCCATCCGGAATAGATGCTCTTGTTATGCATCGTGTATCCGGCCGAGTGGTAAACCGGGTATACCAGCGGCCAGCTTTCTTCCCCATCAACGGTGTCATGCATCCACACACTGTACTGCTGAAGGTTGCAGGAAAGGTTGGCATGGGTCAGCATCACGCCCTTGCTGACACCTGTGGTGCCGCCCGTATATATGATATTGGCGACGTCGTCCCATTGGGCCGCATTGGCCACCGGCTCGGCGACAGCTTTTCCGATGATTTCTTGGAATCGGACCACGTGTGGAGGCATTGGCTGTATGGGTTTCGCGGCTATACTACCTTCGGGTGCGTAATCGTCCGAAGCGCTCGTAATAATGGTGTGGATCTTTGTTTTGCCGCAAAGGTTCAGGGCCTTATCCAGGTTGTCATCTGTAATAATGAGAAACGACGCTCCGGAATCGTTGAGCTGATAGGTTAATTCCGACTCTGTGTACAATGGATTGTTCATGGCGGTGATCGCCCCGATCCGCAAAACCGCCTGACAGGCAATCACGACCTGGGGAACATTCGGCAGTAAAACAGCGACCTTATCCCCTTTATGCACGCCCAGGTCCGTCAGGGCGCGCGCAAAACGGTTAACCAAATCGTCTAATTGGCCATAGGTCAATTCAGCGCCTTGGAAATAGATTGCGACACGGTCTTGAAACTTTTTGGCCGATCGTGCCAGGATTTCCGGCATCGTGATCTTCTCGAACTCTATTTCTGCCGGGACCTCCTTGGGGTAACTCTTGTGCCATACTCTTTGAAACATTTCAGGACCCTCCTATCCCTTTCACATAAGTTATGCCCATCAGGAAGCAACGACCATACCATATAATATTTTCTATGCCCGCCAACAAACAGCAAGCCTCTGTTTTGAATCACCTGATAGGGATGCAATTGCCTGTTTTCCGATTCTCGGACAAGCACTGTCCGAAATACGGACTTCTCATATGGATCCAAACCGCTGCAGGAGCTTAAAACCCACGCCCCGTCCGAGTCACTCGAGCGGCATATTTTTTGCTTTTAATCAATAGACTCAAAGTACCATCTATTTGGCAGGCAGTGTGATCACTGGCCGTGGCATGATTGCTCTCATGGCTGGGCTGCTTAAACCATTCAACGGAGGGTGGCGAGATGAAAAAGAAGAGAATCGTAAGTCTGATTGTAACAAGTCTGTGTTTGTTGTTTCTTTCTGTTCCATTTGAATCCCAGGCCAAGGGGAAAGAGGCCGTCATCGGCTTCATCGGTCCGTTGACTGGTGGAGCCGCCTTCTTGGGAGTGGATGCCTTGAACGGCGCTCTGCTTGCGGCCGACCATATCAATGCGGCCGGTGGCATTGTTGTCGATGGTCAGAAATACACGGTCAAAATTGAGAGCTACGATGATGAGGCGACCCCTGCCAAGGCGGTCACAGGATTGAGAAAGATGCATGACCGCTTTGAAATTCCCGTATTGATTTGCGATACCAGCGGCTCAACCATCGCCATCACTGAAATCAACGAACGATTGGGCGTCTTATGGACGGGGTTCGCCACCCATCCAGCCATTACGACAAAAGGCAACAAACTCGTTCTTAGATCCTACCCACCCTCTGGTCCCACTACCGCCCTGGGTGTCGACATGGCCGTAAAAGTCCTGAAGGCCAAGACTTTTGCAGTCATATCCGACGCCAGCGACTACGGCCGAACCCAGGAGGAGCAGTTCCGAAAACAATTTGAAGAAAAGGGACTCCAGCACCTGGCAACCGAATGGTTCGACCAGCGCAAGGATTCGGATTTTCGCGTCTTGCTGACCAAAATCAAACAACTCAATCCGGATGCACTCGTAGTTTGCGCCTATGACGAGGCAACCGGTCAGGTCATTAAGCAGGCGCGTGAGATGGGATTGACGGCGCCCTCGGTGACCAGCACGGGCTTTCAGACAAAAGGAATGGAAATTGCCGGCGCTAAAAACATCGAAGGCGGCGTCGGCGTCACCGGTCCAACCGGGTTTGATCCGCCCCCTCAATCCTTGTTGAATTACAGGCAGGCATACCAGAAGCGTTTCGGCGGCGTGCCGGCATCTTACGGGGAAAATAATTACGAACTCGTATTCGCCATCGCCCGTGGCATGGAGAAAGCCAGTACGGTAACAGATGCACATAAAATCAAGGCAGGCATGCATACCGCGGTTCCTATCGCAAAAGAAAACCGCACGGCATGGATCGAAAAATGGGACGACACCGGGGAGGTGACCCTCTGGCAGAGCGGCTTTGTATTCAGGGACGGCAAACGCTTGGATGAGTTCGGCAAAGAGCTGGCGCCCCCGGAATATTAGGATTTGTTTTCGGATGATCGGGTCTTCTATGAGCTTGCATGCATCGCGGGCCCAATCACCCGCGATGCCGTTTTAACCCCAGCCAACTTAAAGCCTGCGAGAGCGGATTAAATGGATCAGCTATTACAGCAGATGGTCAACGGCTTGATCACAGGCAGTTCATATGCCTTGATGGCACTGGGGCTTGCCCTGATTTACGGCATCATGCACGTGGCCAACTTCGCATTGGGCGCTTTTTATATGTTGGGGGCTTTTCTGACCTACTACTGCGTCCGAGCTTTTGGCGGGGCCTTCTACCTCTTAAGCCTGCCTATCGTTATGGTCATCGTCATGGGAATGGGCGCCTTGACTGAAAAATTCTGTTTTAGAAAGGTGCAGGATGCTCCCCATTCCACGGGATTCATCGTTGCCCTGGGCATATACATGATCCTGGAAGGCGGCAGTGCCGTTCTCTTCGGCGACGAATGGCGGGAGATTGCCTCGCCATACAACGCCATGAATCTCACCTTAGGTCCGATCCAGGTGACAGTTCAAAGAGTGCTGATATTACTGGTGTGTGCCTTCCTATCCATTGCAGTTTACCTGTTGATCATGAAATCGCTGACGGGCAAGATGATTCGGGCAACTTCTCAAAATCTGGACGCGGCCCACCTGGTCGGCATCAATGTCAACAAAATGTACCTGCTAACCTTCGGCATAGGTTCCGCCTTGGCCGCTGCCGCCGGCGCCATGATCGCCCCCACGTTCATGGTTGCCCCCCCTATGGGCTTAGGGCCGGTCACCAAAGCGTTTGTCGTGATCATCCTGGGGGGTCTAGGCAGTATCCGCGGAGCGGTAATCGGCGGATTTATCCTGGGCATGGTGGAAACACTCGGGGCCGCATATATCTCTTCGATGTATAAAGATGCCTTTGCATTCGGTGTCCTTGTCATCGTCTTGATTGTCAAACCGACAGGCCTGTTCCGCAATTAGGAAATTCCTGATGACCGACAAAACAAATTCACATGCGTTGTATCTCTGGCTTTCGCTGATCGGCCTGATCATACTGCTTCCATGGTTTTTGCCAGGAAGGTACTATCTGTTTCTGGCCACGATGGTGGGCATTTACGCCATCATGGTGGCGGGTTTGAATTTGATCGTGGGATTTACCGGCCTCATATCCATTGCACACGGCGCTTTTTTCGGTATTGGAGCCTATACTTGCGCCATCCTGCAAGTCAGAGGCATATTGCCCTATTGGCCGGCGCTGGCTGCCGGAACACTTTTTACGGCATTGATCGGCGCCCTGGTTGGGAAGGCCATTCTCAGAGCCAAAGGGCCCTACCTGGCCATCGGTACCATGGCCCTGAGCATCTTAACGGCTTTGGTGCTCATGAATTGGCAAAGCCTGACCGGAGGGGCCAGCTTGGGCGGCATCGACGGACCGGGTGTGTTAAAAATCGGCAGTTGGCACATCGACTTCTACTCGGGCAAGACCTACTACTATCTGGTGTATTTATTTGTCGTTCTGAGTATGACCGGCGTATATCGGCTAATTCACTCCCGTATCGGCCGTGCGTTCATCGCCATTCGAGGCCAGGAGGAATTGGCCGAGGCGATCGGCGTCAACGCCATGCGATTCAAGATCCTATCTTTCACTATCGGGTGTCTCCTGGCCGGGCTGGCCGGAGGTCTCTACGCCGGTTTCATGGGCGCCATAGATCCCGATATCGCCTCGGTTGGGATGTCGTTCAACCTGTTGGTCATGACCATCGTAGGTGGTGCCGGGACCCTGTCCGGTGCGTTTGTCGGCACGGTGCTGCTTTGGTTGCTTCCAGAGGCGCTCCAGGCTTCTGAAGAGTACAAACCGCTTTTATTCGGCATCATCCTTCTGGTGATTATCATTTTCATGCCCAAAGGCATCATGGGCCGCGTCAAGGAGCTGCATCCGGCACTGAACAAGTGGGTCAAGTGAGGGCCTTCGAATGGAATTGTTAAAAATCGTAGAATTGACAAAATGTTTCGGAGGAGTACGCGCTACCGCGCAATTGAGCTTTCATGTTGCCGACCAGGAGATCCTGGGCATTATCGGCCCGAACGGTTCGGGCAAAACCACGCTCTTCAATCTCATCACCGGCATTCATAAACCCGATGAAGGCCTGATTCTATTTTCCGGTGAAAATATAACCGGCCGTAAACCTTATGACGTGGCCCAAAGAGGCATCGCCAGAACCTTTCAAGTCACCAACATCTTTTCGGGCCAATCGAGCCTGGACAATATCATCATGGGACGCCACTGCAGGACGCGAGCGGGCGTTTGGGGTGCACTTTCCAGAAATAAGCGTACCCGGGCGGAAGAGAAGGAAAACCGTGAAAAAGCCTACGAGATGCTTTCATTTTTATCCCTTTCCGACGTCTGGGACAGGCCGGCAGAATTGCTCTCTTCCGCAGAACAGCGGCGACTGATGATTGGAATATCTCTTGCCACCAGCCCGCGCCTGCTTCTACTCGACGAGCCCACCGCAGGTATGAGCGCAGAAGAAACGGCCATGGCCGTGGCCATCATTGCCCGGATTAAGGAGAACGGTACGGCTGTATTGCTCATCGAACACAATATGAAGGTAGCCATGAACATCTGCGATCGATTTATTGCCATAGAAGGCGGTTCCAAACTGGCCGAAGGATCCCCGGAAAGCATTGCTGCCAACCAAAGGGTGATAGAAGCCTATCTGGGAAAGGATCAGATATGCTTAAATTGACAAAGGTGAGCTCATTTTACGGTAAAGTGGAGGCCGTGAAGCAAATATCCATGGAAATCGAGGAAGGAGAAATTGTCACAATCATCGGGGCCAACGGCGCAGGGAAAACCACGACACTGAGAACCATATCGGGCCTGATGAAAAGTGCCGGTAAAATCGAATTCCTGGACCAACGAATCGATGGGGTCGCTCCGGATCAGATCGTAAAAAAGGGCATATCGCACGTGCCGGAAGGAGGCGGCGTTTTTCCCCTGATGAGTGTTCTTGAAAACCTCGAATTGGGCGCCTGCTTCCGCAAAAACACAGTTCAAGCAAAAAGAGACATTGAAAAAGTTTTCGCGCTTTTTCCGAGATTAAGGGAGAGGACGCGCCAATTGGCTGGCACCCTCAGTGGCGGGGAGCGCCAGATGCTGGCCATTGGGCGGGGTCTCATGGCCGCACCCAAACTGCTCATTCTCGATGAACCGACCCTCGGCTTGAGCCCATTGATGGTACAGCAGACCGGCAGCATCATTAAGGAGATCAACCGAACAGGCCTAACGGTATTGCTTGTGGAGCAAAACGCCCGTATGGCCCTGGGTATTTCCGACCGGGGATATGTTCTGGAAACAGGCCGGATCAGCGCCCAGGGGGTCTCCAGCGAACTGGCGCAAAATGATCATGTCAAAAAAGCATACCTGGGCAAATAATCGTTTCCCATTTAGGAAAGGTCTTCTCTTTCCAAGAACTGCAGCAGGAGGTGAGTGCACAAGGCGTGTTGGAAACTTCAGCAATTCATTTTCGTGCCGCTTTAGTGCAGCGGGGGACCAGCGGTCCGCACTCTTTGCCCCTCCCCCAAAAGGTGGAGGTTTACGAGCCGTTTGCGGGCCGCGTCCATCCCGGCAGGCAAGACGCATCCTGGAAGCACAAAGACGAAATTGAGGGTGGCCGATAGACCCTTTGCCTGCGGTTGTGCGATTCCCGAAATTTGAGCAATAAATTTACCGAACCTTCAGGCCGGAGCAGGCAATAGATCCAATAATAGTGTGATTGGACTATCTTTGATAAAGAATCACTTACCCTTAAAAAGGGGTTTTCGCTTCTCTATGAAGGCAGCGGTACCTTCTTTGGCGTCTTCGCTGAGAAGCGTCCTGCAAAACAGGGTGCGCTCATTATCCAAGCCATCCCTGATCTTCATGTTCTCCCCCTGATAAATCGCCTTTTTGCAATTTTGCAGCGCGACTGAGCTTTTGCTCAATAAGCGCATTGCAAAGGCGTCTACTTCCTCCCAAAGCTTGTCATCCGGCACCACCCTGTTGACCAGCCCGATGCGGAAGGCCTCCTCTGCGGAGATGGGTTCGCCGGTGGTGATGATTTCCAGAGCCCGTGCCCGCCCCACCAGGTGCAACAGCCGCTGGGTGCCACCACCGCCAGGAATGACACCAATTTTTATTTCAGGTTGCCCGAACATTGCTGATGCGGCGGCAATACGGTAGTCGCAGGCAATGGCAATTTCGCAGCCCATGCCGAAGGCGAGGCCGTTGACGGCCGCAATAATCGGCTTGGGGCAGTCTTCAAAAATATTGGGGTTGAGCATCTGGCCCATGGATGCTCTTATTTGGTCCAGCTCGCCCAAACCCGCCCAGGCATTGACCATGTTTATATCCGCACCGGCCATAAACGCCCTGCCCGCTCCGGTGATCACTATAAGCCGGACTGCACTGTCCTCGGTCAATTCAGCCATTCCAGCGGCAATTTCATCGGAAATGTTTTTATTGTAGGCATTGAGCACTGTTGGACGGTTAAAGGTGACCTTCCCTATCGACGCATCGCGTTCTAATATGATGGAACTGTATTCCATGACAACGCCTCCTCAATTAAAATATGATTTCCCTGACTCAAATCGAAAAGGCAAACCTCGTACCAACTGATGGAGTTTACGTACTAAATGATTACAGGTCGCATTCATCACATGGTTCTAAAAAAATGTTGCAAAATCAGCATACCCGGCATACGGTAATTTTGTCCTATTTTCGGACAATGGTATTCGAAATACGGACAATAGACATGGGGCACCCCCCATGCATTTGCAGGAGGCCGATTTGCTATGAAAGGCAGGAATCGTACTAATGTATTTCCTGGAAGGCTCGCGCATGTCTTTACCGCATGGAAAGAATTCATTAGCGGAAATCGCTTAGAGCCGTCTAAAAATAATTCGAAAATTCTTCTCGAGTCTTGGCAGCGGTCACGCGGCTATGGGGTCGACCCTTATCTAAAGGGGGTTCCGCACACCCTGAAAGGACGAAAATTAGAAGCGCTGCTAAAAAGGAATGAAACTCTGATCGAGATCTGCAAGCCGTTTATGAAAGTCCTATACAGCCATGTCAAGGGATCGGGGTTTTCAGTGGTTTTATTTGATTCGACGTCCCATCTGTTAAAAGTTATTGGAGATGAGGATGTCGTGGCCGATCATCTGCGGGGGGGCTACGTGGTCGGTTCGTGCTGGTCTGAAGAAATTATGGGAACCAATGGCGTCGGAACGGTGATTGCCGAAGATACTCCCATTCAGGTGTGTGCATGTGAGCATTTTTGCAGGATCGCCCACGGATACTCCTGTTCGGGTGCGCCCCTGCACGATCCGGAGCGCAATCTCATCGGCGGCATTACTATGACCGGACTATATGAGAAGGTGACGCCGCACACGCTCGGCGCCGTAGTGGCTGCCTCGCATGCCATTGAAAATGAACTACGGCGGCAACAGGCGATTCAAGAGGCAAAAGAAGCTTACGATCTCCAACAAGCCATCTTCGAGTCATCACAAGATGCAAAAATAGCGGTCGCCAGAGACAAGAGTGTCAAACTGGTCAATGAAAAGGCCAGGCGGCTGCTGAATTTGCCAAATGATGTGGTCGGTAAAAAATTGAAAGAAGTTTTTCCTGAAAAGGAAAATGCCGTTTTTACAAAAGATCTTATATCCGCCCCCCCCCTGATTGACAGAGAATATACTGTATTCCGAGGAGCGGAACGCTACAAATTTACAGTGTCTTCGACGCCGATCCGCTCTTCATTGGAGAATGCACAGGGCAGTATTGTATCCTTAAGAGAGATCAAAAGAACCCGCAACCTGGTCACCAACACCATTGGTGCGAAAGCAAAATTTCACTTCAACGATATCGTCGGCAAAGACCCTCGCTTCTGCGCGACGCTGGAATTGGGAAAAAAGGCCGCGGAAAACGCATCCAATGTCTTGTTGTTGGGGGAAAGCGGAAGCGGCAAGGATATCTTTGCCCAAGCCATTCATCATTCCAGCAGGCGCAGATCCGGTCCTTACATTGCCATTAATTGCGGTGCAATACCCCGGGAACTGATCACCAGTGAGTTGTTCGGGTATTCTGAAGGCGCTTTCACCGGTTCAAAAAAAGGCGGCAATCCTGGCAAATTTGAATTGGCGGATGGTGGGACGATTTTCCTCGACGAAATCGGAGAAATGCCGCTCGAGTTACAGATCGCCCTTTTGCGAGTGATCGAGGAAAGAAGCGTAACCCGCATCGGCGGAAAAATGAATATGCCGTTCGATGTGAGAATCATCGCCGCCACCAACAAAAATTTGAGAGAGGAGGTCTCCAAAGGGAATTTCCGGGAGGATTTGTACTTCAGGCTAAATGTATTTACGATCGAAATGATTCCACTCAGAGCAAGAAAAAATGATATCCCACTGCTCGCACAGAGCATCATTTCGCGATTGAACGACAGCTTGGGGACAAACATCACAGATGTGGATCAGCGGGTCATGGAATGCCTGATGAATTATGAATGGCCGGGCAATGTCAGGGAACTGCAAAATATCATTGAACGAATGATAAATCTGGCCCCTGGCGTTAAACTGACGCCGGATCTGCTTCCCATGGAAATATTCACCCCTAAAAAAAACGGGATGAATCATTTTGAAAATATGGATCTCGAAGAGTTCGAACGCATCAGAATCTCTGAATTGCTTAAGTCGAATCTCTCAAAAAACGAGATCGCCCGGCAATTAAAAATTGCACGTAGCACCCTGTATCTGAAGATGAAAAAATACGGCTTCGATCATTTGGCTTAGTCGATTCGTACTGGAAACCACGGCTCCGTGCTTCGGTATACTGCTTTTCAGTACCTACTTTTACAATCTACCCCAAAAAGTCTTTTGGCCCAATATTTCCGTCTACGGGGATCAGCCCTCGTTTCAATTCCTCGAAATACTTTAGTATACCTGCGGCTTGAAACCAGGCCCGTTGCGATCATGAGCAAAAATCCGCTTTATTGAGATCACCTGTAATCACTCGTGGCACTTTTCTTGCATGAATTTCTGAAAATGAACCTTCACGATGGCCTTCTGGTGGTTGCATGGTGCCATCGCTATTACTTGATCATTAAAAACAGCAACACAGATCACAGCAGTAGGACTACATCCCATGGGACCTTTGAACGGAATAAAGATCATTGAATTCGGCGGAATAGGGGCCGTACCCTTTTGCGGACAAATGTTGGCGGACATGGGAGTGAAAATTATCCGCATCGAAAGAAAAGGCGGACCAAAGGCGCGATTGGGTGACGCCAAGTTCAATATATGGTTCCGTGGCCGCAACTCTATCTACCTTGATTTCAAGAAGCCCGAGACCAAAGAAGCCATTTTCAAGATGATCGATCAAGCGGATGGTACGATCGAGGGGTTCCGACCGGGCGTTATGGAACGGTTGGGGCTTGGACCCGATGTATGCATGCAACGAAATCCAAAACTGATTTACGGCCGATTGACTGGATATGGCCGGCAAGGCCCTTTTATGAAGACAGCCGGGCATGACATCAATTATCTAGCGCTTTCAGGTGGACTTCATGCCATCGGACATAAAAAAGGCCGGCCGGTGCCGCCTCTGAATATTATTGCGGATCTGGGCGGTGGGGGGCTCATGCTTGCATTCGGGATGGTGTGTGCGATTCTGGAAAGGGAAAAGTCAGGCAAGGGACAAGTAGTGGATATGTCCATGGTCGACGGATGCGCCGCATTGATGAGCGCATTTTACGGCTGGTGGGCAGGAGGCATATGGCGGGAAGAGCGGGGAACAAACCTTTTGGACAGTGGCGCCCCGTTTTACGACACCTATGAGACGTCTGATGGCAAATTTGTGGCGATAGGAGCCATTGAGCCTGAATTTTACCGTACTATGCTGGAAAAGGTCGGCATAGATGATGTGGGCGTCAAGGATCAGCTTAACCAAGACAATTGGGGTTTATTGAAAGAAAAATTGGCCAAGACCTTTAAATCCAAAACCAGGGATGAATGGTGCAACATCATGGAAGGGTATGACACTTGTTTTTCGCCGGTATTATCCTTCAGCGAAGCGGTCCGCCACCCCCACAATGTCGCCCAAAAAACATTCCTTGAAATAAAAGGGGTCATGCAACCGGCCCCTACGCCGCGTTTTTCCAGGACCCAAACGCAGATTCCCGCCCCACCCCAGGAACCTGACGCGGATGCGTTAGATTCGCTGGCTGAATGGGGGTTAAGTCGAGATGAAATTATGGCCCTGAAGAATAAATAAGACATTGGATACATGCCGCGTAAGATTGCGGCGATCCCGCATCCGCCCCTAAATGCGAACCGTCGCCTTGCTTAAGACCCAGCTAAACCCTTGAGTGCAAAGAAATGCCGGGAAGTCTTATTTTACGATTTTATCCTGCCTGAGTGCTTCGATTTCCGAAGAGGTATAACCCATTTCGCTGAGGACAAGATCGGTATGCTCACCAAGGGCGGGTGCCGGGAACCGGGTGCCGGTCTTGCATTGGCTGAAACGGATCGGGTACCCGGGGAGGTTGATGTTGCCAAGCCCTCTGTAATCGAAGGGTTCGACATACCCGTTTACAACGGCTTGTTCATCCGTTTCCACCTCTTCCACCCGCTGCACGGAACTGAACATAAGCTTGTGCTTTTGAAAGATCTCCATCCATTCATCTCTGGTTCTGGTGGTAAAAACCTTGTCAAAGATCGCTATCAGCGCGGGATAATCGGCGGGTCTTCCATAATCATCCGTAAAACGTGAATTCTTCAAAAGATCTGCTTGACCCGTGGCATTGCAAAACACGGCCCAATACTTTTCTTCCGGGTGATGGGTTCCCAAGACCCATCGGCCGTCTTTACAGCAAAAGCTGTTTCTCAGCGGCGAATGTTCATCACGGGCCGGCGGGACGCAAGGGTTGATTCGCAGCGCATTGGAAATTACCTGATTTGGATGCTGGAGCCACAGGGCCGTACCGTAGAGCGAAATATCCACCTGCTGGCCTATCTTCTTTCGTTCTCTGACCAGTAGGGCGGTGATGATCGCATGGCTTACTGAGATCGCCGTGGCCTGATCGAGGATGCCGAGATGAAACAGGATCGGCTCTTGCTGGCCAGTGACAAACATCATTCCGGAGCGCGCCTGACCGAGAGGGTCGAAGGCCCCGATGTCGCGCATGGGCCCTTCGGGGCCGTAGCCGGACACATTGGCGTGTATGATTTTGGGATTGACCTTTGAAAGGGTCGCATAGTCGATTCCCAGCTTCGTTTTGGTACTCGCTCGCAGATTGGTCAGGAATACATCAGCAGCTTTCACCAGACGGTGCAGCACTTCACGGCCCTTATCAGTCTTGATGTTGAGGCAGACCCCCTTTTTATTGCGGTTGGATATCTCATACATCAAACTCTCGCCGTCTCTTTTGGTGATGTCGATGCCGCCCACCTTGGTCCAGTACCGCACAGGATCTCCCGCCGGGGCTTCAATTTTGATGACATCCGCCCCTAAATCCCCCAAGATGGCGCCAGCACCGGGTCCGGCGTGAAATAAGCCATATTCCACTACTTTGATGCCATCCAACGGGCCAGGATTGCCTGTTTGTTCCAAATTGTTCGTCATGATGATGACCGTGCTCCTCTCCATATCGCTTTGCATGCATCCGTTTTCATTCGCGAGGAAAAGTCTCGCTGCTCTCTTGCGATATCTTTCAATATCAATTTTCTTGTCAGGATACGACGCATGCAAATCTTCTGCCAGTGAAACATGAGTGAAGTTCACCTCAGTGGCTAAACCAGTTCGATTATCATGGTACCCGACATCCCCTGGGCTTTTAATCAAATTTCTTTGTCATCCCTAACAGACCCAATGGTAGTGTTACCATCTATGTTAAGATGACCTGCTGAACCATCTCCTCACAATTGATTCTATTCATAATGTGTTCTCTTTCTTTTGGATCCGCTATTCGATGGCCGCAGAGCAATCCTCGAGCATGAAGCAAGTGGCCAAACTGCTAAAGGTCACCTGTCAGACCGCGGCAAGGCGCATGGCGCATTTTAAGATGTGCCAGGTATGGCTTAATTCTATAGGGTGAAAGTCCTGAACAGTCCGTGGTTATTCACCATCCACGCGCTGCTTTAATTCCGTTCCTACCTTGAAAAACGGCAGTCGCTTGGGCTTGACCTTGACAACCTCTCCGCTTTTGGGGTTGCGCCCCGTGTAACTTTTGTATTCTTTGACCTTAAATGAGCACCATCCGCGGATCTCCACGCGGTCGCCTTTCATGAGCGCCTCGGATATGCGGTCGAAAAACAGGTCGACCACGGTCTTGGATTCAGCCTTGGAAAGCCCTTGTTCCTCTCCCAACTTCGATATCAATTCGAGCTTGTTCATTTTCACTCCAAAATTGAAAGGCATTGATGAGATGCCGGACTTGTATTGCCATGTGAGCTAAAGGTCAAGAATATAATGGAAAATAGGGTTCACGGACGTTAATATACATGTTTTTTGTTCGGGATTGCCGTACATATCGGTGAGGCGCTGGAGCGCTGTATTGATGACCGGGACGATGCGTAAGCCGTTTACGAACGGTTCGTGCGGGTGGGGAAAGGGCCATAGCGCTGAGTGCGGTGGTGGGCGGTCTGGATGATTGAATCGCAGCCATCATGGGTAGGGTCAGGGCCCCATGGTGGACGCACACAATCGTATCTAAGGTCAGACGGTGACCTCAACCGGCTCGATATTCTCGGGCCGGTTGTTCTTCACCGAGTTGACCGCCTTGGAAACGGGGTAGCTGGCAAGTTCCGTATAGACCTGAGTCTCTATAATGCCCTGCAGCACCTCGCCGTCCTGGAGATCCAGGTCCAGCCAGAGTCCGAAGGCCTCCGGCTTGAGGATCACGGGCATTCGATTGTGGATGGGCATCACCGACTCACTGGCATCCCGAGTGAGGATCGTGCAGGATCGGTATGGGGCCTCCCTTTTCCCGTGGTCGTCCCACACCTCCCAAAGGCCGGCGAAGGCAAACGGGCTCCTGTCGGCCAGAGTGAGTAGCATGGGCTGCTTCAACCCCTTGGTCGCTTTCCACTCGAAAAAACCGTCAGCAGGGATCAGACACCGCCGCTTGCGGAAAGCGGCGCGGAAGCTCGGTTTGGATGCAACGGTCTCGGACCGGGCGTTGATCATCCGGTTGCCGATGCCGGGATCCTTGGCCCAGAACGGGACCAGGCCCCAGAAGTATTTCTCGAGGTGGTTCAGATTGTCATCTTGCCGTACGATGGCCAGGATCTCCTGAGTGGGTGCCACGTTGTAATTGGGAGACACGTCGACGTTCGCAACGTCGATCGGAAAGTAATTGACCAGTTGCTCGAGGGTCGAAAATCCGATAAACCTGCCGCACATGGCTTCACCTCACGGGGGAGTTGGGATTGGATCATAAGGTAGGACACCCAATGCAGACCATCAAGTTCGAGTTCAAGATCGATAAAACAACCTGGCAAGGGCTGGATGCCGACAAGGAGCGCGCCGGCTTAAGACAGTTGATAGACGACGCGCTGAAGCACTCCGGGGTCGGGAAGTGGGCAGGTAGTGCCGCAAGGGGTACCTCCCTGGTTTTCTATTGCATGGTCAGCGACGAGACCCTGGCGAGGAACACCGTTCAGAAGGAACTGAACGGGCATCAACTGATAAGATTCCTGCATCTGACCAACTCACCGTCGACTCTTTCAGTGCGTTGATAGGCCCAAGGCCCGACAATAGAAGGTGTCCGGAGCAGATCGCTATCGCTGCCCAGACACCCCCATACTGTTTGTGGATCTGTTTTAGACTAAAAATACAGCTGGATGAAGCTCAACAGCCCTGCCGCTGCGGACCCAACCCTGAACGTCGATAAGCGGGTCACTCAAAATATCGGTACTGTCATATCCCCAACCGCTGATTCCAGCTAAATTGCCGTCTTGGTCGTATACCTGAGTGCGCCCGGATTGGATCCAGACCGGTTGACCATTAACGAGCCCCGTCTCGAAGAATGACGCGCTCTTCTGGCATTGCAGCGTGTGCTGATCGGCAATCGACAGTGTATTAAGAAAAGTGCTGTGGCCAAGAGGAGAATCTTTATATTCGGCCGCAATCTGTTGATCGGTTTTCCCTACAACAAGCTGGGTGATATCCATGTCGTCTGATTCGACGATTTGGGGGAGAAGCAGCCGGCTGACCATTGCGCGGCTTGCAAATCGGTATCGGCCGGATAGGTCCTTATACCAGAAAAATCCCGCGGACCCTTGGATAGTGTTCTGCGCGAGCTCGACAAAATCTTTCATTGCGTGATACTCGGCTTTGGCCATTTTGATATGTTCCTCCATCTCGGCAGTGGACTGCGCTAATTTTTCGAAGTTGATGGTTGGGATATTGAACATGTTTAGCGCAATCGATTTAATACGCATAAATGCACGTCCAAATCTCTGAAGAACGTTGTCAATTATTGACTTCAAGGTCACTTGGTATGGGATCACTTTGGTATCACTTTTTTTCATTTTGGTTGAAAATAGTGCATTGATTGCGTGTATTGGACCACACGCAAACAGGTTCTATCCTACTAAAATTAGAGGAAATGCCCGAGGAATCGCCAACTTGCGGTTTTGTTAGGGAGCTTGATTCGACTCCCGCCGCCTCCACCATATTTTTTCAATATTTTCAAAATATTATGAAAATTCTTATCGCTTGAAGTTTACCCCACATGTGGCCCCAGCTAATAAGCAAAAATCTTTAGCATAATCAAGGTAACTCTAAGGAAACTGAACAAGCTGGTAATGCCAAAAAAGGCCCAAACCAGACCATAAACCTGGCCTGTTGGGCCGATAAAAAATCCAATTATATTGACCACGCAGAAAGTAATCGTGCTTAATATAGCCCATTGAATATACGAAATTAAATCCTTCATGTAGCCACTATTCTTCAATCCTTTTTTTAGTGGCGTATCAATGGCAATCAGCAAAGCTTTTGAAGTTGCAAGGAATCCAGCTAGTATCCCAGATACGGTATCCATAACAGAGTAACCGATATGAGCATCGGGAAGATTGATATGGGTCATTTCCCTGTACCACCGAGGTGCTTTGATTCCTCTTCCAATGGTAATCATGTCTTGAGGAATATGTCCGATCAATGAAAGGGCCTGCTCAGCCTCTGTGGATACCGTTTGGATGCATGCATTTTTGACAGCATCCAGGCCGTCCTGGAGCCTTTGGTCGGCTTCAACGATTGAACTCACCGCGAATGGATTCCAGACCATGCAGGTTGGTGCCCCCATGTGACCGCTGATTGTGTAATCGGCCCGTGTTCGCGCGCCGATAAGTTCCACAAAAGGTTCTTTTCCTGGGCTGACGTGGGAGACAAAAAGGCGCGGACCGTCTGGATGACTTTCTTTTTCAACCGTTTGTACCAGCTCGGCATATTGAGAAAGTGTGCTCCAGATCTTGCCTCCGCCACCGGCGATCGGTCGTTGCATCATCTTCGAGCCAGGAAGCAGATTGCCGCCGAGCCCGTATACATATGCCGGGCCAACGCGATACCCTTGCCGACTATGCAGCATGTAAAGGTTCCCGACCGCGACATCCCCGCTGAAGAGCCGCTCGACAACCTCCTTGTCCTCATGGTTTCCCCATACGGCGTACACCGGCACCTGGAACGAGTCCTTTCCGTCGATGTAAGACTGGAACCCGCCGAGCAGACGAAGCTCCCGCCCTTGCGCAATCAAATCAAAACGAGACAGCGTCAAGAGATTGTCTTTTTCGGCACGCGGCAAATCGGAGTGCGTCACATGGAGCCGAAGCTCGCGATCCGAAAGACGCTCGAAACTTTCGTCGTAGTAAAATCCGAAATCTCCCGCGTGGATGACCGCATCAGCCTGGGTTTGAGCTGATAGCTCGTTGATGATGTCAAGCTTGCCGTGGGTATCGCTGATGAGCAAAAGCCGCATGCCTCTGCATTCCTTATTCGGCACCTGAGGTGGTGTTACCATAGGCGGATTGAACGGCTTGTTCCATGTGGGCAATTTCTTCATCCGACAGGAAATCAAAGTGGCTCGTGCGTTTCCTTGCAGACAGCCGGCCATTGTTTTGGAGACAGAAACGAATGAAAAGATCTATTTGCCGATCGGGCATGTCCACAACCTCCTGGACCGCCTTTTTGGTTTTGTCATAGTTGGCGATGAACGCCAATTAGTTTCGATAACCTAAAATTGACCCCCAAAAGGGCAAAACGATAACCGAAAATTGACCCCCCCTCAGACAACAGCTCTGGTAAAGGATGATCTGATGAAAATCCTGTAGCCGGAGGGAAAAGGATG
>Ga0209164_1001046_pt1 | contig 42150 bp, 50 predicted proteins | sample MTBNYHSulfiMetaG_FD_187458 | JGI IMG/M metagenome (GOLD analysis project Ga0209164, IMG submission 187458) | Enrichment culture microbial communities from rom New York Harbor, USA that are MTBE-degrading - MTBE-NYH (New York Harbor Sulfidogenic)... | ecosystem: Environmental > Aquatic > Marine >... | reverse complement strand
GCTTTATTGAAATAGATCCTTGCCGCCGATGCTACGCCATATGCCCCGCTGCCGAAGTAGATCTGGTTCAGGTAAAGCTCCAGAATTTCATTTTTGGTATAGCGTCGTTCGAGCTGAAGGGCCAGGACCGCCTCTTTCAACTTGCGGGTGAATGTCTTGCGGGGGGTTAAAAACAGCGTTTTGGCCAGTTGTTGGGTCAAAGTGCTGGCGCCTTCGGAAAGACGCCGGCGAAGGATGTTTTTGACGGCAGCCCTGAAAATTCCTTTGATGTCAATACCATTATGTTGATAAAATTTGCGATCTTCGGTTGTCAGCAAGGCGCGCTGCAGGTGCGCAGGTATCTGTTCGAGCGTAACGGGGTCTCTTCTTTCGATAAAAAGCTCGGCCAGCAAAACCTGGTCGGATGAGTAGACTCTCGTGATGGCTGAAGGTTTGAAGTCTTCCAGGGACTTGATTTGGGGAAGATCGCGGGTCAGCGACAACAATCCCCCCGCCGTGATACCGCAAATAAGCCCGATAAAAAGAGCCCCCCATATCATGCCCCGGAGTCTGTTTCGCCTTTCGGAAGGTGTCTTTTTAGCGTTGGCTGTCATGATTGACTATTATGGCGCATGGCGATAGTAAGTGTCCATACTGCAGATGCCGCTATTTAATTTTTTTTCTTTCCGGAGCCTATCAAATGAACCATCACCACCATGATCACGATTCACATCATCAGTCCGGCCAATCACTCAGTTTCAATGAAAAGGGTGAAAAATTGTTGCACCACTGGCTGCACCACAACGAGGAACATGCCCAAAGTTATCGGCAATGGGCCGGCGAGTTCCGTAACCACGAGTTGGAAGACGTGGCGGCGCTGCTTGATCGTGCATTCGAGTTGAGCCAGAAAATCAATGACACACTAAATGAGGCGGCGATCCGCTTGAAATCCCGCGGCGATTAGGTGTTCCGCCGAATGCCTCGGTCCATGCGATTCCTCCGTTCATCTATGCTGCGATGTTCCATTGGCTTCATCATCCAGACAAAGCCTGATCAGGTCCAGAGGCCGGCATTGGGTGTTTGAAAGCCGGAGGATTGCGCGGGTGCCTGGATGGGCGACATCAGTGGCATACCCGTTCCAATCCGTGATGCCTTCGATGGTATCTGGAATCGGTGGCCCTTTGGGCTGGACGATTTCGACAGCATTGCCCGTTCGAATCTGGTTGCGAACCTCTACGCAGGTGTGTCGCGCGACGTCGGTCGAGATGACTTTCGCCGCCAAGGGGTGACGGGAAGGACGCGGCGCCTGGTAATTCGGCTGGGTCTGTTCGTTTTCGTCAAGATAAAACCCGGTGCAATATCCACGGCTCGTGACCTTATTGAGCTCCTCTTGCCAGTAAGGCCGCACATGATAATGGGAGGGATCATCGTAGTAACTGTCGATCGCTTCCCGGTATATCTTTACGGTGGTAGCAGCATAGTGAATGCTTTTCATGCGCCCTTCGATCTTGAGAGCGGTGATGCCGCTTCGTATCAGCGCCGGCAGGTGCCCGATCATGCAAAGATCCCGTGAATTAAAAATATAGGTGCCCCTCTCATCTTCGTCGATAGCCAAAAATTCCCCAGGACGTGTCTCTTCTACAACGGCATATTGAAACCGACAGGGCTGGCAGCACATACCCTGGTTGCTCGGGCGTTGGGCCAGAAAGTTGCTCAGCAGGCAGCGCCCCGAATAAGAGATGCACATGGCGCCATGCACGAAGACTTCTACTTCCAATCCGGTGCAGGTGTGTGCAATGTTTTGAATTTCAGGAAGCGATAATTCACGCGCCAGATTGATCCGGCCGACACCTTGCGACTGCCAGAAACAGGCAGCCGCTGCATTGGTGGTGTTGGCCTGGGTGCTCAGATGAAGGGGGACATGGGGCAGCATGCGGCGCGCCAATTCCACCAGCGCCGGATCGGCCACGATGAGGCCATCGATCTCGATGGATGACAGTTGTTCCAGGAAATCCCTTATGCCATCGAGGTCTGCGTTGCGCGCATAGATATTGACGGCAACATAGGCCCTGGCGTGATGGGCATGGACCATGGCGACGGCTTCTCTGATTTCCGGGATTGAGAAGTTGGCTGAGAAATTGCGAAGACTGAATTGCTGGCCGGCCAGGTAAACGGCATCCGCGCCATAGTTCAGGACGATTTCCAGCTTCTCCATGTTCCCGGCCGGAGCCAGCAGTTCGATTTTTGACCGGTGGCTGTCGTTGCTCGTGTGACGGTTCATTTCGGTGGGTGGGTCGATCTTTTTAATCTTTTTGATCTTCTTGATTTTGGATCCAGGTTTCAGTCTGTTGGCGAGCGCATGGGATCACCGGCTTTTTGGTCAACAGCGGGAACATTTGGGCCAGGCAAGGCAAGCTGGCATTCAGGCGATCGAAGGAGAACACCTCCAAGGAAAGCGCGCCCGTGTATGAATCCAGGCAATTCCGAACTGTTTGACGATCCATTTTTGCCATTTGGTCCAAGCCGAGGTGATCCCGGCCACCGCGGACACCATGCAGGTGAACCATCGTCGTGCGATCGGCATATATTTCCCATGTTTTTTCAAGATCGTATCCGAAACGCAAGACATGGCCCATGTCGATGCAAACAGCCAGATCGATTTGCTTGACCAGCGATTCGAACCAATCGGGTGGATAATCGAGTGTTTCAATCGAAATTTGCCTTGGACTCAGCCGGCTCATGGTCAGCAGATCGGTGAGACCTTCCGCATTGCGCATCGCCCAGCGATCAATCGTTGGTTTCTGCTGGTCGGTCTCATGGTAAGGCAAGTGCAGGGTATATGTGGTTGGAACCAAGGGGTGCGCTCGTTCGATGGCTTTGCAGAACCTTTCCAGGGCCCATCGGCGATCTTTTTTGTTTGGGGCTGAGAGATCCAGGTCGGTCGGCAGATGAATGTTGTAGGTCAGGTCATTGGCGGTGCCTAGAGACGCCAGTTCCTCAATTTCCGATTCGGATGGCAGGCGGTCGTCGCCGTTTTCCAAAAGCAAGAGTTCTATTTCATCCACAAAAGAAGCCAGTATTCGCACATTGTCGGCATATCCCGCCGGATAGATGAACGATGGCGCGCTGAGTCGAAAAGGGAAACGCCGTTTAAACGTTTCGCAAAGATTTGGGAATACGCGGGTTGGTTCTGCATTCATTATAGCTGTTTCTACTGCGGTAGCCGGCTGATGGCCGCTAATACTAAAAAAAGGCCCGATTCTGTCACTTCTATCATTGCACCCAGCATATCACCGGTAATGCAGTTGATCTTCATACGATAGTAGAACAAAATCGAAGCGGTAATGGTGACAGTGGCGGTAACGGCCCAAACAAATCCCCATGGCGTCACCCACACCATGATGGCGGCCAGTACCCCTGCCGACCAGTAATCGGCGAGCCTCGGGCGATGCTCGAAAAATGACTGTCCGGTGCCGCCGTCAGGACGGCCGTATGGCAACAAGTGCACGGCGAACATGACGGTCGCCCGAGATAGGGCTGGTATGATCAAAAGCCACAGCGGACGATAGGCCTGGATAGCCGACAGTCCGGCCCATTTGATCCCCAGACAGCATACCACGGCTATCACGCCGATGGCACCGACGCGGCTGTCTTTCATGATTTCCAAGGCGCGCTGGGGCGGGCGCCGGCTATACAATCCGTCGGCGGTATCCGCCAGACCATCCAGATGCAATGCCCCGGTAATCACCACCAGAAGAAGAACATCTACGGCCGAAACGACTTCGGGCGGCCAGATCAAGGCCCCAAGATAATCTGTTACAACCAACAGGCCGCCGATGATCAATCCACATACAGGGAAAAAGGGAAGGGTTTTGTGCGCTTGGAAAACCCTGGCCAGGCCACAGGGGATGATGGTTAAAAACTGAATCGAAGCGATTAAACTACGCCACATGGGGCTGACGTTCACACTTTCTGATCGCAAGTATCGATCGGTTGAGGCTTGATGATGACGGGGATACCGGCCACCATCCAGATGACACACTGGCAGGCACCGGCGACACGCTGGTTGACCCAGCCGGCCAGGTCCCGGTAGCGACGGGCCAGCGCATTTTCAGGCACAATGCCGGCTCCCACCTCGTTGCTGACCAGAATAATGGGACAAGGCGGATCTTTCAGGATGTCACAAAGTTTTTGACATTCGTTCAGGATTGTGGCGTCGTCCGCCTCTGCCATCATCATGTTGCTGATCCACAACGTGAGACAATCTATGAGCATAAGTCCAGTTTTGCCGCCACGCGAGACGATAGCCGCTCCAATTTCGATGGGTACTTCGAGCGTTTGCCATTCCGCACCGCGTTCTTGTTGATGACGCTGAATGCGCCGCCTCATTTCTTCGTCCTGGGCCGTGCAGGTGGCAACGAAGGTCTTCGGTCGCGCATCGATCTCGGCGGCCAGTGATAGCGCGTGGCTGCTCTTGCCGCTTCGGCATCCACCGATCACGAGGGTGCTTTTCATCATTTCGATCATCTCAAATAAAAAAGGGCCGATAAGCGCTTGGCATATTGGCCCTGGATTCGCTGGTAGGCGGTACTGGATTTGAACCAGTGACTTCCACCGTGTGAAGGTGGCAGACTCAGACACCCAAATATCCGCCTAAAAAACAACCAGTTAGAAGGCTCAAAATTTCAATTGGCAGCTTATTGGCGCCTACCATATCTTGGATTGGGGTCGAAGGCAAGGTAGCACTCTCCGTGTTTGGCACTATTTCACCTGTTTGATTTTATCTTCCGGGCCGGCGCAACGTCCGTAGGCCGCATCCATCTCGTTTTCCAGCATCTTGACGTAATGCTCGGTGATCCGGGTGTCGGAGTGGTTCATGATCTTGGACACCTGCCAGATGTCATAGCCCTTGCGCATCAGGCCCATGCCAAAGGAGTGACGCGTGGCGTTCTTGAGCTTGATGCGCTTCACACCGACGGCGTCGCACGCCCGGTAAAAGGTGTCCCGAAGGTATTCATCGCCATAGCGCCGTCCCCACCTGTTGATGAATACGTAATCGTTGCCGATGCCGGTGAGGGTCAGGGCGGCCCTGATGCACGCCTTGATATCGCCGCTGTAGGGGATGACCCGCTTTTTTTTGTTTTTCACGATGCCGACGGTGCCATCGCGCTTGACGGTGCTCTGGATGATGACCTTGCCGGTGTCCAGCCGGATGTCGTTGCGCTGCAGGGCGCAGGCCTCGTTCACGCGGCACCCGGTGAGAAAAAGGAAATCGAATATGGGCCGGTCGCAGTCGGGTAGCATCGGACCTTAGATCCCAGCTGGAAAAAGCAGGGCAGGAATCTGTCGCCCTTGATGCAGACACCAAGCAAAAGGTAAAGGCCCTTAAAGCCGAGGCCGAAGCCGCATTGGACGCGGCGACCACCGAGGCGCGGAAAATCATCGACGGCGCCAGACAGCGCGCCGAAGAGATCGCCGGGCTGCTTATACCGCCATGAACAATGCCGATCTATATGAGCGCACCGCCAAGGCAATGAAAAATATCATAGAGGGTTACGGTGATCAGTACGTGAAGAGAAAAACCAACGGGCATTGTCCATGGCACAGCAGACCAAGCGAGGCCATGTTTATATCATATCCAATCTTGGCTCATTCGGGGAAAACGTTTATAAGATCGGGTTAACACGACGGCTTGAGCCTCTGGACCGCATTCGGGAATTGGGAGATTCCAGCGTGCCCTTCGAATTCGATGTACACGCCCTGATTTTCAGCGAGGATGCGCCGGGACTTGAAACCCAGCTGCACAAGCACTTTTTGTTGATGCAGATGAACAAGGTCAATCACCGCAAGGAGTTTTTCAAGGTCGATCTTGCCCATATACGCCAAGAGGTGGAGAAATTCGGGTTAACAGCTAAATGGACCATGAAGGCGCAGGCCCAAGAATATTATGAAACCCTGGCCATCGAAAAGGCCATCAACGAAGACCCCGTCAAAAAGGACGCCTGGCTCAATCGCCAATTGCTGTTGGACCCGGTTGTGGATTTCGATAATGATGCCGAGGAATCGGACCGGGCATTGCAGGGAAAGCGGGTGAGGGCGGCCGTTGGAGCGTAAGGATTCAGCAAAGACGGTGTTTAGTTCATATCCTTCGCCGGATCCAATTTTCTTATCGCCTTTGGCGAGAAGTTTTGAAAGGTCCTTTTCGCGTTCAAAATTTTTCATAGTCTTCAATACTGTTCAATTCTGTTGCAGTACGCTGAATTCAGCGGATTGCGGGGTGTAGCGCAGCAGAGTCCCGCAAATCCGCTGTAATGGTTAGCTCTTTGGTTTTTAAGGCAGATAAATCAACTTGGCATCTAAATCGTAAGTCCAGGGTGCACCGGAATTTTTCCAGCCGTTTTTCATCCTTTTGCCGTTTAAATAACTCTCTTCATCCTTAATTTTATCGCCCTCAAAACCGTCAATGATGTTATAGACATTTGTAAATCCGGCTTTTGTCAGACGGTTCACTGACAAAGCACTTCGGTGACCCGAGCGGCACATCACCAGAATGATATCGTTCTGAGCAAATTTCTCTTTTGCCTGAGCCTCAAAATCAGAATTATCCTGTAAATCATAATTCTTTTTCTCCTCATTCCACTTTCCACTCCACAGTTTTGTAGGAATGTTGTAGGCCATTGCGGCATGTCCAACAAAAACGTATTCTTCTTGAATACGGCAATCAAGGATTTTTACCTTATCCGGATTGGCTTTCCACATCTCATAGGCTTCCAACGAATTTACATACTTTCCAGTTTCTGTGTGCTTTTTCACATCATTCGGGGTTGCTGTTTCAGCAACCGCTGCAGATAGAAAACTAAGTACAACCCAAAAAATTCCAAACACAACCAAAAAACTCTTTTTCTTTTTCATCGAAATTCCTCCTTCTTGTTAAATTTCAAGTCACAAGGCTAACGTTCTGCTTGAGGGGCTTTTGCGAAGCGGCAGCGTAGCAAAAGTCCCTCTCAAAGCGGTTGTTGTGTGCCGGGCACGGCACACGTTCTTAAAAGTGAGCCAAGCATATCAAATAGGTACAAAGCTTGGCAAGTCTTAGGCCCAGCCGGATGGAGGCGAAGGGTGTAGCGGTAGCGCAACTTGGTACCGGCGACGGTGCTGGGGAAGGCAGCCGCCCTGCTGCGGCAGGGTACCGCGAAGGTACGGGGTGACGACACAGAAACCGAGTCAGGCGTGCATTGCGGGACGTACCTGCAACACAAGGCGGAGTCCCCTATCCATCATAAGCAATGTACGTATACTCGGCACTCACGTACCGAAAGACGTGTGTTTACCCCGGGAGGTCTCCCATGTGCCCTTTGAGAAGTCGCGTGCGACGGAATTTTGGCTGAGGGTGGAGCAATCCGCCCTGACCATATGGGAGAAATCAGCAGAGGGCATATTAGCCGGGGCCAACGAGATGGCGAGAGTTACCTGCGGGTCAATCGCTTCAAGTGACTCACCCCGGTGAAGGCCCGAACGGTGCCCGGCCCGAATGGGACGGGTAAATGAAATTGGCAAGTAGGAGGTGCGTACTTATGAGCATACGGCCACGGCAAATGGAAATGTTCGTAGCGTCGCAGACAGCCGAACCCCTGGGAGCGAGTGACCGGCTATTGGAAATGATCCTTGAGCGCCGGAATATGTTCAGGGCATTAAACCAGGTTTGTGCTAACAAAGGCGCCCCCGGCATCGACAAGATGACGGTTAAGAAAATTAGAGGGTACCTGAGGCGGCACTGGCCCAAGATCAAGGAGGATTTGCTCAATGGTCAATACAGCCCCTTGCCCGTGAAAAGGAAGGAGATCGACAAATCTGACGGCGAATGACAATACTTACTGGTAATTAACACCAAAGGCCGATTCATATTGAAAATGGGAATACGAGCATTTCAGCTCGTTTTCCCCGCCAATATCCAATATGGAAGCAAAAGCGCACGATATTCATTTGCCGATCAAATCTGAGATAGATAAATATTAAACAAAAATTCGAAATGTTAGGTCCCAACCATGTGAATATTGAACCGGACAAAGCGAGCATTTGGGCACATCATCCCCCATGAAGTCGGTTCACTTGTGTAATTCGGTCCTTATCAATTTATTATAAGCATGAACTCTTGTTCAGAACCATGGAAGTTGGATATGCCATTACGGATCAGGGATCGGCTTCTACGTATCGCCATGGTTTTCTTATGTCAATGAAATAATTACAAAAAGACATAATAACAAAATGTTAAGAAGGAAAAGAAGGCAGTATTGACGGGTCGGTGCCAATCAGACTATCGGTGGGACAAGTAGGGAAAGTTGTCTTTTTGGAGGTGGCGCCATGTGCGGCCGATTCGTCGGTTTTAGAAACTTTGAGCAGCTCAAGCAATATTTCCCCATTGATGAAACGATCGGCGGGGAGGCGGTGGCCAATTACAATGTGGCGCCCACCCAGCAGATCCTGGCCATTGCCCGGCACGACGGACGCAACATCCTGGACCGGTACCACTGGGGCTTGGTGCCCTTCTGGGCCAAGGACAAGTCCATCGGCTAGAAGATGATCAACGCGCGGGTGGAAACCGTGGCCTCCAAGCCCAGCTTCCGGGAGGCCTTTAAAAAGCGGCGCTGCCTCATCGTGGCCGACGGCTTTTACGAGTGGGCGGGCAAAAAGGGGAGCCGACAGCCGATGTACATCACCCTGCCGGATGAAAAGCCGTTTGCCTTTGCCGGGCTTTGGGAGATCTGGCACGACAAGGAAAAAGATGGGGAGGCCTATCGATCGTGCACCATCATCATGCGGCCGGCCGCAGGAGGCATAGAGCGGCTGCACGACCGCATGCCGGTCATCCTGTCTGACCAGGCCTACGATCCCTGGCTCGATCCCGGCAACCAGGATGCGGCGCTGCTGGGCCGGTTGCTGGAAGAAAAGGCGCTGACCGAGTTGGAGTTCCACCCCGTGACCCGGGAGGTGAACTCGGTCGGGCACAACGAGCCTTCCAACCTTGAGCCCGTTCAGATGGCGTTCGGGTTTTGACGCGATGGCCTTGCGTTGACGTCGGCGTTCAAAGACGGCGATCCACTGGTGCGTTCATTCCCATGGATATGGGGCAAGGGGCGGGAGTGAAGCAGATCGATCTGGGACGGCGTGCTGTGCGCCGTCCCCAGAAGGGAAAGGTTCTGACGCTACATCGCGGCGGATTTGTTCAATCTTTCGGCAAGCCAAATTTTGATGATCGCTTGCCGGGGGACACCAAGACGTTTGGCTTCTTTGTCCAGGGATTGAATCATCCATAAGGGAAAATCAACATTCACCCTTTTTTGTTCCTGATTCGGCCGTCTGGCCTTTGAGAGGTCCAAATGATCTATAACGCTTTTGCCTTCATCAAATTTTTTATCCAATTGCTTAGCTTTCATTAAGCTCAATCTCCTCCTTCCTGGCACGCCGTGCGGATATAATCCTTATATTATCAGAACGATAGGTGATTATCCCAGTCCAATGTGTTTCATCAATCCTGCCAATGACAAGAAATCGCGGCTCGTCAGTCGTTTTAGCCGGGATTTCCAATAAGTCCATATCGTCCCAAAGCTCCTGGGCCTCGATAAAATCGATCCCGTGCTTGAGCTTGTTCGCATCCGACTTTTCAGGATCAAATTCAAAATTCATGATATATAAAATATACTGATCAGGTATATGCTGTCAATATTTGAGATGGGTCAACATGGGGCGGTAAGGGAACGCCCTTCAGTTCCCCGACAGGGAAAAAGATGGGGAACCGCAACTTAGACTGCCATTTCATTTGATGAACGATGATAGGCCGCGGACATCAACGGCGTTACGCCTTCGCTTGATTCAACGTCTATCTTGGCGCCCTGTTTGATAAGCATCTTTACAGCATCCAGATCGTCTTTTACAACTGCAACCGTCCACGCAGCAAATCCTTGATTATCCGTCAGGTTCACATCAGCACCGTTTTGTACTAAAAATTGGACAACGTCGTTATTGCCTTGATATAAAACTCTCATTAATACGGTTTGCCCTGATGCTGATTGGGCATCAATGTCAGCCCCTTTCTGTAACAAAAGGGTTGCAATATCGACATGAAATTTTTCAAGGGCCCATGCCAGGGAAGTGAAACCAAGAGTATCCTTTTTGTGGACGTCTGCCCCATGTTGCAGCAAAAACGCAACCACATCAGCGTGCCCGGCTCCTGAAGCCACCATCAGCGGGTCGTGTTATTCGTTCCCCTGTCATCAATTGCACTTCCATTTGCTACAAACTGCCTTACCCCTTCAAGATTTCCTCGCTCGGCCTCCCTTATCAGGCTGGCCCGTTGGCCTGCACATGACCCCAAAAGGATCAGACTCAAACAGAATGTCACCAACACATTTGTCCTCTTAAAGTTCATTCTTCTTCCTGTATTAAAATGGTGTTTAAGCTTTAAGAAGGCCGTTCCTAAAAACTCCCTTGCGGTCCGGTAGGGATTTGCCAGGGACAAATAGCAAGCGCCGGGAAGGTCGGCCACGGTGATCGCGATTTAAATGAATTGCTTTTCCGTTTCGTCCCCTTCGTCTTCGACGGGCAGCGCCGCATCTGCATATTCCCATTCGATTTCGATACCAAAGAATTGGATCCCTTCCAAATTCGTACTATCGAGCCAACGCAACACCGCACGGTGCTTGTCCTCGAAATGCTCCGAGATCCATGCGATATTCAGAATCTTATATTCGCCGGCATTGATGTTTAACTGAGTGAGAGTGGTAAATTCGTTTTGCGGTGGGCCAATCTTGATGAGCACGTAATCACCGGTGCGTTTGTCTCTGCAGAGGGTGCCGCTTTTGATTTTCCCGGCGCGAACCTTTCTTTCCATACATATTTCGAAATTATTGCGGCCAAAAGCAAATCGATCTACCCACTTCAGTTGCGAAAGGGGGTATGGATGCAGCAGGGCCTTTTGCTCGAACACTTGTCCTCCAACGATCGCGCCGAACTGATGATGCTGAGCCATCAATCCATCAGATGCGATACCAAAGACCATTTGAAGAAACTCGTACTGGACCTGAAAGGCCTTATCGAATTCGAAAACGCGGTCTGTGCCCAGGGCACAATCCCGGACGTTTTCTTCTATCCTGATGCGCGGGTGGAGTGTTTGGATGTGAGCTATCCGGACGGGTACATGGATCTTTATTTTGAAAAGAATTTCCAGTTGTCCGATGCGGTGTTGTGTGAGTTTTTCAACCACCTGTCGCCGGTGAACTGGGGGAGCCTGGAACGAAAATGTGGATTTGACTATCCTGCCTCGGTACTGGCCATCGAATACAACATGAGGGACGGATGGGCGCATGGCGTCCTCGATCCGTCCACGATGACCAGTACCGTCTTTTTCCTGGGCGGCCCGAAGGCGGATGCCGACATCCGGTCTCAAGCCGTTCTATCCTACATCATCCCCTTTTACGCAGAGGCCTTCAAAAAGGCTTTCGGCACGACGAAAAAGCCCATTCAAAGGCTCACCCGAAGAGAAATAGAAGTCCTCAATTGGATCAAGGAGGGCAAGAGCTCCTGGGAAATCTCCAACATTTTTAAATGCAGCAAGCGGGTGGTCGATTTCCACGCGATCAGCATCAAGCAGAAGCTCAACGTCGTGAGCCGCGCCCAGGCCGTGGCGATCGGTCTTCAGCACGGCATCATCGAATTTTAAAAGGCTTGAGCGGCCCGCCGCACCTCCTCGTCGGCGATCGCAGTGTCCAGGTCGGCCACGGTGCATGACCGCATGCCGGTGATCCTGTCTGCCCAAGCCTGCGGTCCCTGGGTCGATCCCGGCAACGCGGAAATGCCACCCTATCGCAAGGCAGGGGGCTTGCTCAGATGCGGCAGCGGGACGTACTTCCAAGACTCCTCTCAAAAGATACGATGATCGGCTGTCTATTCCGCATTCAGATTCTTCAGGATTTTCATTGCCAATGGTTCTTTGATGTCGTTATGCCGGGGGACAGCTTCTATTGCCCCATTCTTTGGATTGATCCAGAGCGAGTGCGACGCTCCTTCACGTTTCAAATAACAGCCCGCGATTCTCAATTTCTTTTCCAAGTCCCGGCGTTTCATCCAACCATCACCTTTTCCTGGATGGCATCGTCAGGAAGCCCTCGAAGAATATCGGCCTTGCGATCCTCCAAAATCAACTCGATGGCTTCCCGTAAACTATTTTTTGCTTCTTCTATTGTTTCACCTTGCCCGTTGGCACCGGGGACTTCGGGGCAAATTGCCCAAAACCCGCCTTCGGGTGCTTTTTCGATAATTGCCGTAAGCTCTGCTTTCATCATCATCTCCTGTTGCGTCTCGGTGATCCGGACGCCTGGGTCACGCGCGGGATGCCGCTCGATCCGGAACTGATTCAAGGCTACTGCCATAAAGACCCTATGTCAACGGGATAGTAAAATTAGTCATAAAAACAACCAGGTAAGAAATATTAGGAGGCCGCCCGCCGCTCCTCCTCGAGCATGCGCGATCGCACTTCCTCGTTGGCGATGGCCTCGTCCAGGTCGGCCACGGTGACCTTGCGGCCGGTGGCCAGGGCGAGCACGTCGGTGAGCAGCTTGAGGCCGGCGGCCCACAGGGCGGCCTCTTCCTTGGTCATTGCCATGGGGATTCTCCTTTCGATGGGGTTAGTCCTTGTTCAGCAGCACGAAGCCCGCGTCGATGAGCTGGTTTTTCGCCTTGCGGAACGCCTCCCGATCAAACGTGTCGTCGCGGCCCAGGGCCAGGGTGGCGCCCCACAGGTCAAGCGCCCGGCCCGCGTCGTCGAGCAGGGCGTTGAACCGGCGGCGCTGTTCGATGGCAAGGGACGCCTGGCTGTCTAAAAAGCTTTGCTGGGCCTCGTTGTACCAGGTGCGCGCGTCCAGGTAGACGGCCCTGGCGATGGCGTGCGGGTCGGCGGTCTGGCTCATGATTTGGCCGGTGGCGGTCTGGTTGGGGGCGCAGCCGCAAACAGAGACGACCACGGCGCAGGCCACAAGCAGGGCGAGCACGAGGGGCAGGGCGATGGCGCCGGCCTGGCCGGCTTGTTTGGCCTTGGCCTTCTGGCGGTACTTGCTCACGATGGCCATGAGCACGCCGGCGGCGGCCAGGGCGGATTCCACGGCGCCGAAGGCGGCCTGCTGGTCGTCGGGTCCGAACTCGATGCCCCGGCCCTGGAGGATGAAGGCGGTGAGCACCAGGGCCGCGCCGCCGATGCGGCCCCACAGCACGCTGCCGATCCATGGGTCTGGTTTAGAGGGGTCGGTTTTTGCGGGTTCTGGCTGGGCAAGGTTGGATTTCAGCGGGGAAGTTTTCATGGCTTGCGGTTCTCCTTTGACGGGTTGCGGGTTGAAGGGTTCGACCGGCCGTTAATACCGGGGGCCCGGCCGGGTAAAGTTCGTTATTTTTGTTGCGGCGAACCTGGCCGGGCCCGCCGCAGGGCTCTTTCCTTGGCAGCGGCGATCTTGCGCAAGACGGCCGGTTCCATGTCGAAAGCAATGTGGCACCGGGCGAACAGGCAGGTCTTGGCCTGGATGCGGGCGCCGCAATAGGGGCAGATGCCGGTGAGATACTCGCCCCGTGGGCCTTTCATGGCGCTGTCCATTGCGGAAGTCGAGCAGGCCGGCGCGGATGGAGGTGTAGGTGACGCCGGCCAGGTCCCCGGTGAGCTGCTCGTAGGTAATGCCCATGCCCTTGGCCACGTCGCGCAGCTGCTGGATCATCCAGGCCACGTAGTTGCCGCCCACGTCCGTGGGATAGGCAAAGGCCACGTCCCAGCCGGCGGGCAGCTTGGGAAAGTTGCCGGGCCGCAGCTCGATGACCTGGGCGCCTTCGAACACGCGCACCTGCAGGGGCGTGGCCAGGCCGTCGTAGGGCGAGGGGTAGGAAAAGACGCCGAAGGCCTCGCCGGTGTTGCACATGGCGCCGGCCACGATGGCCTGCAGGCCGTAAAACGAGGCCGCGGCGTCGGCGTCGGCCTCCTGCACGGAGTCGAACCAGGCGTCCTGCACCCGGTTGAGAAGATCCCGGTCGGCGATGTTCCACAGGGGCCGGATGCCCCGGCCCACCATGTTGGCCACGATGGTGTCCACGCCGCCGCCGGCCAGCGGATTGTTGCGCACCAGCTCGGCCTGGCGGTTGCGCAGCGAGGCGAGCGAGCCTTCCACGGCGGCGTTGGGTCCCAGGGCGGAAAGGCCCCAGTCGGCCATGCGGTCGCCGGCGGCGGCGCCTTCGAACCCGCCGCCATAGGCCGCGCGCGGGTAGGGGCGGCCGTGGCGATCGACGAGGGTGGCGGGATCGAACATCACAGCCCCTTTGCAGTGCGGGTGAGGACGTAGCTGGGGCCGGGCTCGGCCGCTGCCACTTCCTGGTTGATGTCGGTGAGCAGGCCGCGCAGGGCGGGCAGGTCCGCCTGGCCGTACTCGGTGGTCTTGCCGTTGACGGTGATGCGCACGATGCGCTGGCCGGTGGCCAGGTCCCGGACGGCCTGCTCGACGGTGGCCTGATCGATGGTTGAAAACGCCATGGGATCGCTTCTCCAGGTTCGGGGTGGATCGGGTGACTGTCGCGCTTCGGCGGTGTGCCGTATGGGAGAGGTTTAACGCGGCGGGTTGGATAAAGGGAAGGGACTCCTGTCCACTTGTGTCCATTTGCGTTACTCATAATGACCGAAACCGACTCGAACTGACTTTTCTTGGGGTGGGAAAGTGAAACAGAGGGGGCGCGGAGGGGGGCATGGATGAAGTTTCAACGGTGTTGTTTGAATCGAGTTGCTTTTTATCCGGTTATGTGTTGTGGCAATATGTAATTGATCCTGCCCAAATCCCGGCGCAAATTCCAACGAATTCAGACCTTCGCCAAATCGATTCATCGAGAAGGCGACGGACAATTTGCGGGACGATTTGAGGTCCGACATGCGGCAGCAATTTGCCCTGGCCGCAACGCTCTATGTGGTGCTTGGCGCTTTTTTCGCGGCGGCACTGGCTCAGGATCTTTTGCAAGCCCTGGTGATCGGCGCGGGGTGGACCGCTTATCTCGGCGCATTCGGGCTGAAGAGAGATTATGCCGAGCGCAAATTGATTAAAGATAAGGCAACCGAGGAACTCGAGGCCGCCTTGCCTCCGCCGCCGGCTCAGGATCCGGCGACTGGCGTGGCTGCAATGATGGATCCCTGGGCAGATGTTCGAATGGAGGCCCGGGTGTCCCGATCGATTTGAGAGGGGCGGCGCGCCTTCAGAACCGCATGTATCAATAAGAGGAGAAGATAATGGGAGGTATGGCAATGAACACACGGTCGATCAACGGCTTTATTGTGGTCTTGATGATTTCAGCGGCCATCCTTTTTCCATCAGCTTCTTATTCAACACCGCATCGTGATGGCTTTGCCGGTATTCAGTGTGTGGAAATGTCCGGAGATGAGGAAAGGACCTTGAGCTTCAATGGAACCTGGTATCTGTCGGGCGGCGCGAATCGTTGGGAAATCGTGTTGAAACAGAACGGAAATAGAGTCTGGGGCACCATTTACACAAAGGATGTTTATCGCAGCGAGGCCGCTGTCGGAAGAGTGGAAGCCTCGGTTGTTTCGGCGGATGGGCTCGCCTTGGAAGGGACTTGGTATTGGGACTATGATCCCGACCGGAAAATAGGCGGACTTGGAGAAAATCATTCAACAGACAGACTTGAGCTGTCTTTAAAACCCACCCATTCCAATAGGATCATTATCCGGGGCGTTCGCTTAGACCCTCCTTACCAAACAGGCGGAATTGGGGATTTGGGATTACAATCCGGTGACGGGCGACTCCCGCTTCAGTTCGCGATGGCTCGCCATGCTGGGGTATGAACCGGATGAATTGCCTTCGACCTATGACACCTTTCTGAACCTATTGCATCCCGACGACAAAGAGGCGACCACGGCGGCCGTAGACGATTTCGTGGCACAGCCAACGGCCATATTTTCCATAAAATTCCGGCTGCGGTCGAAAAATGGCGACTGGCACTGGATTCATTCCAAGGGCGTGGTCGCCGGAACGGATCCGCAGGGCAGGGTGTCCCGGATGGTCGGGGTGCATTTCGACATCACCGATCGCCAGCGGTTGGAAATCGATTTGAGCACGACCCGTTTCAGCTTCGACAATGCCCCCATCGGCATTTGCCGGATCGGTTCGGACGCCAGGATTCTGGATATCAACCAGCAGGCGGCAATGAATCTTGGCTATTCGGTGGAAGAGATGTGCGGCATGACCCTCTTTGACATCGATCCGGACGTGACTGGCGGCAAATGGAAGGAGCTCTGGCAGGTCTTGTACAAACGGGGTAATGACGGTTTTGAAAGGGTCCACCGGCGCAAGGACGGTACGCAGATGCCGGTGGAGATTTCATCCAAACTGCTGGAATATGACGGCAAGCCGTTTGCCATTTCGTTTGTCAAAGACATCACGGAACGGAAGAACGCGGAAAAAGAGAAGGAGTATTTGCAAAAGCAACTCCTCCAGGCACAGAGAATGGAGTCGGTTGGCCACCTGGCCGGCGGCATCGCGCACGATTTTAACAACATTTTGTCCGTCATCATCGCCAATACCGAATTGGCGATGCGCAATCCGGCGGTGGAAAACAGCGCCGACCGTTATCTCAAGCAGATTCAGGATGCGGCATGCCGCTCCTCGGATTTGGTCAGGCAGCTGCTCGCGTTCGCACGAAAGCAGACCATCAAACCGGTCGTGCTCGACATCAACGAAACGATCGCCAAGATGCTCGGCATGTTGCGCCGGCTCATCGGTGAAAACATCGAGTTGGCCTGGGCGCCCAGCCCAGAACAGTGCCGGGTGATGCTGGATCCTTCCCAGATCGATCAGTTGCTGGCCAACCTGATGGTCAACGCGAAGGACGCCATTGCCTCTACATGTCGGGCTACACGGCCGATGTCATCGCCGATCACGGCGTTCTGAATGAAGGGGTGAATTTTCTTTCCAAGCCGTTTACCGTGCCCGAGCTGGCCCGGAAGGTGCCTGAAGTCCTGGACGGTTGATCCGCTCCGGTCTTAGCGGTGCAGCCGGTATTCTTCTTTTCAGGGTTTTAGAAGAATTCCCGGAAATCTGGAAGGAAGAGGCCGAGCAGGAAGAAAACGGTGCTCACAAAAATGGCGCCGTATCCAAACAGCTTGATGCCGTCGGCCGTCCATCGGGGCGCCAATACATGAATCAGAAACCCTGAACTGAAGGTGCCCTCAAGCCTTTGCGCACCTCCCCACCGGGTCACCCACAGCCAGAACACCAGATGGATCAGATAGGCCAGTATCAGTTCGACGAGCGACATGCGGCGGTTGCTCCTGCGGTGCGTTGAGTGGTGTCGGACACCCTGTCATGACAGATCATTTTCAGCCCGGGCCTCTTTAAATAGGCTTGAGTCAGTCACCGATGGCAAACAACCGGATGGGGATGATATTTCGATAGTGACCGAAATCGTTATCATTGGTGAAGATGGGAACATCGATTCTATTGGCCACGGCACAAATGAGAAAATCGATATGGGATCCTTGTATGCCCCGTTTCCGGCATGAGTTGCTGAATTCCGCGGCCAGCTCGTAATCGGCGTCCACGATGGGCGTGTTTTCGAAGAAAGACAGTTTTTCCCTTATGATCCGATAGTCGCGCAAGTCGCTGTAACCGGATAGGATCTCTTGCCGAATGGGGCCGATGAGGATGGCTCTCTGGTCCTGAATCAGCGAGATGAGCGCATCGATCTCGGCCTGGTATGTTTTGTTGTGCGAGCGCAGCGCATAGGACCAGATGGGGGTATCGACAAGGACTTTCAACGTGTTCTTCCCTTTTTATAGTCGTAATTGGGATCAGGATCCATTTTGCCGAAAAGTTTTATGATCTCCAATTGCTTGTGCCTATCGACAAACTCCCTGAGCGCAAGATTGACGGTGTCTTTCTTGGTTTTCATACCGCTGATCTCCAAAGCTTCGTTCAGTAGTTTATCATCGATGGCCAAATTGGTCGCCATGGGGCACCTCCATTTTCTACACACACTATTACACATAAACATGTGTGTCAATAGAGGCTGCGAGGACTCCGGATCGCTTTGCGGCGCCGGCGGAACACCAGGGGGGGGCGGTGGCGGGTTCATGAAGGTCAGCGGGCCATTACCGGTCCGCCATGATCGGATCGTCGGGATCCACCACCTGGTTTTTCAGGTAGCTGGACCGGGCGGCCACCTGCTCGTGTTCCGGCTGACGGTCCTCGGGCGGCGGCTGCACCACAGCGATGTGGCCTACGCCGACTAAAAAATCATAGGCGGCCATGGCCATCACCTCGCAGTCCCACAGGTGGTTGGCCCGGCCCCTGGGTTTTCCCACACGCCCTTGTCGTTGATCTGTTCGGCCGTCAGGTGGGCGGCATAATCTTCGGTGTAGTCGGCGTAAAAGTATATGGCCCCAGGGTCGCCGCTTTTGACGCCGAGCTTGCGCGCCAGGCGCCCTTTAAAATAGGTGGTGTTGACCCGCAGTTTGATGCCGCCGGGAAAGGGTTTCCGGCTTCCGGGGAAAAACTCGATGGGCGATTCGGCATACTTGGGCACCAAGCGGTCAACACCCTGGTAGGGCAAAATATAGCCCCGGTACGAGGCGCAAAAGTCGTACACCTCGTCGGTGCGGTGGCCCAAAGATCACGTCGCACTCTTCATTGAGCGCCTTCCAGATGGGCCCGGACTCGACCGCGGGAGAGGAAAAGCGCCACAGCTTGCTCATGTGGGAAAAGCGAGTGAGGCGCTTTCGCACCAGGTTGGGCGGGGTGGTCTCCTTGGTCGACCACTCGAACTTGTCCTCTTCGTCCAGGATGACATAGGGCAAGGGCTTTGCGGCCATGCTGGCGATCGACGAGGCCCAGCCCGCTTTCAGCTATTCGCATCGTCCAGGATAACCTTGATTTTCACGGCTAAATCGTTGATGGAAAAAGGCTTTTGAAGCAAATTTATTCCTTCTTCGAGGACCCCCTGTTGGGCAATGACAGTTGATGTGTAACCCGATATAAATATAATTTTGATGGTCGGCAGGAATGTCTTGATTGCTGCGGCCAATTCACGGCCGTTCATTTCGGGCATAACCACATCCGTTAAAAGTAAATCAATCTCGCCGACATGCTGCTTGGCCAAGCTTATCGCTTTTTTCGGATTGGTGGCAGCAAGTACTTTGTAACCGATCTTTTGCAGCATCTGCTGGATCACATCCCTCGTCATCTCCTCGTCTTCCACAAGCAGGATGGTCTCTCCATTGCCCAGAGAAAGATCCGATGTGTTTTTAGGAACCACAACCTCATCGTCACCCCTATAACGAGGCAGATAGACTTTTATGATCGTCCCCATGCCGGGTTCACTGTATGCATTGATAAACCCATTGTTTTGATTGACGATGCCAAAACTCGTGGCCAGTCCTAGTCCGGTGCCTTTACCGACCTCTTTGGTAGTGAAAAATGGTTCAAAAATATGGCTGAGTACTTCACGATCCATCCCCTTGCCATTGTCGCTGACCGATAGGAGTAGAAATTCGCCGGGAATGAAATTTTCATGACCAGCACAGTAGTCTTCATCGAAGGTAATGTTTCCGGTCTCAATTGTGATTTTGCCCACCTCTGAAATGGCATCACGGGCGTTCAGGCACAGGTTCACGAGAATTTGGTCAACCTGGCTTGGATCAATTCTAACTTTCCATAACGTTGCTTTCGGTATCCAGGCAAGATCGATGTTTTCCCCGATGAGTCGCCGGATCATCTTGAGCAATCCTTCAATCGTTTCGTTCAAGTCGAGTATTTTTGGACTGATGGCCTGCTTGCGCGCAAAGGCCAGCAACTGTCTGGTAATTGCGGACGAACGATTTCCGGCGTCGACAATAGCTTTTAAATGGGATTGAAGTGGATCCCCGGGGCTCACCTTGAGCATCGCCAACTCGGCATTGCCTAGGATGACGTTAAGCATGTTGTTGAAATCATGAGCGACGCCTCCTGCTAAACGTCCCACGGATTCTATCTTTTGAGACTGCAGGAACTGGGCCTCCAAACGCAGCTTATCCGTGACATCGCGCTCGACAGATACATAGCCGACAATTTTTTTGGATTCGTCATGAATCGGAGAGATACTCGCATCAACAGTGAAACAGGTGCCGTCCTTTCGCCGGTGGACAACACGCGCTTTCCATGTCCGATCACTGGAAACCGTTTCCCATGCTTTCTTGAAAAAGGTTTCATCCGGTTTGGTGCTATCGAGTATTTGCGGCGTTTGTCCGATCACCTGCTCCCGTAGGAAACCGGTCACACGTTCGAAGGCCGTGTTAACATACTGGATAATGGCGTTCGGATCGGTCAGGGTAATCATCTCGCCGGCTTGCTCAATAGCGGCTATCAATATTTCGCGTTCTTTCTCGGCTCGCTTGCGTTCTGAAATGTCACGCCCAATCCCCAATACACCAACGAGGTCCCCATCAGCGCTAAACATGGGTGTCTTGATGGTTTCAAGAATCTCCTGATGACCGTCGGCCTTGAATACCACTTTCTCTTCGTTCTTGCAGGCTTTGCCTGCCTTTATTGCGCGAATATCATTTTCTCTAAAAAAGTCCGCTGCTTCTTTATCAACAAAATCGTAGTCCGTTTTTCCGATAATCTCCTCTTCCTTCGCTCCAAAAAAAGTTTCGAACCTGGAATTGCATCCAAGGTATACGCCCCGCAGGTCTTTGAGCCAGACGAGATCCGGAATCGTGTATAGTAAGGTACGCAGGTGTGTCTCGCTTTTTTTCAAGGATTCTTCAGCTCTTTTGCGATTCGTCACGTCGGTGGCAAATCCGTCGATTATGAACGAACCGTCCTTGCAATGTTCTGAAATCTGGGCGTTCAGACTCAACCAGATGATATCGTCATTCACTGTTCGTGCTTCATATTCGAAGTTTTCGACATGTCCATTTTCCCGCAACAGTTGCAGAAATTCTTCCCTTCTTTCAGGATGCACAAAGACTTGTTTGCCGATTTGCCTGTAGTATCGATTCATCTCTTCATGCGAAGCAAAACCCATGATGGCCGCCATTGCGGAGTTGACAAAAAGCGACTGCCCTTCAGAGGTCGTGCGAAAGATACCGATTGGGGATCTTTCGATAAGATCTTCGTATCGTTTTTGGATGTCGGGCACCGGCTTTTCATCATTTTTCTGATTTGTATCAAACCGATGCGAATCGTTGGGAGGATTATCCGATTTTTCGTCATTAGGTTTTTCAGTCATTTCTGTGCTCCCATGAAAGGTGATGGGATTATTTCGACAATTTGTTAACCATTGTTGCAAAACATCCAGTTCGGCCAAAAGAGGTTGGTGATAGCTTGATTATTGAGAATATAGTCATCGCAAGACGACCATGACAAGACCAATTGTTCCACTGCGGGGATCTGAGCCAGCAGATGGTTGTTAAAGACCATGGGTTTTTTCATACCGCCTCTCCAGGGGCGCCCAGGATCTCGGCGGCCGGATCCGCAAAGATGCCCAGGGTTTCGCCGAGAACGAGCATCTCGCCGGTGGTCTTTTTGGCCAGGTACTCGGCATCGATGCGCCACTCGGAACAAAGATCGATGCCGAGAAGATCGCCGATCGTTCGGCGCTGGCCGGTGGTGACGGTTTTATCGAGCACGAACTCGACGGTGGCATCGCCCAGGTCCTGCCACACGGCGTTGATGTCCATGGCGCGGATCTTTTCAAGGGCCGCGGCGCGGTCCAGGAAAAACCAGCCGGCGTCATCGGCGCCCCGGCCGTCGCCGTCGGCCAGGCCGTGGCGACGGGCAAACCAGGCGCCCAGGGTGTCGCCGCAATGGGTCAGCAGGCCAAAGAGCAGCATGCGCAGCATCCGCTCGTCGCTCCAGGGCATGTTTCGGTGCGGTCCCGGATCTTTTGCTGGTAAAAGAGCTCCCGGAAGTGCTCCCCGTGCCAGGCCACGCGCGGGACGTCGGCCGCGTCCGGGGCGGTGTCGCTGGTGGACCCGGCGCCGTCGCCTCCGGACCGGCCGCTTTTCCTGTTGCGGGCCTTTTCCAGCTTGTCCCGGCACGCCCGGTCCAGGCAGGCGCGCTCGTGGTGGATCTGCCCGTCGGGCCGCAGCACGGTGACGAACCGGTCGCAGTCCTTGCACTCGGCAAAGGTCTCCTTGGCTTTGTAAAAGACCGCGTGCTTGCCCCAGTCAAAGGCCTCGTCGAAGCAAAAGCCGTTGGTGCGGTACTTTTTGCGCAAGGGGGTCGCCTTCGGTGACAAGCACAATGCCGTCGGCCTCTTTTGCCCCGGCTGGGAAAAGACGCGCCTTGCCGCACCCGGGGCCGAAGCTGAAGATCTTGTTGGCGCCGCCCGGCTTGTAGCAGCGGATGTTGACGAGGTTGCCCTCCGGATTGAGCACCGGGATGGCGATGCGATCGGGCGTGTCGATCTTTTTAAGCTCGCCGGTGCGCTTGTCCCAGCGCCAGGATTGCGCCCGAAGATCGAGCCGATCGATGGCGTCGTCGGACCAGCCCCGGGTGGACTTTAATTTGTCTTTCCAGGCGTCGGGCAGCGGATCCATGCCGGCCCAGGCCTGGGCCTGGTCGGCCGGCGCGACCGGCTTGTCCCCGGATGATCGGGGATCTTTCTTTTTGGGAGGGCGGGCATCAATGTCTTGACGCCTGCAGCGGCCCTCGAGCGCGATGCCGTATTGCCGACAAAACGCCTTGAAATCGTCGGTCAGGTTCCCGGTGCCGGCCGTCTTGGACCACAGCTTGATCAGATCCCTGCCGGCCCCGCAGGCCAGGCAGTTAAAGACGTCCTTTTCGACGTTGTAGGAAAACGAGGGATTGGCGTCCTCATGATAGGGGCACAGGCCGTGCAGCTCCGGTTCGCGCACCGACCGGACCTGGAAGAGCTTGCGGGCGATCTCTTCCCGCTGCTGGCAGGATAAACTCAGCGCCTTGCCCATTTGCCACCATTATTAAAAATATAAAAAAAACAAACACATAGAAAGCTGCAAGCCATGGTGCAAAAAAAACCTCATTCCAAAATCAAATCCAAATTGAATTTTTGCGTGCGAAAGCCACCCGGGCCTCCTGAAACCGTAACTGGGGGCACCCCCGGGAAAGGACCCGCACCGCTCCCCCTCGGAAGTGCTGGAAGGTCCGCTTTTGGACGGCCGGGTGAGTTCCAGGGGCACGGGGGCCTGCCCCGGCCGGGCACAAAAAAAGCCGCGCGCGGTCGTCTCGAGCGACCGACAATGCGGCGATTAGAATTGGGAGCGGATGTGTCGCTGGTATGCGATCGGTGGATCGGCCAAAGCCGCATCCGTGTGCAATGCCGGGAAGTACTCTTTGAGAGTGCTTTTGGAGTGAATTTTGGGTGGTGCCAAAAGCAGAAAAGCCGAACTCCTTTTAGCAACCTTTTGGCGCCAAAAACAGCACGGCTTTCAACTTGGGGTATCGGCGTAACTTGCCGATTTAATTCATGGTAGGCGGTACTGGATTTGAACCAGTGACTTCCACCGTGTGAAGGTGGCACTCTCCCGCTGAGTTAACCGCCCGTTTTACGGCGCAGACCGCAACATCGACACGTGTTTGCCAGTCGGCGCAATACTGGCAGGTTATAAGGGTTACGGCTCTTCCAAGTCAAGTCCTTTTTTGGTTTCGTCGAGTGATTCCTCCCTGACCCCTTCCTGGTTATTTTCGGGCAGATCGATCGCTTGCGGAATCTCCAGATTAGCGCCGAATTCGGCCAGTTCGGCAGGCGTGGGTAGATCATTCAAACTTTTGAGGTCAAACATTTCGAGGAAAAGCTTGGTCGTGGCATAGATGAGGGGACGTCCCGCAATCTCTTTTCTACCCAGGACACGGATGAGTTTGCGCTCCATCAGCTGACGCAGTACGCCGCCGCAGTCCACTCCCCTGATGTATTCGATATCCGCACGAATGATCGGTTGTTTGTAAGCGATGATGGCCAGCGTTTCCAACGCGGCTTTACTCAGACGCTGAGGTGACGGCTGCAGCATCTTTTTGATCCATTCGTGGTATTCGGGGCGGGAGCGCATTTGCCAGCCGCCGGCCACTTCGCTCAACCAAAAACCACCGCCTCGTTGTTCATACTCTTGCGATAGCGTCTGCAAGGCATCTCGTATGTCTATGGCCTCTGCAGTTTCGATTATGGTGCGCAATTTGTCGACGGTGAGCGGGTCTTCGGCAACAAACAAAAGGCTCTCAATAATGTATTTGAGTTGTTCCATACTTCGATCTATTGATAGAAGATTCGAATCGTACCACTTTGGGTGTGTTGCGCGACCCTTACCAAACTCATCTTCATCAATTCCAGAAGGGCCAGGAAGGTAACAATGATATCCCTTTTCCGGGGATCTTGGGGAAATATTTCTATAAACGCAATGGAGCCCTTTTCTTCCAGAACGGTGATGATGGCGTTCATGCGATCCTTTACCGAGATCGTTTCTGCCGATAGATCGACCGTATGCTCCTTGGAGACCTTTTGGAGAATACGTTGGAATGCCTCTATGAGCTCGAAGAGTCCGACTTGAATCAGTTCCTGGTCATCTTTGAGAAAATCAACGGACTTGGTGCGTCGGGTGAAAATTTTGTCTCCGAGCATATTCCGATTGGCCAGCTCCTCGGCCGCAGATTTAATTTGCAGATATTCCGCCAGGGGACGCACGATCTCCATGCGCGGGTCTTCCTCATCCTCTTCGGATCCATGAGAAGGGAGCAGCATGCGCGATTTGATCTGTGCAAGGGTAGAGGCCATCACCAGGAAATCACCGACATTATCGATATTTAAGAGCTGCATCCATTCCAGATGGGCCAGATATTGTTCGGTGATCAGGGCAACCGGGATGTCGTAAATATCGACTTCATTCTTCTTGATCAAATGAACCAGAAGGTCCATCGGTCCTTCGAAGACATTTTCAAGTTTTACTTTATAATCGGCTTCGACCATATTGTCCGTTTCGACCCGCTGGGGGACCCCATATAGGGTTAAACAATTATTAAAATTTAATTTTGTACTGTTTCAAAGAGTTGGAATCAAGAAAATTGTTTTGGGATTGGGCGATATCGGTGCCTCCTCAATGGACGTTCGCATGATCTTTGACGATCTGTCTTACAAATTCGATTTCATCGGTGCGGGTTTCGACCTGCTTATTGAGTTTCGCATCCAATAGCTTGTCGAGTATCTTGCTGAACAGGGGACCGGGGCGCAGTCCCATGTCGATGAGGTCTTTGCCCCCAATGGCGGGTGCGATGTTGCGCAGGTGGTTATAATATTGAGAAATAGCCTTCTTCACGGGTTTCATGTCGGTCGCGGCCATCATATAAAGAATCAACTCAGTTTTGAATCCCTTGAGGAGATGGTACAAACCGCTATCGGTATCAGGTAGGCGCATTTCCATCTGGTTCAGACAATTTTGGGCAACGAATCGGTCTTTGCAAACGAGCCGTTCATATTTCGGAGCCAGTTCGAATCTTTTGCAAATTTTTTGCGATTCATCCGGGTCAAATGAGTGGATCAGCGCCATGAAAAAAACGCTCCAGCGCAGATAGCTGCTACCGGTGAAGAGCAGATCGTGCCAGGCAATGGCACTCGCCACGGTATTGAGTATATCGATGAGTTCTTTATTGAGGACGATCGTTGGATGGATGACCTTAAGGAGGTCGAAATCCTGCATTCTGACCAGGGCAGGTATTGGATTTTCCTCTTCCAGGATCAGGCGAATTTCGGTAAACACGCGGCGGCCGCTCAAGCGTTCAAAAAAATCCATTTTTACGGCATTTTCAATAAGGCTCGCCGTCAATTTTCCAATAGCGAAATCAAAACGCTGCTCAAAACGGATCGCTCTGAAAACCCGGGTTGGGTCCTCGACGAAACTCAGGTTGTGCAAAACCCGGATCGCTTTGTTTTTTAGATCTTTCTGAGCCGAAAAAAAGTCGATGAGTTGACCGAATTTGTCGGGCGTGAGCTGTATCGCCAGGGTGTTAATCGTAAAATCACGCCGGAACAGATCCAATTTGATCGAACTCATTTCAACATCCGGCAGGGCGGCCGGCGAGCGATAGTATTCCAGTCGGGCGGTAGCCACGTCGATTTTAAATCCGTCTGGAAAGATGAGCACGGCCGTTCCAAAAGCTTTGTGCGCATGAATACGCGTTTTATACTGATCGGCAAACGCCTTCGCAAAAGCGATACCATCGCCTTCGACGACAATGTCGATGTCCTCGTTGGGACGATAAAGAAACAGGTCTCGAACGAAGCCGCCGACCACATAAGCGGTATAGTTTAACTGTTGGGCGACTCGTCCGATATCCTTCAGCAGTTGTATGACCCGGCGGGACAGTCGCTCCCGCATGAAATTGGTGACGTTTCGAGAATGCCGCTGGGATGCCTGCTGGAAAGGATCATGGTGCCGTTCTTTACCGCTACGATGTTGCTGGACCAGCATATTGAGCAGATCTGTTCGGGTGATCACGCCGACAATCTTGTCACCTTCCATGACGGGCAAAACACGTTGTTTGTTTCCGATGATTTTTTCCTGCACCTCGGGCAATTCGGCCTGGGGGGAAACGGTCAGCAGTTCGGTGTTCATATAATCCTGGACCGGCACATGGCCAAGATGATGAAAAATGGCCTTCTCGATGACCTGTCGCGTGATATAGCCCACCAGTCGGCGCTCTCCGTCTGACTCGGAAGTGACCAGCAGCGCATTGATATTGTATCTTGTCAAGGTCGTATTGGCATCTGCGCAACTGATCCCCACGTCCACCGATATGGGCGGTGCAGACATCAGATGGTTGGCCATACGTTGAGCTCTGACCCTCAGGTTGAGTTCCTTGAACAACGCTTGTTCGACCTGTGTCAGTGTTTGGCCCTTTATCGCCGCTGAAGCGGCATACGAATGACCACCACCGCCCATGGCAGTGATAATGTCGCCGACATCCACCTCCTCTGTGCGACTGCGAGCGACGACGTATACTTTGTTTTCCATCATGGCCAGCGCGAAAACGGCGTTGATATCTTCCATTTTTATCATTTTATGGATCAAAAAAGCGAAATCGGGCAGGTAGTGTTCGAAGGTCGCCGTGGTGACAACGATTTCGATGCCATTGATGACATAGCGGGTCGCAGCTTGAATTAAATCGTTCAGATACTGGATCTGTTCAGGGCTGATTTCACGTGCAATGAGATTGGCGATGACGTTGATATTGGCGCCCTGGGATACGAGAAAGGCGGCGGCCTTCAGGTCTTCGGCGGTCGTCGAAGGAAATGTAAAAGCGCCCGTGTCTTCATAGATCCCCAGGCATATGATGGTGGCCTCTTCGGCGGTCAGGGTTTTGTTTTGAGCCTGTATCAACTCTGTCAGAATTGTGGCTGTTGCCCCGGTTATTCGATGGACCTCGTGCTGGCCAAAGATATCTTCGTCTTTGATGGGGTGGTGGTCGTAGATATGAATTTCCAAGGCGGGATTATGAAGTATTTCAGCCAGCTTGCCAATACGGTCGGCACTGCGAGTATCAACCAGCACCAATCGTTTTACCTTTTTGAAATCTAAGTCTTTGATTTCCGCCAGATTGTAAAGGTAGACCATGGACTGGATGAAGAAGTTGCGCAAGTTCTTCTCTTGGGATCCGGGAAATACAACGAGTGCGCCCGGGTAAAGCTTTTGCGCTGCCAGCATGGATGCCATGGCATCGAAGTCGGCGTTGATATGGGTGGTAATGATCGTCAGGTCATTATCCGCCGGTAAGGCGTCGAAACTTGCAACGGAGCTGGTTGACGACATGGATTCCTCATATTTTTAAATGGTTCTATGGCCTTCACATTTACATATACGAGTGTTTTTGGCAAGCACTACTCATCTATGGTGCCGCCTTCTAGTGTTCGTGCCTCGAACCACTACGGACTATTAGCGAGTGTAGATCATGGAATGTTCGATTGTATTGGTATCATATTTGCATAGTTTGTCGCAACGCGGTTTGCTGGAGCGCATAAATTGCTGTGAAATAAATGTGTTGTTGTTTAAACGAGTTTATGATAGCAAAATTATGAACAAAATCAGGCTATGCGGGTTGCCGACGAGGCAGAATCGCAGGAGAGGGATAGCGGGCCGAATTGTTAGGGTAGATGTTGTGTCGGTTTTTCGACGGTGGCAAATCCAAGGGGACAAGTCCATATTTCCCTTCTTTAGCTTGAAACTGCACAGATAGCTTTGGAGAGTCCTATGCCGGTTTTTTTGTGGGAAGGAAGAAATCGCAACAACCAGATTCAAAAAGGGGAGCTGGAGGCCGTCAGTGCGGAGGCCGTTCGGGCGCACTTAAATCGAATTCGGATTTCCCCGACCAAAGTCAAGAAAAAGCCCAAGGATTTGTTTGCGGATGTCGCTTTTCTTCAGCCCAAGGTTAAAGAGAAGGACATCATCATATTCTCGCGTCAATTTTCCACCATGATCGATGCCGGCCTGCCCATTATTCAGTGCATGGACATCCTGCAATCCCAGCAGGAAAATCCGACGTTTAAAAAAATGTTAAAGGAGATCAAAGAGTCGGTCGAAAGCGGCGCCACCCTGGCCGATTCTTTGAAACGATATCCCAAGCAATTTGATAACCTTTTCGTAAACATGGTGGCCGCCGGTGAGTCTGGCGGTATTCTCGATATCATTTTAAAACGGCTGTCCGGTTATATGGAGAAGGCGGCAGCGCTGAAGCGAAAAGTAAAAGGGGCCATGGTCTATCCGGCCATTACCATTTCCGTGGCCATTATCGTCGTCGCCGTTATTCTTGTTTTTGTCATTCCCGTTTTTCAGGAGATGTTTGCCGATTTTGGAGCAGCACTGCCAGCGCCGACACTCATCGTGATTGGCATCAGTGAATTCGTTAAATCCAAAATCCACTATATTATAGGTGCGATTATTCTTTTTGCCATCGCCTTCAGGCAGTATTACAAGACTAGTAAAGGGCGTCTGGTCGTGGATGCATTGATGCTCAAATTGCCCGTATTTGGGATTTTGTTGCGCAAAGTAGCGGTCGCCAGGTTCACGCGCACCATGGGGACCATGCTGGGTAGTGGCGTGGCCATTCTGGATGCCTTGGATATCGTCGCAAAAACATCCGGTAATAAAATAGTCGAGAATGCCATATATTCGGTTCGGACCGGGATTGCCGAAGGTCGTACGATGGCGGATCCGTTGCAGGCCAGCGGCGTTTTTCCTGCCATGGTGTGCCAGATGATTGCCGTCGGGGAATCCACCGGTGCCTTGGATGCCATGCTCGAGAAAATCGCTGATTTTTATGATGAAGAGGTTGATCAGGCCGTTGAAAATCTGACCGCCATGATCGAGCCGATGATGATTGTTTTTTTGGGTGTCGTCGTCGGTGGGTTGATCGTGGCCATGTATTTGCCAATTTTCAAATTGGCCGGAGCGGTCGGATGAAGTTGATACACAGATTGACACAGAGACGCCACTTTATTTGTTCAATAGAAAGAAATATAAAAATCGAGTTATTGCGCCTTGATACTCAGTGCCCACCCACAAATAGACCATTTATGGATGGGCTCTACTTAAGCAATTTGAATTATGGCGCGACTATCATTCATGCCTCCACAAAGGCTTGTCGGTTCGTTGACCCAATTGCAATCGACCACCTCCTCGAATAATGTGATTCGTGTGACCATTCCTCCGAAGCTTCGATGGCTGATGCTCGCGCGGGTGCTGTTTACCGCATTGCTCCTGTGCGCAACCATCCTTTTTCAGTCCCGACTGGGCAGCGCGGCCAATCCCTTGGTAGGGCTCATTTATGTTCTCATCGTCGCGATTTTTTTGCTCTCCTTACTATATGCGGCGCTATTTCCGAAGATCGCGCGGCATGAATTGTTCGCTTACATACAAATTGCGATCGACTCATTTATTGTATCGCTCATTGTCTTGATTACAGGTGGATTTTTCAGCTTGTTCACTTTTCTTTACCTGGTGGTCATTATTTATGCCAGCATGATCCTATATCTTCGAGGCGGTCTATTGATCGCCCTTTTCAGTAGTATTCAATATGCTGTTCTCGTAATAGCCCAATCTGCAGAGGTAACCCCCTGCCTCGCAGCCGTGGCAGATAGTTCGCCGGGAAGTCTGGACGGCATATATGTCGCCTATAAAATTTTGATCACGACGGCTGCCGGTTTCGCGGTCGCAGTCTTGAGCGGATTGCTGACCGAGCAAAACCGCAAAACGCAAAACGAGCTGACAACCATGGAAGCCCATTTAAAGCGGGTGGAGAAGATGGCTTACATGGGAGAGATGGCGGCCGGATTGGCCCATGAGATCAAAAATCCATTGGCATCGTTGGTTGGATCGATTCAAATTCTCAAGGAGGATTTGAGATATAACCCCGACCACGAACGCCTGATGGACATCGTGTTGCGTGAGACCGACAGGTTGGGAACCCTGGTCAACGATTTTTTGTTTTTTGCCCGGCCGCCCGCAGGAAAACCTGAGATCCTGGATCTGCAGGAGGCTATATCCGATATCGTGCAACTCTTTGAAAAGGACACGCATCACGCCAGGCATGTCGAGATAAAACAGACCCTATCCCCCGGTATCAGGGTGTTGATGGATTCCGCCCATCTGCGTCAAATTGTATGGAATTTATTGTTGAATGCGGCAGAAGCCGTATCGGAAGATGGGCGGATCGAAATTCACGCCGTGGCGATCAAGAACAATGAGGTGAGCATCCATGTCATCGACAATGGATGCGGTATCGCGGATAATGTGGTCCAAGACATTTTCGATCCTTTTTTCACAACCAAATCCGAAGGTACCGGACTGGGCCTGTCCATTGTCCATCGTATTCTGGAAGCCTATAACAGTCGTCTTCAGGTTCAAACGGAACCTGGTAAGGGTACTACTTTCTCCTTTGCACTGAAACGATCCGGCAAGGTACATTGATGTTATCAATGAACCGAATAGACTGCACCCCAATGAACCGCTACCGAGAACCTTCTTCCGAATTTTTTCCTTTCCGGTTTTGATATCAATGGAGAAAAGATTGAAAACTGCGTATTAATTTGTGCACTTCCGCTGTTTGTATTTTTATACCATCTGCATCCCATCCTTGTCCTTTTTTCCCCCATGGTTTGTATCGGACTCAATATAGAAGGAAAATTCAACTGATGCAGTTCTATGGAAATGCCCATTTGATGGCATGGATGTTGCTGTATAACTTGATGCGACATTGATCCACCATTGATCTCTAACTTTTTGCTCGAAAAAGGCAAATCATTCGAAAGAATGAGACGCAAAGCCACTGACCTAAGTCCCGACCCATCGGGATAGGGTAGCAGGGTTGCCGGGCGAAGGCGACATCTCCTGATTCACCGCCGATCGCACGGTATATGGTAATCGGGGGATGCCATGTTTAAAAATAGATCGTTTTATCTCGTCAGACGCTGTCTTGCCGCTTTTCAATTCATTATGTTGGTATTGCCACTGGCTGTTTCGGCGGCTCAAGTGACGCTACAGTGGGATGCCAACGACCCTTCGCCGGAAGGTTATCACCTCTATCAGCGTACGTCAGGCCAATCGTATGATTACAGTTCACCCGTGTGGAGTGGCCCCTTCACGACAGCCACCTTGGATGGTTTGTTAGAGGGAACCACCTATTATTATGTTGTGAGAGCTTACAACGCAAGCGACGCGAGTGGTGATTCCAACGAGGTGCAGTTCACCCCCGTTGCCATCAGCGTGGATAGTGACGGTGACGGTATCGACGATGCATCGGATGCGTTTCCAAACGACCCAACAGAATGGTCCGATTCGGATGATGACGGCATCGGAGACAATGCAGACCTGGATGACGATGGGGACGGCCTGCCCGATGTTTGGGAAACGCTTTATGGCCTGGATCCGCTCTCCGATGACGCCGATCATGATCTGGACAATGATGGCGTTTCAAACATGGAGGAATATCTTGCCGACAGTGATCCATCCCAGGCGCCTGCCAACTTCTCCCCAGAAAAACCGCGGCACCTGTCGCCATCCGATGATGAAGTTCATGTCGGTTTAATGCCGATGCTGGCCACCGAACCATTTGCAGACCCCGATAATGATGCTCATGCGCGTAGTCACTATCAAATCAGCATCATGGAGGACTTCACGACTCTGGTTTATGAAAAGACCAGCGCAGTTCATCTGACACGCTTAGACGTCCCCGACCTGATTCTCGATCCGGATACGACGTATCATTGGCGAGTCCGATTTTACGACAGCCGCAATGGGATGTCCGACTGGTCTGACCCCACCTCATTTACGACCATTGATTATCTGGCTGCCGGTGATGAAAATGGCAACGGCGTATTGGATGACCAGGAGATAACCGTTGATCTGGATTTGGACCAGGACGGCAACAACGATGCTCAACAAGATGGCATGTTGGTTGTCCAATCGGACGATGCGTTCAATCCATATATTGCAATTAAAAGGGTTGACACCAACACCCAATTGGTCAGCATTGAAGCGATAAGTTCCGAGGGACTCTCCCTGGCATCCAACAACAACCAGCCGGAGTTTTTGACCGGGATCATCAATTTCAAACTCTACCTTTTGAACGGTGCCACTGAGACATCCGTTGTGGTCTACTTCTCACAACCAGCGCCTTCAAATGCCCATTGGTACAAATATGATCCTGATCACGGCTGGTCGATCTACTCGGATGTAGAGTTCAGCAGTGACCGCCGGTCACTGACGCTACACATCGAGGATGGCGGTATCGGCGACATGGATGGCGTGCAGAATGGGGTCATCGTCGATCCAGCTGGTTTAGGCTACAGTACCCAGGTTTCGGACGACGCTTCGGGCTCAAGTTCCTCGGGTTCGGGCGGTTCCGGATGTTTCATTTCGACCACAATAGTGGCGGAGTCGGGTTTCTCTGGATGGGGGGCCACCGCCCCTCTACTGCTTATATTTGGTTTGGCGGGATTGGGCGGATTCTTCTCCGCCCAACATGGCCGACGGACTGAAGGGTCGAGATAGAACCGAGATCGGAAGGGGCCGGGTAGGACGAATCAGGGTGTCTGGTGACCGAAATAGCCGTCTGCCTCTATGGTAATCCGCATCAGCTCACTTTCGAGGGCGTTTGCACAACGCTGCAGTTGGGCCAACTTTGCATCGGCCGGCACCATGACAGGTTTCCCGTAGGCCAATAGACAAGGGCTGGCAGGGTAGGGCAGCATAAAGCGATCCCAGCTCTTGAACACCTTGCACCATTTGGCGCTGTAGGTGACCGGTATAATCGGATAGCCGCTCTTTTGAGCCAGGAAAACAACCCCCGGCTGCACTTTGTAGCGCGGCCCCTGTGGGCCATCGGGAACGATCCCGCCAACCTTGTTATGGTCACGCATCTCTCTGATAAGCTTGGCCATTGCCCGTGTACCGCCCTTGCCGGTCGACCCTCTTACCGTCGTGTGCCCCTGGCGTTGAAGGATTTGGGCAATGATTTCGCCATCGGCAGAATTACTCACCAATATGGCCGCGTTCCAACCCTGGTGCAGGTAACTCACCAATAAGATGCGAGAGTGCCAGAAGGCAAAAATGTATTGCCTGGATTCCAATATAGACGCGACCGCGTCTCGTCCTTGAATAGTCATCCTGGATCCAAGGAACAGCAGATCGACCAGCGACTTTCCCGCCCGTCCGATGATGCGCCATTTGAGTCCTGGTCCCGTTTCGTTCTTACTAAAAAGCATCTCTGTCATCCATTAGCGCTTTGGCAATTTGCGCTACCTGATGCGATGCTCCCGGCGCTCCCAGCTTTTGCCGGACAGAGAGCAGCGCTTCGCACATCTGCATGTAACGATGGGGATCGGATAAAATTTCCGAGGCGGTTTCGGATATGATTTCCGGGGAGGCGTCTTTTTGAATCAGTTCCGGCATGATACGTTCTTCGGCGATCAAATTGACCAGTCCAATATGCTCTACATCGATCAGCGCCCGGCCCAGCCAATAACTGACAGGGGAAACCGTATAGACAATGATCATGGGGATACCACAGATGGCGGTCTCAAGCGTTACGGTTCCCGAGGCGACAATGGCCAAATCGCAGCGTGGCAGCAGATCACAGACGGCCTGGTTGGTGACTTCGACATTGTTGACCGGATGTCGCGCCGTGATATCGTCAATCATGAGAGGGTCGATAGAGGATGCACAGGATACCAGCAGTCGAAGCGAGGGAATTTTTTCCTGCAAGCGCCTCGCAGTCTCAAGCATGATCGGTAAAAGGGTGCCGACTTCCCTATCACGCGACCCGGCAAGCAGGGCCACGACGGGAGAGGGACCTGGCGGTGCACATTTTCGCACCGGAACGCGTCCGGTGGGTGAATCCATGAGCGGGTGCCCCACGAATGTCACCGGCACGTCATGCTGTTGATAAAAGGACGCTTCAAAGGGCAGGATAACCGCCATATGGTCGACACGCGCCTTGATTTTTTTGACCCGACCCGCACGCCAGGCCCAGATTTGCGGGCTGATGTAATAGAGAACTGGAATTTCGAGCTTTTTGGCCACTGCCGCCAAATGCAAATTAAAGTCGGGGAAGTCGATCAGAATCAGCAGATCCGGTCTCAAACCGGCCAGCAGCTTCTTCAATCGCGACATGGATTTGAGCACTTGCGGCGCCTTGGATAGCGCTTCCGTGATACCGACGACGGCCACCTCGCGCGCATCGATGAGTACCCGGGCGCCGGCATCGCGCATGCGCGGTCCGCCCATGCCGCAAACGAAGACCGGGCCGCAACATTGTTGCAACGCCTGGATCAGGTGGGCGCCGTGGGCATCCCCGGATGCCTCGCCGGCAACCATCACCACTGTTTTTATCTGTTCTGGGCTGGGCATCTGAAAGATTACTTTAATAGCTGATCACGGGTACGCTGAATCTGATCCATGATGCTCAGAGCGATTTTCAGTGCGTCGCGACCCATTTTGCCGGTCACTTCCGGCGCCTGTCGATGGATCACCGACTTCACAAACGATTTCAGTTCATCTTCCAATGCATCGGCCTGGGTAAAACAACGTTGATCGATGGTCATGCCTGGAATGATGCTGTCGCTCTTGCGACCATCCGGGTGAATGATGGTGATTTCGCGTTTCGAAAAATCGACGGATACATAGGCATCTTTCTGAAACATCCGGATTTTACGTTCATTTTTCATTGAAATGCGACTGGCTGTCACGTTGGCGACACAACCGTTTTCAAACTCCAGGCGTGCATTGGCAATGTCTGCATTGTCAGATATCACCGGGACACCGGCCGCATAGATGTTCTTAATCTTGGAAGGAACGAAATTCAGGATGATGTCTATATCGTGGATCATCAAATCCAGCACCACGCTGACATCCAGCCCACGTTCTTTGAAGATGCTCAGCCGGTGTGACTCGATAAAGCGAGGGCTGTCGACGACGCCCCGCAGTGCCATCACGGCCGGGTTGTAGCGCTCAAGATGACCGACCTGAATGATGCATCCCTTCTGTTCGGCGATCTGAATCAACTCCTCCGCTTGGGCCAGGGTGGTGGTCATCGGCTTTTCGATGAGCACATCCACACCATGATTCAAAAAATCCCGGCTGACCTGGTAATGATATTCCGTTGGCACGGCAATGCTGACTGCATCCAGGCGACCGATCAGTTCTTTATGGTCGTAAAATGCCTGCGTATCAAATTTATCGGCGATTTCATCGGCTTGTTCGCGCCGTTGATCTGCGACCCCCACCAATTCCACATCCGGCATACGGGCATACTTTTCGGCATGAAATTTCCCCAAGTATCCGACCCCCACAACGCCCACGCGAAGCTTGGTACCATCGAGGGGAGGTTTTCCCGATATTTTAGTCGTCATAGGCACTTCCATTCGTGCAGATTTTAAAAAAAGCATTCTGACATCAAGACAATCAATCAACCACTGTGATCATGGGCATGCTCATTTCTGATTTCCTCATCGTTGAGGGCGATGAGGGTCATGCCATATCGATCCGCTGTTCGAATCATGGTTTCCCGATCGAAGACCACGGCTTTTCCGGCTTCAATCGCTAGGGTTCGGATCTTCGCTTGTTGCATGGTCTCGATGGTATTCAATCCCACCGCCGGGATGTCGAAGCGGGTGTCCTGATTAGGCTTGCACACTTTGACGACAACCGCCTGGCCCTTGGATAGCGCGCCACCGCGGGCAATGGCCGCATCCGTGCCTTCGATCGCTTCCACCGCCAAAACGGTGCCACCGCCGGTGACCACGCATTGTCCGATATCCAGGCGTCCGATCTCTTTGGCGATTTCCCACCCCAGACGAATGTCCTCAATTTCCGTACGCGAGGGCTTTCGTCGCGTCCAAGTACCTGCCGGTGCCAATAATTCGGGCAGCAAAAAGGTCGAAGCCTGAATTTGAAAGCCTTCGTTGGCTAACAGTTCAGCAAAGGCCCTCAAGATGGCATCATCGTGGGTGTGCCGCATGGTGGCAAGCAGGGCCACCGCCTTGATGTCCGGCCGCACATTGGTGAACATCTTGGTTTTGGTAACCCCACCGAGCATGACAGCATCTTTAATGTCATTACTTCGGAAAAATTTGATGATCTTTTTGATCTGGCCCAGATAGAGCCACTCCAACGCAACGACATGCTCGACCAGGGTCGGGTCGGTTTCACCCTGGTATGCCACGGCATACACCTCCCACCCCTTCTGGCGTGCGGTCCGGGCAAAGAGCAGGGGGAACTGACCGTTTCCGGCGATCAGGCCTATTTTTTTGGGCATTTGTGCGTCTCGATCTGGGTGTTTACCGAGTGATGCCGCGCTCCGACGCCTTGATAAACGCGATGAGCGTTTTTATTTCAGGCACCGGTTCCACTTCTGCCTCAACCCGCTCGATGGCTTCGTTCAATGTCAGGCCGAAACGAAAGATCAGCCGGTAGGCCTTTTTGAGTTGAGCCACCGCCGACGGAGAAAAACCGTGGCGCTGTAATCCCACCTTGTTCAACCCATGGAGGGTGGCCCGGTCGCCGGAAGCGATCACGTAGGGCGGGATATCCTTCACCACTGCGGATTTTCCGCCGATATAAGCATGCTCGCCCACGCGAACGAACTGATGGATGGCCACCAATCCTCCCAGGATCGCATGGTCGCCTACGATAATGTGGCCGGCCAGGGTGGCATTGTTGGACATGATGACATTGTTGCCCACTTTGCAATCGTGGGCGATATGGGCATAATTCATGATCAAGCAATTACTGCCCACCAGGGTCAGGCCGCCGCCTTCGGCCGTTCCGCGGTGAATGGTGACAAACTCGCGAATCATGCAGTTATCACCAATCTTGACCCACGTCTCTTCGTTCTTGAATTTGACCGCCTGCGGCTGGGCCCCAAGGGCGGCAAATTGAAATATTTTGCAGTTGGCACCGATTTGCACGTAGGGGTCGATGACCACGTGGGACATGATCTGGGTGCCGGGCCCGATGGTGACATTTTCTCCGATGATGGCATAGGGCCCCACAGATACACCATCACCGATATGGGCTTTGTCGCTGATAATTGCAGTTGGATGAATCATGGTTTATTCCTCGAAAGTTGCCATTAGCTCGGCCTCGGCCGCAACTTGATCGTCGACTTTGGCGATACCTGCCAATTTGATGACCTTGGCGCGCAGTTTGATGATTTCCACCTCAAGAATGAGTTGATCACCGGGGACGACCGGTTTTCTGAATTTCACTTTGTCCAGCCCCATGAAGTACATCAGGGTTCTTTCGGACCTTTTTTCCCGGTTGGCCATGAACAACACGCCACCGGCTTGGGCCAAGGCCTCGACGATGAGGACGCCAGGCATGATGGGCGTTTCGGGAAAGTGGCCTTGAAAGAACGGTTCGTTGAAGGTCACATTTTTCAGCGCCTTGATTTTCTGTCCGGGTACGCATTCCAAAACGCGGTCAACCAAAAGAAAAGGGTATCGATGGGGCAGGAAGCTCAGTATTTTTCTGATATCTATCGATGTATCCATTTTTCGATTCCTTTGATGACTTCGGCGCCAGACCCTCTGGCACGGTGCCGAAAAAAGTCCTATTCGGTAACGGACGCCTCTTTTTCAAGTATTGCGATCCGTTTTTCCATCTGTTTCATCTGCTTATACATATCCGGCAGATTGGGGATGACGTGCTGCAGGCGCAACCATGTTCGATGGGGGATTGCATTGATGCCACCGGAGACGACGTGATGGTCGCCTATGTTATGGCCGACGCCTGTTTGAGGCCCGACGATGGCGCCGTTTCCAATGGAGATATGGTCAGCAATGCCCGCCTGGCCCGCCAGAATAGCGTGATGCCCAATGGTCGTGCTGCCGGAAATCCCCACTTGTGCAACGAGGAGGGTATGTTCGCCCACGACCACGTTGTGCGCAATGTGGACCTGATTGTCCGTTTTAACCCCTTGTTGTATCCAAGTCTTACCAAAGGTGGCCCGGTCGATGGTATTGGCGGCACCAATTTCGACATCGTCGTCAATTTGGACGATACCGGTTTGGGGCATTTTTAAATGCCTGCCGGCCTCCTGAACAAAGCCGAATCCATCGCTGCCGATCACACTGCCGGCATGAACGATCACTCGACGGCCCACACGGCAACGCTCCAGGATCGACACATGCGGGTAGATGATGGTTTCCGGACCGATGGAGACATTGTCGCCGATGAACACCAGCGGATAGAGGATGACACCGTCGGCCAGGACGACGTTTTTTCCGACAACCGTTCCGGCCCCTACGCAGACCCCTTCGCCGAGCTGGCAATTGTCGCCGATGACGGCCGATGGGTGAATACCCGGATCCGGCTTCGGCATGGGATGAAATTGGGCCAGCACCTTTGCGAAGGCGAGCTTTGGATTCTCCACTTGAATCATGGCCACGGTCGCCTCGGCCACATGCGATGGTACGATCACCGCCGATGCTCTGGTTTGATCCAATTTTTTCAGGCTGGAACCTTTTTCGGCGAAAGTGATATCCCCCGCTTGGGCTTCACCGATGGGGCCCGCTCCCGAGATCACACAGTCAGGGTCACCCAAAAGGTGGCCGTTCACCAGCTGTGCAATTTCATTCAGGGTCATTTGCATCGCACACTATCCTCTGGGGCCCTGATTCTGCTTTCCCCGTTTGGCGTATTGTTCATTGTATAGCTTGATGATGGTATCGGTGATATCGAGATTGCCCGGTGCGTAGACCACGCTGATATCCTCCAGAATCAACAAATAACCTTCCTTCTTGCCATAGGACTGGATCAGCTGGAGAACTTCCTGGCGCACTTCGTTGACCAACCGGACCTGCATCTCCTGAATTTTTCGATCATACTTCATCTTCAGGGCTTTGACATCGGCAATTTTCCGATCCAGTTCCCACTTGAGTTCTTCGCGGGCTTCTTTGCTCATGATGCCCGTGTCTTTTTCGAGCCGTCCCTCCAGGGCCTTGATTTCTTCACCCTTTTGCTTGAGATCCTGCTCCATGCGCTGTCCCTCGGTATTGACGAGGTCCTTTACCGCCTTGCCGCCCGTGGAGTTTTCGAAAATAGTTTGAAAGTTGATTGTTCCTATTTTAGCAACATCCGCACAGAATCCGGTCGTTGCAACCGCAGTCAAGAGAAACGTAAACATCGTCAGGGTTGCACCCACTGTTTTTCGAATTCGCATGACACCTCCATGATATGGATGATGACGAATCATCCGTTTTGTGGACGGGCACTCATTAGAATGATGATTAACGAGCGATTCGGCCGATCTTACGGTCCGTTATTAACGCAAATTCATGCCCATGGCAAACGATGGCTGCGGTGGGCAATATTTCACGGCAAGCCCCTTGTTTAGAAGGATCCTCCCAATGTAAACTCCCAGTTGCCGCCGGATTCCCCCTCCTCGCGGTCGAGAATCCAGCCATATTCGAGCCGAATGGGGGCAAAAGGGGAGTTCCAGCGGATACCCGCACCGGCGCTCTGGCGCAGTTCTCCCAAGTCTATCCGGTCGTCATAAACATTGCCGGTATCGTAAAAAACCACGCCATTGACGCCGGCTTCGGAAACGATGGGAAAGATGATTTCGAAATTGAACATGGCCATCTTTTCTCCGCCGATTTCCACCTCTCGTCCGTCGCTGTTAATCTCGGTCAGGTGGACGCCCCGGTAGCCGAACCCGCGCATGGAGTTGATGCCGCCGAGATAAAATTTTTCGTAGTCCGGCAGAAGCTTGTCGTCGCTGTTCTCGTGCACGACACCGACCTTGGCATTGGCAAAACCGATGATCGGTTTCCAAATCGGGAAGTACCACGAGGTTTGGCCCACATATTTGGTAAACCCGATGTCGCCGCCCAATCCCGCATATTCCACGGAGATCAGGTGCCTGGAGCCTTCGGTGGTATTGAATGCCCGGTCACGCGAATCATAGACCAGGCTGACATCCGCGCTGCTGGTGAGGTTGGTGCCCTCCAGCTCTTTGATGTTGTCGGAAACTTGCGATCGATAAGCCTCCTCTATGCTGATGTCGCTGATGTCCAGGTTGTATCCCCAGTAGACATTGGTGTAATCGGCTACCGTGTAGCCGAAGGTCACGCCGCCGCCTTTGCTGTCCCGGTCATATTCATCATAGTCCTTGTCCTGATTGTAAGCGCGGACGGTTCCCTTTAAAAGCGTATCCATGATGTACGGTTCGGAAAAGCTCGCCACAAAGTTGGTGGTGCGGGACCCGATCTGTCCGGAAAAACTCATGGCCTGGCCGCGGCCGAGGAAATTGCGTTTGCTGATCGAGCCGGTCAAAAAGACGTTTTCCTCGGAGCTGTAGCCGGCTCCGAAACTGAAGGTGCCGGTGGGCTTTTCGGTGACATCGATTTTGAGGACCATCTTGTCTTCGGAACTGCCCTTGATCGTATCGACCTTGATATCTTCGAAATAGTCGAGACGGTAAAGGTTCCGGATGCTTCGCTTGAGTGCCTTGCCGCTGAAAAGGCCCTGCTCGTGGACATGCAGTTCACGGCGAATCACCTTGTCCCGTGTGATGGTGTTGCCGTTGATCAGAATCTTTTCGAAGTAGACTTGGGCACCCATTTTAATTTGAAAGACGATGTCGGCCGTCAAGGTCTCCTCGTTTTGATCGATGGATGGCGAGACATCGGCATAGGCATATCCGTAATCGGAATAGAAATCGGTGAGCGCCAGAACATCGCTGCGGACTTTGTCCCGATTGAGGAAGGTTTCCGTGGTGATGCCAAGCTGTTGCAACAACTCCTCCTTAGGCACGATGAGATCGCCCGTAATATCCACATGGCCGACTTTATAGCGCGATCCCTCCTCGATCTTGAGGGTGACCTGGATGCCTTTTTCCCCGATCTCCACCACCGGCTCCCCAACGCGGGCATTGATGTAACCGTTGTTGCTGTAAAAAGCGTTGAGCCGGGCGACATCCTGGTCCAGCTTGACCCGGTCCAGGTCGCCGGATGAGGTGAGCCAGTAGAAAAAACCCTTTTCGGAGAGGTCCATTTCCTTTTTGAGCCTTTTTTCCGTAAAGGCCTTGTTTCCCTCGAATACAATGGATGTGACATAAAGCTTGGGACCTTCGTCGATGATGAACTCAAGGTCGGCCTGGTTGTTGTCCAGGAGCTTCAGTTCATAGTCGACTCGAACCTTATGGTAATTCTTTTCTTTGTAAAGCGTCTCGATCTGGTCGATGTTGCTTCGGATTTTGAAGATGTTCAGGATCGCGCCGGTGCTGATGGTCAGATTATCGCGGATATCCTCCTCCTCGATGAAGGAGTTGCCCTTGATGTTGATGCGGCGGATGGTGGGTTTTTCTTTGACATGAAAGACGATGCGTTGGCGCCCTTCGTCTGGCTCGGCTTCGACCCGCACATCATCGAAGTAGCCCATTGCGTAAATGGCGCGCAAATCTTCCGAAAGCGCTTGCGGTTTGAATACACTGCCGGGCCGGGTTTGCAGAACGCGCATGATGGCATCGGCCTCTATGCGTTGCTGCCCCATGACCTTGACGTCGCTGACCAGTTGGCGTTCAAACAATTCCATACCGATCTGGTTGGCGAGATCGTTGGTGATGGTGATGAGGTTTTCGAGATTCCGAC
>Ga0209164_1001045_pt1 | contig 42179 bp, 36 predicted proteins | sample MTBNYHSulfiMetaG_FD_187458 | JGI IMG/M metagenome (GOLD analysis project Ga0209164, IMG submission 187458) | Enrichment culture microbial communities from rom New York Harbor, USA that are MTBE-degrading - MTBE-NYH (New York Harbor Sulfidogenic)... | ecosystem: Environmental > Aquatic > Marine >... | reverse complement strand
CACCGACGGGCGTGCCCCAGCAGCCAGATGAACACGAGCACCGTGGGCAGCGCCTTGGCGTGAAAGTGCAGCACGCGGAACCAGCCGGGCCACGCGGCCAGATCGGCGCCCGCGGAGACACCCGCTAACGCGGGCGTTGCCGCATAGAGCGTCGGCAGGCACAGCCAGATTCCCAGCGCCAGGATAGCGCGCGACGCGAAGACGCAATAGAGCGCGGTCACCACGGGCAGCATCATCACGTAGTGATACTCCCAGACGCTCTTGAAGATGAGGAAGAAGATCGTCGTCCAGAGCGCGAGGTCGAGGGTGCGCCGGTGCGGCGCGTGCGACCAGCGGCGCGTGGCCCACACACCGGCGAGCAGCACGAGGGCCGAGATGCCCGGCAACGCGATCTTCTCGAGCGTCAGCGTGCGGCCGGCCAGCCGCATTGACCAGTCTGTGACCGCCTCCGGCAGGTGCGAGACGAGATCGCGCAGCGCCGTCTGCAGCCCGAAGGCGCCCTTGTAGATGGCCATGAAGGGTGTGAGGTTCAAGCGCAGGAACTCGCGCACGTCAGCGGGGCGCAGGATGAAGTAGGGTGCGCAGACGACGATTCCCAGGACAGCGCCGGCGAGGATGCGACGCCACAGACGGTCGCGCAGGTAGGGAACGACCAGCATCGCTGTAAAGGTCTTGAGCGTCACGCTGGCGGTCCAGACCACGGTCACGAGCCACTCGCGGCCGCGAGCGCTTCGGGCGACGGTGTCGGCTCGGGCCGCATCGGCCGGCGCGGTGTCCGCGGATGACGCGCCGCCCGTGGTATCCCAGCGCCAGAGCAGGTAGAGCAGCGCGGCCATCGTGAACGAGAACTGTCCCATGAACTGCTCGATGTAGAAGGGGAAGCAACCCAGCCACAGGCCCGCCGCGATCTGCCGGCGCGCGACAGGCCAGCGCCGATCCCGCAGCACCGCCCAGACGAGCGCGCCCATCATCAGCTCGTTCAGAATCACCCAGAGCCAGTAGGCCGTCCACGGCGCGAGCAGCGCCGCGGACAACCCAGCGACGTAGGCCGTAGGCGGCAGATAACGGTAGAAGTAGTAATAGGGGACGACCTGCGGCGCCTCATGCCGGTAGTCGGCCGAATCGTAGATGCTGTGGCCGTGGATGAGGTTGGCGCCGGCCTGGTAGATGCCGAAGAGGTCCGAGGCCTGGCCGTGGCCCTGGCTCGCCTCGACGAACAGGCCGTTGAGGAAGCCGGTGGGCAGCGAGATGATGAAGACGGCGTGCAGGAGGAGTCCCATGGCCAGGATGAGCTGTGGGCCGCGACCTGCTGAGCTTGGCTTCATCCGCCTCGTCCTCGACCCGATTTCCCTCTCCCAGTCTGCTTCAGGACGCCAGGAGTGTAAGGGCAGGCGCGGGAGGCGTCTAGCGGATGCGAGACCAGAAAGCATACGTAAGTATACATACACCACTTCTGGGCACCCGCCGGGAACGCGGCCTTGATTCGGTCCCCTCCGGGGCGTATCCTTGTAGTTGAGGAGCTTCCAGGTGTTGGTCCAGACGGGTTAGGTGCCCTGGGCACCGTCCTGCATCGATGGGAGGAGGAACCCACATGAAGAAACTGCTACTGGTTCTGTCAGTTCTGCTCGTGACCCCGGTCGGGTTTGCCTTGGCGGAGGACCTGGACAACAACGGAATCATGGGTGATGAAACCTATGTTCCGGGCGTGTTCACCGGGAATCCGGAGCGCGATGAAACCGTAAACTTCCCCGTTTCCACGGACACGTGGATCGTGACGAGCTACCCGTACTGGTGGCATCCGGGTGACACGGTTTACGGGAATCGCAATGTGAGCCTCGGGTCGGTCGATCACGTCGACCTGGCGTTCAAGATCTCCTACAACGTGCTCAGCGGCTCCGGCCACGTGGATCTCGACTTCCGGATCAACGGGACCACGGTGGGGTCCATCATGGCCCTGCCGAGTCATGGTACGGGCTACATCTATGCGTCCTTCGACTTCCCGCCGGTAGCGCCGCCGTTCGAGCTGCGGTACTACGAGACGAACCTGGTCGATCCGGGTGCGGGCAGCATTTCGATCGATGCGACCGGCCTGTGCACGGCGACCTTCTCCTTCGGCGGCACGCCGGTGGATGACTCGACCTGGGGACAGGTCAAGTCTCTGTTCAGGTAGCCACGACATGGAGCGGGGTGCACCCCGGGCGGGTTCGCCTCCAGCAATAGCAGCGGCGCCTTCCGCTTCCCAAGCGGAGGGCGCCGCGTTGTTTGTACCAGCTCGGCTTGCCCTTCCCTACAGCCAGCGCTTCCTGCGGAAGTAGACCAGTAGTCCCACGGCGATTCCTACCATGACGACCCAGCAGACGAGGTACCCGAAGCGCCAGCGCAGCTCTGGCATATGCTCGAAGTTCATGCCGTAGACGCCGGCCAGGAAGGTGAGCGGGATGAAGACCGTGGCGATGATGGTGAGCACCTTCATCACCTCGTTCATGCGGTTGCTGACGCTCGACAGGTAGAGGTCCTGCAAGCTCGAGAGCAGGTCCCGGAACGACTCGACCGCGTCGATGACCTGCACGGTGTGATCGTAAAGGTCGCGCAGGAAGATGTTGATCTTGTCATTGATCAACGGCGAGTCCGTGCGCTCGAGCGACGCCACCACCTCGCGCAGCGGCCAGACCGCCTTGCGCAGGAGGATCATCTCGCGCTTCAGCTCGTGCACGTCGTGCAGGTGCTCCGGATGGGGGCGCTCGACGAGCACATCCTCCAGCCCTTCGATCCGCGTGCCGATCTGCTCGAGCACAATGAAGTAGTTGTCCACGATCGCGTCGGTCAGGGCATAGGCCAGATAGTCGGCGCCTGAGGCGCGCAGGCGGCCCTTGCCCTGGCGGATGCGCTGGCGCACCAGCGCGAAGCAGTCCCCGATGTTCTCCTGGAACGTGAGCAGACACATCGGGGTCAGCACGAGGCTGACCTGCTCAGACCGCACCTCGTTTTTGTCGCTCTCGAAGGTGAGCATCCGCAGGACGAAGAAGAGGTAGTCTTCGTGGTCCTCGAACTTGGGGCGCTGGGTCGTGGTGACGATGTCCTCGAGCACCAGCGGGTGGAGGCCGAAGTACTCGCCCAGGTCGCGGACGATCTGCGTGTCGTGGAGACCGTCGAGGTTGATCCAGGTCACTGGGCCGCGCTCGATGGGGTCCCGGCACTGATCGACCGACCCGACTTCGAGCTCCTCGAGTGCAGTCGCGTCGTAGCGCATGATTGTGATGCGCGGCTCGACGATCTTCCGCTCGCCGGCGTACTCGACCGTGCCGGGCGAGGTGCCCGCTCGCCGCTGCCGGCGGCCCAGGATGCGCGCCATGGTCCCGACCTCCCTGTCCCGCCGCGCCCGTCAGCGCGGCTCGGCGTGGGCGGCGCGCATCCCTTCTGGATCAGCGCGCCCGCAGTTCCACGTCCCCGCTGAACGTGTCGATGCGCACACTAGCGCCGCCATCGCCGGCAGTGAAGTCGAGTTCTTGGCTGGGGGTGTAGCGCCCCTTGTGGCGGGGGTGCCCGCCAAAGTCGCTCTCGATCTCGCCGCTGTAGGTGCTGACCTCGAAATCGGCGTTGACGCCCGCGGGCAGCCACAGCTCGACCGTCCCGCTGTGGGACTCGAACCGGTAGACCCCATCCTGCTGGAGATCGCCCGTCAGGCGGATGTCGCCCGAGACCGTCTCCCCGTCGAGGCGGCGGAAGGTGCCGCCTTCGACGACGATGTCGCCGCTCACCGTCCCCGCGCTGAGCGTCCCACGGGCCTTACGAACGAGAATGTCGCCGCTGACCGCCTTGGCCCGCACCTGGTCCGAATCGACCAGCAGTCGGATCTCGCCGCTCACCGTTTCCACGTCGGTCTCGACGGAGCGGGAGCTGAGATCGATGTCGCCGCTCACACTCTTCAGATAGACCTCGCCGTCGATCTCGGTCGCCTCGATGTCCGCGCTGACCGTGCTCACCTCCAGCGAGCCCTTCATCGGCATGCGGATCTCGAGGTCGGTTCCATCGACGTTGCGGGCATGTCTGGGGAGGACGACCTCGATGCGAACCCGGTCGTTCGAACCGTCGATGTCAAGGCGCTCGGTACCGCGACCCAGCGTGCCGGTGATCTTGAGCTCCTCGCGATCCCAGCCGCTGACGGTCACGCTGCCGCTGATGTTCTCCACCTCGACGCGGACGGTGGGCTTCACCGGGCGCGATTCGTCGATCGTCTCCTGGGCGTAGGCGCTCGTGCTCAGGCAAATCGCGAGCAGCCCCGCCGTGAAGACCATTATCGCGCAACGTCCGGATGCCTTCATGATCGCACCTCCCATCTGACGCCTCAGGATCAGCTACTTCAGCAAGAGACCTGCGCGGCCACTTGCGTGGCGCGCCCCTGCAACGCGGCCTTGGCGCGGTAGTACGACGCCAGGAGCCGGACGAGCTGGGGGCTGTCCGGGTCGGATGTCCAGGCCGCTTTGACCTCGGAGATGGCCGTATCGATCGTCTGGATCTCGCCCAGGATCGAGGCGATGATCGAGCCGCTTTCCTGGCACTGCGGATCGGCCGTGTAGCGGGCCAGCTCGGATTCGCCGGCCTGGCACTCGGCCTCGAGCGCCGCCACGATTTGGGCGGAGGGATCCAGGGGGGGCTCGGGAACGCGCGGGCGACCGAGGCCCAGCGTGATGATGAGCACGAGGGCGACCACGCTGGCGGTCGCCGCGGCCGCGGGCCACAGCCAGCGCCACGCCCTCAGCGTCCGCCAGCGCGAGGCGGATTCAGGGGCCTGCCGCGGGCGTTGCTCGATCGCGGCGGCGATCGCCGGCCACAGATCGCGGGGCGGCGCCATCTCCCGTGCCAGACCCTCGGTCTGGCGGCGCAGGGCGCGCAGATGCTCGATCTCCTCGCGGCAAGCCGCGCACTGGGCCACGTGCTGGCGCACCGCCGCCATCTCACGCGCACAGAGGGCCTCACCCACGAAGTCATCCAGCCGATCCCAGGCTTGCTGATGATTCATCGTGCGGCCCCCTTCCGCGTCCCCTGCAGCGTCTGCCGCAGGAGGGATCGTGCCCGGTGAAGCTGAGCCCTGACCGTGGGGACGGCGACCCCGATCAACTGGGCGATCTCCCGGTGGCGGTAGCCCTCGATGTCGTGCAGCACGAAAGCCGCGCGGGCGCCCGGTGGCAGGGTTGCGATGGCCCGTTCCAAGCTCACTGCATCCTCCACCGAACGCGCCGGAGCGCCCGCCTGCTCTCCGACATTCTCCATCGACGTGAACCAGGCAGCCGACCGCGCTGCCTGCCGCCGGTCCTCGATGACGAGGTTCGCAGTCAGGCGATGCAGCCAGCCGCCGAAGTTGCCTTCCCCGCGGTAGGTCCCCAGCTTCTCCCAGGCGCGAACGAAGGCATCCTGGGTCAGGACCTGCGCGTGCTGCGCGTCGCCGACCATCCGCAAACAGAGCGCGTAGATGCGCCCCACGTGCTCGCGGTAGATCTGCTCGAAGGCCCGGGTGTCACCGGCTTGGGCGGCTCGAACAAGATCGGTGCCGCCGCCCTCCGGGGTGTTGACCCGTGCGCCGGTGATCTGGGTCCTGCCCGGCGTCATCCTGGATCGCCTCCCCTTGGCCTCGTGCCCGACCTAGTGACGGCTGGCGGACACGAAGGGTTTGAATGCCTTGCTCCCTGGGTGGGGGAGATGGGTCATCGTGGGCGCCCCCCGGGCGAAGACCCGCGGCCCGGGTCATCAACCGCCGCCGCCCATCGTCGCGCCATAATCAAGCTCCGACCCCAGGACGCTGTGCGGGATCAGGAACACCGCCAGGGTGATCAGGGATGCGCCCAGCACCCACCAGCGGGCGCGGGATCCGCCCCGGCGGATCGCTATCACCGCCGCCAGCCAGGCCAAACACGCCACCAGGGTCTTCGTGTCTGTAAGGTCATGCCCGACCGGAAAGCCGGTCCAGAACTCGCCGAACGCATACCACTGCATCGCCGGTCCGAAGATGAGGCCCCCGAGAACCATGAGCCCCAGCGACCAGTGGCTCAAGCGCCTCAGGTGGCTGCTGCCTCGCAGCACCTCCAGGCCGGTACGATTCGACCATAGCATGGCCAGGAAGATCACCAGCACGTGCGGAAGGACGATCGACGCGGGCACGTCCCCGCGAAACCGCAAGACGACCGGTCCGTCGGGGGGGATCGCCGTCCCCTGGGCCGCCGGGTCGTCGACCGGGGCTTCGGCCCGGACAGCCGAGGCCGCCCCGTCTGAGGGCTCAGCTTCGCCGCCCGGCTCGTGCAGGAAAACGCGGTAGGCGACCTTGCCGGCCGGGGGTTGATGGGGCAGTCGGCCGACGAGCTCGCCGTCGCCATACATCATGGGGGCGTGGGTCCACGCTTCGTGGGTCGGGTAGCGCCGATAGACGAGCGTCCCGTGCCAATCATCACCCGGGACCCCGATGCGCACCTCATGATCACCGGGGCCGGCGTGCGCCCGGGCGACCCGGTAGCGGATCTCTGTCGCGCCCATCTTCACCGACCCGCGGGCCGGGTGGGTCGGGCCGGTCACCCGCTGGTAGATGCCGGCCGCCAGGGTGAGAAGGATCGCCAAGACCCACAGCAGCACCGAACGGCCCCGAGACGCGCGGCCCGCCGGCGCTCGCGCGGGTGAAGGGGTCACAGAATTCCTTGGAGCCGAGGAATGCAGGTCGCGCATGACGATCCACCACATCCTGAGTAGAGATGCCCAATGGAGCGCCCTCAGCGGGCCCCCGCGAGTGGCCGTACTCTACCGCCCGTGAGATGGGTTCGCCAGCACTCTCGGAGGAGGCTCGGGCTTGGGCCGTCTGGCGACCCGTAGCCTCCAGGATCTCACGCTGCTCCCGAACTTGGAGTTGCAGGGCCACAACCTCGGCGCGCTTGGTGTCGATCCTCCAATCGGCTTCGATCACATCGGTGCGCAGCGCGCGCGCGCGGTCGCGCAGATCCCTGATCTCCGCCTGCAGGCGTGCGGCGGCCTCGACGACAGGTCGCTGCGCCTCCCAGGCGTCGGTCAGGGCCTGCTGCTCCTGCTCAATCCGATCCAGCAAGAAGCGATGGTACTCGAGCTGTGCCTCGCGCTCCACTTGCAGGCGCTCTGCCTCCTGTTCAGCGGCGGACATGGCATCCTGGGTGCGGCGCAGTTCGGCGCGATTGGCCGCGCTCTCGTGCCGGAGTGTATCCAGCGATGCGGCGACCGCGGCCGCGCCGCGACTCTGAAACCACAACGCACCACCACCCGCGGCGAGCCCAGCCGCCAGGGCGAGATTGAGGACCGGAACCAGGATCGGGGCGTTGAATGTCTGCTTCGCTCTCATCCTTGTCTTCTCCAGCGTGGGCGCCGCTCTCGCGGTCCGCCCGTGGGCCAATGGGCCAATGGGCCAATGAACCTATGAACCTGTGAACCTATGAGGAGCTGTGCGCCCACATGAAGCCCAGCACCGGCGCCACCGCGTACCCAACATAGGTTGCCACGGAACGCAGCGTGAGACCACGCTTGGGCGGGGCCGGACTGGGCGATTCCATCACGAGCGCCAGTCTTCTGATCGTGTCGATCGAATCCTGCAGCGCGACCTGCATGGCTGCGAGATTGCCCAGCACGCTCGCGCGACTCCAATATGCCGCCCGCGCTGCGAGCATTTCGACCCGCAGCTGGTCGCGGAGGGCCCGCAGGGAATCAAGTTGGTCCGCAGTCAACGGGAGCGCCTGGCCCTCACGGAGGCGCAACAGGCTGTCGTGCACGGCCTGGTGGAAGGCGAGCCTGGGCGCGTGCAAGGTGTCGACTTCCGCCGTGAGGGCCTGTATTTCGTTGTGCCATCCATCGATGCGCAGCCGCAGGTCGTCCTTGCGATCCAGAAGCTGCGTACGGCCACTGACCCGGGCTGCCTCGATGTCAGCGATCGCCGGGCGGACGTGGTAGCTGTGGGCGGCCATGATGCCGACCAGCGGCATCACCAGCAGCCAGAGGCGGTGGCCCAGATGTCTCCAAACGGACGGGCGATCGTCGGTGCCCGACCCGCGTGGAACCCAGCGCCCGCCCAGACGCCGGGCGCCGCGCAGATGCACCGCGAGCGGCGGCAGGTTGAGGGCGGGAGAGGACTCGGAGACCGTGTGTTTCACCCAGCGGCCCCCGCGGCGTTTGAGCGTCACACCGTCCGCGGTCATCGATCCTCCGTCATGATCTTCCCGCATGCAGCCGAGCGCTGATTCGCTGTTCAGCGCCGGAGCGCAGTTCAGGGAGCAGCGCCACCCCATTGAACCCGCCGAGGGTTAGGATTCGTTGAGCGTCCTGTTAAATCGCCAGGCCGGCGGTCGCCGCAAGACACCAGCGGGTGAGCTTTAGCAGGGGCCGGTGCGCGACCCGCTGGGGCCCGCGCGCGACCATCCGGAGCGCGCGCCCGACCCTCTGAAAGGGATCAGTCCTTGTAGATGAAGACTTTCCAGGCGCCGTCCTTCTCCAAGAACGCCCTGGCGAACTTCAGCACGACTTCCTCCTGGTGGGTCCCGAGCGCATGGATGTTGACGCCGTGATAGATGTTGTAGTTGGGATAGCGCACCAGGCCCCGATCGAACGTGAGTCGGGTGAACGTAAGCGGCTGCCCGCCCCACTGGGCGAGCGCGGCATCCATCGCCGACACCGAGGTGCGGACGTGGAAGAACCAGGCATCCTCGGCGGAGATGTTCGTCACCGGGCGGCTCTGGGGCATCTCCGGCCACAGAATACCCGCGAATTCTTCGAACGTGATGCGACGCTCGAGCAGGATGGGTCGCTCGTTGTGCGACAACGCGAGGAGTAGGTCACGCGCCAGCCATTCTGCCGACTCCGCGCCGCCCGTGAGTGGGGTGTCGTTGGGATCCGCCAGGCGGTAGCCGCGCTCCACGGCTTCGTGCTCCGGATCATCGGGGGGGGCGTAGCCCGGCGCGGATGTCACCGGGGAAGGCGGAAGGTGGCGCCCATCCGACACAACCGGGACCTCGTACTTGCCTTCGAGGAGCACGACTTCCCGGGCCGCGAGCGGAGCGGCATCCGGAGCAACCGCCGGACCGCTCGGCGCCGTCGGGGGCGTCGCGGCCGTCGGGGGCGTCGCGGCGCTAGCCTGCGGCGGTGCTGGGCTTGCGGGTGGGGCCCAGGCTTCCGCCGGTGACGTCAGGGCGACCGCCGGCGGCAGGGCCTCAGCTTGCACGTCCGACTCGGTGCCGCACCCGGATGGTCCCATCCAGGTGCCCAAGGCCAGCAGAGCGGATGCCACTGCCAAGCACAACAGGCCGGTCCGCGCTCCGGCCAGCCACGGCGGAGTCTCTTTGCCTCGTATCATCACTGCGTCCTCCATGCCTTGTCCTCTGGCTGTCACCCTCGATGCTCACTGGCCGGTCATGGCGATCTTGAGCTGGTAGCTCCGCCCGTTGCGCCATTCCTCGGCCGTCTCGCGGCCCAGGGTGTAACGGATCTTGGGGTCGAGCAGGTTGGCGGCCGTGAACTTCAGGTGATAGCGACCAAGTTGATAGTCCAGCGTGAAGTCCACGCTTTGATGGGGCTGCTCGTAAGAGTCGGGCATCTTCTCGAGACCCAACTCCATCATTCTCTTGCCGAAAGCGTTGTAGGTGACCGCACACGCGAACGACTTTCCTTTGGGCGTGTAGAAGAGCATGAGGTTCAACAGGTAAGGCGACTGTCCCTGGAGCGGCCGCTCGCGCTGGCGATCGCCGGTGGAGAAGCTCGTCAGCGGCACGCGGGCCCGCGACTGGGTCAGGGTCAGGTTGGCGATCACCGCCAGGCTCTGCAGGCGCTCGGCTACGCGGCCCAACTGCATTCGCCCCTCAAGCTCGGCCCCATATAGGCGGCCCCAACTCGCATTCACAGGAACTTTGCGCAGTGCTCCCCCCGCCGGGATCAGGGAGTTCTCGATCGGGTTGTGGAGATCCTTGTAGAAGACGCTCACCGAACCCTTTTCATCTGCGCTTGGGTAGGTTTCGAATCGCAGGTCGTAGTTGTAGATGTGCGCGCGCTTGAGCGCGGGATTCCCGCGGTATTCGAACCCGCTGTCATAATCAGGCATGGTGAAGGTGCTGAGCTCGCGCAGGTCGGGGCGAGAGATCGTGCGGCTGAAGCCGGCGCGGAGGTTGGTCCGGGATGTGAGCAGGTAGGTGATATTGAGCGCTGGCAGCCAATCTTCCTTCTCGAGGAGGGCCTGGCCGACGACCGCCTGCGCGGGGTCGGTGGCGAAGCGATCCCTGGTGGTAACCTCCTGGCGCCAATCCTCCATCCGCACACCGCCGCTCGCGCGCAGGCGTTTCAGAACGGGGAAATCGGCGACCAGGTAGAAGGCGGTCACTTCCAGCGTGGCCTCGTAAGCGTCCTCCGGCTGCGTGAGCTCCGTGAGGACGAAGAGCTTGCTGGGGTTGGCGCCGATGTTCTCATTGGTCATGAGCGATTCGGGGGGCAGCGTGAAGTCGAGCGGGCGCCCACTGGGGCGCCGGAAGGCCAACCGGCGGTAGGCCAGGTCGCGATCCTTGTACGTATGGGCATAGCCGATCCTGAGCGTCGAGCGGCTGTCGGCGGCACGGGTCAGGGGCACGAGCCAGCTCGCCTCGAACGCACGCTCCTCCTCGGTGAGATCCCCGAACATTCGAGTGAAACCCCGACTCGGGCCGCGCGCGGTGAGCTCCCAATACCCGCCGGTCGAGTCCTCCCGCAGTTCATAGTTGTACTCGCGGCGGTCGGGCTCATGGAATCCGGCGCGGGAGTAATCCACCCGCCAGAGCAGGGTGGAATTCCAGGCTCTTGGGATCCGGTGCTCGGTGCCCAGGTTGCTGGTCCACAGTGTGCGCTCGGTCCAACGCAAGCGCGTGTTGTGCATATAGGCACCCGTATTGTGATTCTGGCCTTCGTAGACGCGGGTTTCGTCTTCGGCGATGCGATTGAACATCGAACGTAGATGCAGGGTGGCCGTGTCCCCCAATCGATAGTTGGTGCTTCCCAAGACACTCGACAGATGCTTGACCTTCGAGGCCTTGACCTGGTACTCCGTGTTCGGCTCGTACGCGCCTTCGGTGGCGCCCGGGCGATAGGAGTTGTTGAGACTCTCGCGTGTGTCGTACGACGTCTTGAGGACCCCGCCGAATATGACCCCGAGCGGGTTGCCAAGCACCTTGAACTCGTTGCCGTAGGACCCCTCGATATTGTAGCGGGGCACTGCTCGCCGGCTTGTGGGCACCCAAACCTTGTTGAAGCACTGTCCGAGCTGCTCAAGCGTGTCGGGTTTGAATCCCTGACCGGTCACCGGCGAGTAACCGGTGATCTTCTTGTTGGCGGCGACGCGCTGGAAGAACTCCGGCAGGTCGCGCTGGCCGTCGTCGATCCCCAGAAAATCCAGGTTGCCGCCCTCGTACGAGAGGAATGGTTGGCCGGTGGTGCCGACATCCATCCCGCTGGCGATGGCCAGCGACCAAGTCTTGCGGCCGGGAAAGTCGCGGGTGCGGATGTTGACGCCACCGCCAGCGAATTCGGCCGGCAACTCGGGCGAGTAGGTCTTCACGATCCAGGCGTTGTCGAGCATGTTGGCGGGGATCAAGTCCAGCGGCACGACGCGCTTGTTGGGCTCGGGCGATCCGACGGTCGCTCCGTTGATTTGCGTCGAGCTGTAGCGCTCGCCCATGCCGCGCACGAAGACGTACTTGTCCTCAACCAGCGAAAGTCCGGCCACCCGTCGCAGCGCCTCGGCCGCGTTCGAGTCGGCAGTGCGCTTGACCTGTTCCGCACTGATGGCATCGGCGACCACCTCGGCCTTCTTCTCCCGGGCCAGCAGGGCCGCCTGGGTGTTGCGGATGATCGTTCCGCGCACCTCAACCTTGGGTAGGACGAGAGCCGGGACGGCGGATAGGTGTAGATCGAGCGGCACCGTCTGCCCCGCTGCCACCGTGAGGACCTCCGACCACGCTGCCTGATGAGCGATGTGGCTGACCTTGAGGCGATACCAGCCTGGACTGGCCACGAGCTGATAGTTCCCCTCGGGTGCCAGTGAAAAGGTTCCCGTGAGTTGTACCCCCACGGAGTCGCGTGGTGAAGCCAGCTTGTACAGCATGATGTTGGCGTAGGGCAGGGCGAGGCCGGTGGCAGCGCTCAAGACGCGGCCGCTGATCCAACCGGCATCGTCACCGTCATCAACCTGAGCCGGGCAGGCGGCGGGAGCGAGCAGCAGAGCCAAGCCCGCCACTGCAACTCGCCACCCGCCGCACAGACCAAGCAGATTACGCATCGCTTCGTTTCTACTGAGTGATCTTGAACACATGTCCCGTGGCGACGCCGCCCGGGGTTTCGATCCGGTAGAAGTAGGCGCCCGTCCCCCGCTCGGTGGGCAGCGTCCAATCGATCTCCTGGGCGCCGGCGGTCAGCTCGCGATCGAGGAGCCTCGTCACCTGGCGACCGCTGGCGTCGTACACGGTGATCTGCGCGCGTCCCGCGGATGGCATATCAAAGGAGAAGCGCGTGTGGGTCGTGGCAGGATTGGGCCAGGTGCGAACCGGGATGGCGTTCGCGCCCAGGCTGTTCTCCGCCACGTCGCTGCCGCAGATCGAACCGGTCTGCGGATAGACGCCACGGTTGACGGTCTGGTTGTGTTCGAGACGCAGGCCCTGCTGGGGCCAGCCCATGATGATCGAGTTGTAGATCTGGGCGTCGGTGCCGCGGCGCAGGTGGATACCATAGGTGGCCGTGGCAGCCGGGGTGTTCGGGCCCACGAGCGTTAGGTTGGCGATCAGGGGATTCGAGCGGCAGACCTTGTCATAGTCGAACTCGTTGTTGTCTGCTTCAATGGCCTTGTCGCCCGCATCGTCGTAGAGCTGGATGACCGCGAACTGGACGCGGCCGCGGAAGCCCATCTGCCAGTCGAGCCCGTCGTCGCCGCCGCCGGTGCCCACCAGGTGGTGGGCCTCGCACTCGCCGCCGAACCACTCGAAGAGGTCATCGTCGCCCATGTGGGCTTGCAGGAAAGAAAGCTTCGTGTTGCAGCCGACGGCATTGAAGGTCCAGCAGTTGAGCTCGTTGTCGACCGAGATCTCGACGCCGGAGTACTCGACCCGCGCGTACCTGATCTCGCCGCTGTCGTCGCAACTGTTATCGCCGCAGTAGAAACCGGCGCCGCCCTCGGACTCGCAGCTCTCGCCGCCGAGGCAGTCGGCGCAGTTGGCGACGCCCCGCCCGTGGATGACGACGCCGCCCCAGCCGCCGCGGGTCATGAACCCGGGCGCCGCATCCGTGGTGAGGATGATCGGCTCCTGGGCGGTGCCCACGGCCTGGATCTTGGCGCCGCGCTCGATGACGAAGTAGCCCGCGGTCGCGTTCTCTCCAAAGCAGACCACGCCCGGATCGATCGTCAGGGTCGTGCCCTCTAGCATGTTGACCTTGCCGCGGATGAGGTAGTTGTTGTCAGCCGTAAGCTGGAGATCGCTGCTCTGGGTACCCTGCAGGATCACCAGGGGCTTGCTGTAGTTGATGTCCGTCCGTCCATCCCCGTCGAACGAGTAGTAGGTCCAACCTTGAGTCCAGTCGCCCTCGCCCATGGGGGCGGGGGCCATGGCCCCCCGGTAGCAAACGTGCCGGGGCACCTCGTAGGTGCAGCCGCCCGGGCAGGTGAAGCATTCGACGTCGTGCGCCTCGGCCCTGACCATCACCCACTGCGTGGGGATCTGCGTGGGCAACCAGTCGGGGTTCACGGTGTCGTAAGGATCGCCGAGCATGGGATCGACGAGGCTGTCATTGTAGGTGAAATACTGCCAGGCCAGTTCGCAGGCGTCGAAGGGCATCGACGCCGACGGCCGGCAGGTTCCACCGAGGTTTCCGAACAGGGAGTTGCCGTCGAAGGCATGCTGCGCCATGGCCGGGCAGACGCTGATCGTCAGAACGGCCAGACATAGCAGCCCCCGACTCAAGGATGCCGACCTCATAGGGAAGTCCTCCTCCTGTGCTTTCAAATGGTCTAGGTTCCGTTTGCGAATCGCGCTCCGTCGACGAGGCCTCCCGGGCGAGCCAGTGCTCGAACCGTGCAAGCCAAGCAGTGGAAGCCAGGGGCTGCCCATGGCTCGTTCCACCCCGAGGATCCCGTCCCGCCCAGCCGCGCGAATGCTCTGATGCGGCTCGGAGCCGGCGGCTGGGTAAGAACACGACGCGTCGGAGAGGCTAGCAAAGGACTCCCGAGGATCGGTTAGGGCGCCGCGAAAGAACATCGCGGAGTGCGTGAGCGGCAGGTTAGGGCCGGGCCGCGACGCCGGTTTCGGGGGGGGCCGCACGGAGAATCCCCTCGGGAAGTGGCCAATTCCAACCGATAGAGACGAGCGAGGTGGCGGACCGCGCCCGTGGCCCCCAGGAGCGGGCGATGTGCGGGTCGCCCGGGAGGCTGGTATCGACGGGCGGGGAGAACCACGCCCTGGCAGGCCATGCGAAGGGAACCGCTATGCCGAGGCAGATCCGCGTCTTCCTGGTCGATGACTCCGTAGCCACGCGCAAGATGCTCATGCGGTCGCTCGACGACACCGGTCTGGCCGACTTCAGTTTCGTGGAGGCCTGCGACGGTGTCGATGCGCTCGAGAAGTACCGCCCCGGCGAACTGGACCTCTTGCTCGTGGACATGGAGATGCCGCGCATGGACGGCATCGAGCTCCTCCGCACGCTCAGACGCAAGCACCGTCGTTGCCCACCTGCGGTCATCATCACGTCCGAAATGGGCCGTGAGCGGATGATGGCGGTGGTGAACGAGGCCGGCGCGGACGCCCTGCTGCTCAAGCCGCTCAACGCCGACCGCCTGAAGCGCGGGCTGAAGCGTCTCATCGAGGGCATTCCCGACCCCGCCGGGCCGTGGACGGTCCCCCACGGCGACGTCGTCGGTGACGCGCTCAAGCGGGTCATGCGCTCGGTGTGCGATGCGGAGTTGGAGACGACCACCGAGCCCTTCGCCACGACAGCGGGCAACGTTGTCTTCAGCATGATCTCGATCTACGGTGAGGTGCAGTGGACTATCTCAGTCGGCTATGAGGAGAGTGCGGCGGTCGGCGTCGCGTCGCGTCTCGCTGGAGAGAAGATCTCCTTCGACAGTGAAGATCTGGGTGACGCGATCGGTGAGATCACCAATATGGTCGCCGGCGAGATCAAGCGGGCACTCATCAACCGCAACATGCAGGTCCAGATCTCGCTGCCGACGGTGCTGGCGGCCACCGAGATCCGCTGGCTGGTCCACAGCGCGCAGAGCGTCAGCAACGACCAGGTCCGCTACGCGACCCCCTTCGGCAAGATGCGGATCGCGCTTACCGTGGGCCAGGGCGTGGAGGTCGTGCTCTAGCCGCCCCTGGCATCGACACCCGGCGCCGGCGGTGCTATCCTCAGCGCCGCGTAATGAATACAGCCGCGACACCCAACTCCGCGTCTGCAGCGGTGCAGGACACCGGGCGCTTCCGCGCCGGGGGTGTCATCACCATCAGCGCTGCCCACGCCGTCCATGACACCTACACCGCCTTTCTGTCCCCCCTGCTCCCGGCCTTCAAGACCCAGCTCGCGCTGACGAACACCTCGGCCGGACTGCTCACCGTGTTCCTCCAGATCCCGTCCCTGGCCCAACCCTTCATCGGGCACGCGGCCGATCGGATCAGTCTGCGCTACCTGGTGATCCTGGCCCCGGCGGTCGCGGCGGTCGTGATGAGTCTGCTGGGCATCTGCCCCAGCTATCTGCTGCTGGCGGTGCTGCTGCTCATCGCCGGCATCAACTCAGCGGGCCTGCATTCGGTCGGGCCGGTCATGGCGGGGTACCTGTCGGGTCGCAGCCTGGGGCGGGGCATGGGCTTCTGGATGGTGGGCGGCGAGCTGGGCCGCACGCTGGGACCGATCGTCATCGTCTCGGCCGTGGGCTGGCTCGGCTTGCGCGGCACACCCTGGTTGATGTTGGGCGGTCTGGCTTTCACGGGTCTTCTGTACGCGCGGCTGCGCGATGTACCCGCGCGCGCTCCCGGTGGCCCGAGCGTGCGGCCCTGGCGGGAGGCGCTGCGAGCGATGGGGCCGCTGCTGCTGCCGCTGGCCGGAGTTCTCCTGCTGCGGGGTTTCGTGATCTCGGCGCTGACCACCTACCTGCCGCTGATGCTGAGCGAGTCGGGGGCCAGTCTGTGGTTCGCCGGCATGTCGCTGACGGTGCTCGAGGCGGCGGGCGCGGTCGGAGCGATTACGGGCGGTGCGATCAGCGATCGGTTCGGCCGCCGCCGGGTGCTGGCGGCATCGTTCCTTGCCACGCCGCTGCTCATGTTCGCGTTCCTGCCGGCGACGGGGGCGCTGCGATTCCCATTGCTTCTGCTCATGGGCTTCACGTCGCTCGCGGTGGCGCCGGTCATCATGGCCATGATGCAGGAGAATTACCCGGAGAACCGGGCATTGGCCAACGGTATCTACATGGCGCTCAGCTTCGGCATCCACGCGGCGGCCATCCTGATCTATGGGGTGGTGAGCGATCTCTGCGGTCTGCGCACCGCATTCGCGGCGAGCGCCGTGGCCGGGCTGGCCGGGGTGCCATTGGCGGCCTTGCTGCGCCGGAGATGAGCATGGACGAGAAGAGCCGATCGCAACGCAAGCGCGAGGTGCAGGCTTTGCAGGATCTCGGCGCGCGATTGGCCGATCTGCCGCCGGAGCAGCTCCGTCACATCGACCTCCCCGCGGAGCTGCGCGAGGCGATCGAGGCGTACCGCGCGATGAAGAGCCACGGCGCCCGCCGGCGGCAGCTCCTCTTCATCGGTGGGCTGCTGCGCCGAGTGGATCCCACCGACATCCAGGCCGCGCTGGCGGCGATCGACCAGGGCCACGCCCGCGAGGTGGCCTGGCAGCACCGGATCGAGCGCTGGCGGGACCGCCTGATCGAGGGCAATGACGAGACGATCGAGGAAGTCGCGCAGCGCTGCCCCGGCATCGACCGGCAGCAGCTGCGCCAACTCGTGCGCAACGCGCGATCGGCGTCCGAGGGGCCGGAGCGCACGCGCACGGGCCGAGCGTTGCTGCGGTTCTTGAGGGAGACCACGGCCCGAGAACCCGGATAGCTGGCCGGCCCTGCTGGATGGCGGAGCCGGATGGTGCAGCTGCGTGGCACAGCTGCCTGGCCCCGGCTGGCCGGGGGCTGGATCCGTGGCGTGATCTCCTGCGTCGTGGTAGTGTTTACCGAGGGGTTCGAGATGGGCCTATCGAAGAGACACCTGTCCGGTCGAGCGGAGCCGATCGATTTCGATCCCGCCGCTTTGGGTGCGGCCTTGCGGGCGGCGTGCGAAGAGATCGTCTTCGCCCTGCTCATGGGCTCAGCCAGAGATGGGCATGTGGCAGCGGGCAGCGACATCGATCTGGCGCTCTATCTGGAGAAACCGGCTTCCCTGCGGCTGATTGGACACGTGCAAGAAGTCACGGCCCGCTTTGCGCCGGAGGTCCATTGCGATGTCGGCTTCCTGAGGAATGCCGAGCCAGTCTTTCGGTTCGAGGCTCTGAAAGGACGTTTGTTGTTCACGCGTGATCAGGAGGTGTTCCTGCACTTCTTCTCTCTAACGTGCCGGGAATACGAGTCCCAGCTTGTTTCCTACGCCAGGCAGTACTCGTATCGAATGGGTGCGGCATGAATCTCGCCTTCAACGGTGTCATTCAGCGCAAGCTCGCCCTGCTGGACACCCAGGTAGGCCGACTCGAAACACATCTGAAGGGTATCACAGCGGAGCAGTTCGCGGAAAACTGGGCGCTGCGATCGATGGCCGAGCGCGCGCTGCAGGTCGCCGCGGAACTCATGATCGATATCGCTGAACGGATCATCGCGATGCGAGGGGCCGGTCCGGTAGCCTCGGCGGCCGACGCCATGACCGCGCTCGAGCGGTTGCGCGTGCTTCAATCGGCCGCAACCTACGTGAAGATCGTCCGATTTCGGAATCTCATCGTTCATCAGTATGAGGAGATCGATCCGGCGATCCTCTTCGACCTGGTCACCAACCGTCTGGTTGACTTCCGCCGCTTTCGGGACGAGATCGACCGGGCGGCCTCTTCTCCGGGCGCAGCGTCTGGTGCCTAGCCATGAAGACCGACTCCCGCCAACATCAGCCGGGACTCACCATGGTCAAGACGGCTCTGGCGGTCGTCGCCCTGTGCCTGATCGCGAGTCCGGCTCGCGCGGAGGCGCCCCAGGAGGTCATCGTCCGCGCCCAGCTCGAGATCGACGCGGCCGACGTGCGGCTGGAGGCGCACGATACGGGGCTGGCCGTGATGCTCCCCGGCGGAGTTTTGAGCGGGCGGCCGGGGGAGCCGGCCCTACCAGCGGTGGGTCGCAGCGTGGAGCTGCCGCCGGGGATGATCGCCACGGCCATCAGGGTGGTGTCCCTGGAGTCGATCACGCTGGAGGCGCCGGGGCTCGTGCCGGTCGGCCAGCCGGCCATTCCGGGCTTCGAGCGCGCGGCGCCCGCGCCGGCGGCAGCGCGCGATGAGCGGATCTACGCCGCGACGGGGCCCTTCCCCAAGGCGGCCGCCGAACTGAATGGCACCGCCTGGTCGGGGGGCCAGCCGGTCGCGATGCTGCGGTTCTTTCCGGCGCGCTACCTGCCGCGCGACGGGCGACTCCTCGTTCATCCCCGCATCGTGGTCGAGATCATCTGCGAGCCTGAGCCATCCGCGCGGCCGCTGGCGGCCTCGGCCCCCGCGACACCCGCGCCGCAAGCCCTGGCCCTGGCCGCGCCCGGCCTGGCCGAGGCGGTCGATCCTGCGCTGCGCCAGTACGTCATCGTCACGACCGCCGAACTCGCGCCGGCCTTCGCGCCACTGGCCGAGTGGAAGACGCGCAAGGGTGTGCCGGCGCAGGTCGTGACCGTTGAGGAGATCGCCGCCACCCACGCGGGAGAGGATCTGGCCGCGCAGGTCCGCGACCATCTACGCTCGGCGTTCGAGACCCGCGGGGCGACGTACGCGCTGCTGGCCGGGCCGCCTGAGCAGGTCGGCTACCGGTTCGCCTTCGCGATGGACTGCCAGCTTGGCGACCCGATCGTCAACGCGATCCCGGCCGACCTGTACTTCGCCGATCTGGACGGTGACTGGAACGCAGACCAAGACAGCCTCTTCGGCGAAACGACCGACGGCGTCGACCTCCTGCCCGAGATCTACGTCGGACGCGTGACGCCCGGATCGCTCGCCGAGGCGGAGGCGTGGGTCGCCAAAGTCCTCGCCTACGAACAAGACCCCCCGGTCGACTACCAGACCCGCGTGCTGATGCTGGGCGAGATCAGCTTCGATGAACCTTATACAGACGATGGTATCGGCCTCGATCGCCTGGACGAGCTCTACTTCGGACCCGAATACGATCCCATCGTCAAGTTGTACGAGTCCCGAGGCAATGAGAGCCTCGCAACGACGGTCGCGGAGCTCAACAACGGACCGCACTTCGTTCTGCACTGCGGCCATGCTCATTATACAGTGCTGTCTGTTGGTAGCGGCAACTTCAGTCGGAGCAATGCTGCAGCGCTGACAAACGGATCCAGGTCGTTCTTCTTCTACTCCGTGGGCTGTCTGGCGGCCGCCTTCGATCGGGGGCCAACGGTGCTGGGCGAGGTGCTGTTGCATCCCGGCGGGGGCGGCTTCGCGTCGATCGGCAACACGCGCTACGGCTGGGCCGCGCCGGGCAATCCCGGCTACGGCTACTCCGAGACCTTCATGCAGGCCTTCTTCCGCGAGGTCCTGATCGAGGGCGAGGCGCGCCTCGGCGTGGCCCTGGCGAAGGCGAAGGCGGGCATGATCCCCTTTTCGGGCTCGGAGAACGTCTACCGCTGGCACCAGTACTGCGTGAACCTGCTGGGTGACCCTGAGCTCTGCCTGTACACCCGTGTGCCGGTGCCGCTGGCGATCAGCGCGCCGGAGAGCATCCCGAGCGGCGCGGGAGTCTTCGAGGCCCTTGTCACCGGCGGGAGCGGTCCGCTCGCCGGAGCCCGGGTGTGCCTGCGCAGCGAGGATGGGGGCCTCTACCAGGTCGGGTCGACGGACGGCGCGGGCCGCGTGCGCTTCGCGGTGCCGGCGATCGCGGGGGCGATCTGCACCTTGACGGCCACCGCGCCCGATTACGTTGCCGCCACCACGCCGCTGATCGTGGGCGCGGGCAACGATCCCGCGCTGGCGATCGCACAGATCGAGATCGACGACGACTGCGGGGGAGCGAGCCACGGCAACGGCGACGGCGAGATCAACCCCGGCGAGCGCGTGGAGCTGTGGGTCACGCTGCGCAATCTGGGGGGCGCGTTCGGTGAGGATGTGGCGCTCGGCTTGAGCAGCGACCACACCGGGATCACGGTCGTACAGGGGGCGGCCGCGGGCGCAAAGGTCATTGCCGCGGGTGCGGTCGCGCGGGCGGCCGAGCCGTTCGTGATCGCGGTCGGGGCGGACGTCGGCGCTGGCGATGGGACGGATCTCGCCCTGACCATCACCGCGGCGGGTGGGCACGTCTGGCAGGCCAACGCGGGCGTCACCGTTCGCCAGGCCGCGCCCTACGTGGCGGGTAGCCGGGCGCTCGAGATCGCGGGCGATGGCGATGGTGCGATCGAGCCGGGTGAGAGCGCGCTGCTCGAGCTAGCGCTCGGCAACCGGGGGAACGGCACGTTGCCAGCCGCCCACGTGATCCTGTTCACGCGCGACCCGTACGTGACGGTGAGCGACCGAGCGGCCCTGCTCGGCGAGAGCGTGCCCGCCGCGGCCAGTGGCCGCCTCGACGAGGGCTTGCTCGTGCACGTGCGCAGTGACTGCCCAGTCCCGCGGTACACCGCCGCGCTCGAGGTGATGCTCGCGACGGCCGACACGCTCTACAGGCTGCCCCTCAGCCTGGTGATAGGTCAGGCGGGTTTCGCCGACGACCTGGAATCGGGCCCGGGAGCGTGGGCAGCCCCACAGATGCCCTGGCACGTCTCTACCCGTCGCGCGCATTCAGGCGGCGCGAGCTGGTATTGCGGCGATGTGCTGACCGGGCAGTACGCCGATGAGCTCGAGGCGGTGCTGGAGTCGCCCACGATCACCTGTCCGCCCGACGCTGAGCTTCGCCTGTGGCGCTACTTCGGTGTCGCGACCTATGGAAGCGACGGGTTGTACATCGAGGCCCGGGCCGATGACGGTGGAGCTACTGACTGGGAGACGCTCGATTTTCTAGGCAGTGGGGGCGCATTGGGGACGCTGGCGATCGAGTGCGACTGGGCGGAGCAGGTCTACGCGCTCGACTTCCCGGCGGGCACGCCGATCAGGATTCGCTTCCGCTTCGTGAGCGACCGCAGCGATGGGGGCGAGGGCTTCTACCTGGACGACGTTCAGGTCCGCAGCCGGAATCGTGTCGACTGGCCGGTCATCGCCACGGGCCGAATCTGGCCCAGTCCCTTCGATGACCGCACTTTTGTGCAGTTCGACTTGCCATCGCCGGCGGGCGCGCGGCTGGATGTCTTCGATGTGTCGGGGCGGCGCGTGCGCACGCTCTTTCACGGTCGCCTCGCCGCGGGAGACTATCGGTTTCTGTGGGATGGCCGCGATGGGCACGGCGAGCGTGTGCCGGCGGGATCGTATAGCCTGCGGCTCGAGGCGGGCCAGGACTCGTGGACCTGGCGGGTGATGCACGTGCGGTAGCGGGGAGCGCGATGATCCGAATCACCCCCCATATCCAGCTCGACGAGCGCGAGGTCGAGCTCGAGTTCGTGCGGGCTCCCGGCCCGGGCGGCCAGAACGTCAACAAGGTCGCCACCGCCGTGCAGCTCCGCTTCCCGGTGCGGCACTCGGCCTCTCTGCCGGAAGACGTTCGCGAGCGGCTGGCGCGCCTCGCGGGGCGACGCTTGACGCGGGACGGCTGGTTGGTCATTGTCGCGCGACGTTATCGGACCCAGGAGCGCAACCGTCAGGACGCGCTCGACCGGCTCATCGACCTGATCCGCCGGGCTGCGGCGCGCCCCAAGATCCGGCGGGCGACCCGGCCCTCGGAGGCGGCACGGCGGGAGCGGCTCGAGCGCAAACGTAAGCGGGGCGAGGCCAAGCGGCGCCGGCGCCGCCCGCCGGCCGAGGATGAGTCATGAGCGTCACCGAGAGGATCGCCGAGATCGCCACCGCCTTCATCGCCGCCGGGGGCTATCCGAGCGTCTTTCTGCTGATGACGGGCGAGAGCATGGTGCTGCCCATCCCCAGCGAGGCGGTCATGCCGTTCGCCGGCTTCCTGATCGCCGAAGGCAAGATGACCTTCTTCGGGGTGGTTCTCGCCGCGACGCTGGGCAGCATCGTCGGTTCGCTCATCTCCTATTACATGGGCGCCCTGGGCGGTCGACCTTTGGTGGAGCGCTGGGGCAAGTACCTGCTGCTGCGCCAGGAGGATCTGGTCGCGGCGGAGAGGTTCTTCGCGAAGTGGGGCAGCAGTGCCATCTTCGTCTGCCGCTTCATCCCGGTCGTCCGGCACCTGATCTCGATCCCGGCCGGCTTCGCGCGCATGCGGCTCCTGCCCTTCTGCGTCTACACCATCATCGGGGCCGGACTGTGGAACGCCTTCCTGGCCTATGTGGGTTACTACCTGCGCCAGCGCTGGGAGCTGGTCATGAAGTACAGCCACGCCGTCGACATCGTCGTCGTGGCTATCCTGGCAGCGGGCATCGTCTGGTTCGTGGCGCGGCACGTCCTGCGCCACAAGTAGGACCCCCGCGCCGCGTCCAGGCGCTCGCCTGCCGCGACCAGGCGTGCCCCTCAGGCGCCATGATCGCGGCGGCCGTGTAGAGCGGCGATCATTTGTCCCGCAGGACTTTGCTGTAGGAGAAGAAGAACAGCCCGAGCACGAGTGCCCAGGAAAGAGCCATGAAGATCACGCCACCGGTATTCATCGCGTCTCTCCCTGCTCGACATCTTCGACCGACCGCGGCCGACGGCGTTTCCAGATCAGCCAGACCATGACGATCACGGCTGCCCACAGCCCGAGGATCATTGCCCGAGCGCCCCAGACGTAGGGCCGGTTCTCCGGGGGCACGTTGGTCATCTTGACGACGTCCAAACCCTGCTGATCGATCCAGAATCCCAGCAGGATGAGCAGATAGGCTGGCGTGACGTACTTGATAATGTACTTGTACACACGCGGGATCTTGAGGCGGGCGCCAATGTGCATCTCCTCCCAGCCTCGCTTCATGCCAAACACCCAACCGAATAGGATGATTTCGATCGTGGCAAAGACGACGAGGAACATCGTTCCGCCCCAGAAGTCCATCTCATCCACAAACCCGTGCTTCAGGAAGAAGATCGCCGGTTGGCACGCGGCGAAAGCGACGGCGCCCAGAATCAACGTGGTCTTTCGGCGGCTGATGCCGAACTCGTCCTCCAGAAAGGACATGAGGGGTTGGATCAGGGATACCGAGGAGGTCACTCCCGCGACAAAGAGCAGGAGGAACCAGAGCCCTGAGAAGAAGAAACCTAGCGGGATGTGACTGAAGATAAGCGGCATCGTGACAAAGCCCAGGTTGAACGTCCCGCTGCCGGCGACCTCCATCGCGCCCGGGCCGCCGAAGAAGAGGAACGCGGCCGGGATCACGATCGAGGCGCCCAGGATCACCTCGCAGAACTCGTTGGTCGATGCCGCGCTCAGTCCGGAGAGGGCCACATCGTCCTTCCGGCGCAGATAGCTGGCATACGTCAGAATCACGCCGATGCCGACCGAGAGCGTGTAGAAGATCTGCCCCGAGGCCTCCAGCCACACCTTGGCGTCGGTCAGCTTGGCGAAGTCCGGGTTCCAGACGAAACCGAGCGCGGTGTTCACCGTCAGCTCCGGACGGGTGGGATCGGGCGTACCCAGGGTAAGAACGCGGATGGCGAGCGCGATGGCGATCAGCACCAGCACGGGCATGCCCCAACGCGATAGCTTCTCGATCCCCCCCTGCACGCCCCGGTAGATGAAGTAGAAATTGGTGAGGAAGGTCAGAATGAAGAAGAGGTAAGCGGTGCCCACGCTCGAGAAGAACTCGTTCTGGGCCACGCCCTGGTAACCCTGGAGGAAGGCCTTCATGCTGGCCGGCTCTGTCGCCGCGAAGAGATGCTTGCTGAATGAGAACCAGGCGTAGCCTAGCGTCCAGGACTCGATGTACATGTAGTTGACCAGGATCACCAGGGGTCCAAGGACGCCGATCGTGCCCAGGTACTTGGCGATCCGGCGGCGGCTGATGGTGTCGAAGATGCCCGGCGCGGTTCCGTGCCCGTGGTGGCCACCCAGACGCCCGATGGTCCACTCGACCCACACGAGCGGGATGCCCAGGAGTAGGAGGGCCACGAAGTAGGGGATCATGAAGGCCCCCCCGCCGTTGACGGTGGCCTTGGCGGGGAAGCGCAGGAAGTTGCCGAGCCCGACCGCGCTGCCAGCCACCGCCAGGATCACACCGAGGCGGGAACCCCAATGTTCGCGCAGTTTCGCCATGCCGGCTCCTTTCTCCATGGGTCGTGCGCACGAGCCTGGACGGCCGCAAGGAAACGGGTGCAGAATAGGGTCCGATGTTTGAAGAGTCAACGGAGGCGACCCGTGATCGCGAAGACACCCTGGCTCGAGCGTCAATTCGATTTCACCCTGCCGGTGACAGCCTTTCCCCTGCTGCTCGAGAGGCTGCGGGGCACACCGGCCCGGATCGAGGACCGGGTGCGCGGGATTGAGCCACCGGTCCTGGCGCAACGGTCCGGCGATTCCTGGTCCATTCTGGAGATCATCGGGCACCTGATCCAGGTCGAGGAGCTGTGGACCGCGCGCCTGGAGGACTTCGCCGCGGGCGCCGAGGTCCTGCGGCCGGCACGGTTCGAGTCCGGCCGCGTGGAGCAAGCCGGGTTCAACCAGCGTCCCCTGTGCGACCTGCTCGAGGGCTTCCGCGTTCGGCGCCAGGAGCTGGTGGAGCGGCTCGAGGCACTCGACGAGGCCATAATGGCGCGCACCGCGCACCATCCGCGTTTGAACAGGTCCATACGCCTCCTCGACCTGCTGGTGTTCACCGCTGAGCACGACGACCACCATGTCGCCCGCATCAGCGAGATCCTGCGCGCATCGCCGGCGAGCTCGGGCTCGCGCGGCCAGGTGCTCGCCACGGGACCCAGCGTGCTCCTGCGGGACCGGCTAGCCTCGGATGCCGAGGACTACATACGCTGGCAATCGGCCGGCGAGTGGCGCGAGTTCGATGCGCCGTGGGAGCAGGGTCCCCCGGTGCCAGCGGATGACCAGCGCGAGGCCTTGCGCCGGCGCTTTCTCCATCTAAGCACCGAACCACTCCCCGAGCTGCGAACGATGGCGATCATTGCGCGGCCCGACGGTCGCCCCCTGGGCTGGGTGAACCGCTACGACAGCCAGCGTTTTGCGGATACGTGCAAGCTGGGCATCGATATCTGCGACGACGAGTGTCTGAATCGCGGGCTGGGCACTGAGGCGCTAACACTCTGGATCGACTACATCTTTGCAGCCCCATCAATTCGGCGCGTCGGACTCGATACCTGGTCCTTCAACCAGCGCATGATCCGCGTCGCGCACAAGCTCGGCTTCACCCAGGAAGGCGCCGATCGTGAGATGATCCAATGGCGCGGCGCATGGCTCGACCGTCTCCACTTCGGCCTGCTGCGCCGGGAGTGGAAAGCTCGTCGCGGCATCAGCGAGTGAAGAGAAGGAGGACCGCCGAGCCCACCGCCAGGAGCGACAGCCCCACGCCCAGAGCCACGCACACAATGTTGTACAGTCGCGAATTCGTGTAAGTGCCCATGATACGTTGATCGTTGATCAAAATCAGCATGAAGATCAGCACCACCGGCAAGAGCAGGCCATTGACGACCTGGCTTACGTACATGATGCCGAGCAATGAGATTCGAGGGAACAAGACCATGCCCGCGCCCACGGCGATCAGCGCCGTGTAAAGGATGTAGAACTGCCGTGCCTCGGAGAAGTCCTTGTCGACGCCCGATTCCCAGCCCATCGCCTCGCAAATCGTGTAGGAGGTTGACAGCGGCAGAATGCTGGCCGCGAATACGGAGGCATTGAGCAAGCCGAAGGCGAAGAGCAAGGCGGCGTAGGGGCCCGCGATCGGCGCCAGGCTGCGTGCGGCATCGGCCGCGGTTTCGATCGGTACACCGCGCGCATGGAGATTGGTCGCGCAGACGACCACGATGAAGACCGCAATGACGGTCACCGCCACGCAACCAACGATCGTATCGATGCGTGAGAGGTTGTACTCGCGCACGGGGATGTGTTTCTCCACCACAGCGGCTTGTTGGTAAAACTGCATCCAGGGTGCGATCGTGGTGCCCACCAGGCCGATCAGCATGATGAGATAGGCCGCATCGGACGTGAAATGGGGAACGACCAGCGCGCGGGCGACCTCACCCGCGGGGGGATGACTGGCAATCCCCGCCAGGATGTAGCTCACGTAGAACAAGCACGCTACCAGGAAGACCTTCTCGACCGTCCGATAGCTCGCCCGTAGAACGATGCCCCAGACAAACACCGCCGCCAGTGGTACGATGATGATCCGCGGGACACCAAAGATCTCACCGGCGGCGGCGACTCCGGCGAACTCAGCCAGGATGTTCCCCATGTTGGTCACCAGCAGCGCGAGCATGAGCCAGAAGGTGGGCCTGACGCCGAAGCGCTCGCGGATCAGGTCGGACAGCCCCTTGCCGGAGACGACGCCCATGCGGTTCGCCATTTCCTGGACGACGATCAATGCCAGGCACAGGGGCAAGAAGATCCAAAGGGTCGCCAGGCCGAAGCGAGCGCCGGCTTGTGAGTAGGTCGTGATGCCGCCGGCGTCATTGTCGACGTTGGCGGTGATGATGCCCGGGCCGAGGATGGCCAGAAAGAGCCGCGCGCGCAGCCAGAAGCGGCCCCAGCGTCCCCGTGCCCGCTCGCTCATGCCCGCGCCTCACGCCGCAACTCTGGCAGCAGATCGTCGAAGGCGTGCTTCACAAGGATGACGCCCATCATGTGCATCTCCTCGTCCACGACCGGGCACGCCAGGAAGGAGTACTTCTGGAAGGCCTCGGCCACGACGCGCGGGTTGTCCTCCGGGTGAACTGTGACGAGGCGGGTCTCCATGAAGTCGCCGATGCGCTCCTCGGGGCCGACCCGCAACAGGCGGCGCAGGGTCGTCACGCCCAAGAGCTTCCGCTCCGCATCGAGCACGTAGATGTAGTAGATGCTCTCGATCTCTGCCGCCAGGCGGCGCAGCTCGTCCATCGTTGCCGCGACGGTGGCATCCGGGGACACGGCCACGAACTCCGGGGTCATGAGTCCCGCGGCAGTCTTCTCCTCGTACTCGATGAGCTGTTCGATCTGCGCACGTTCATGCGGCTCGACGGCGGCGATGATCTCCTCGCTCTGGGCATCCGGAAGGCTCGTCAGAATGTCGGCGGCTTCGCCGGGGTCCATCTCCTCCAGAATGTCGGCCGCCATCTCCGGTTCGAGTTCTGCGAACACCGCGGCCTGAACCTCGTCCTCGGTTTCCTCGAGTGCGTCGGCGGCCGCCTCGGGACCCAGGCTGTGGAGTATCATGGCCCGCTCGTCGCGGCCCAGCTCCTCCAGGATGTCCGCGATCTCGCCGGGGTGCAGATCACGGATCTGGGCGTGCTCGACCTTGAGACGGATCGGGCGGCCCACCTCTTCGTGCTCGGCCAGCGGCTGGACGAACTTCCACGAGATGAGATCCTCAGGAAAGGGCCGGCCCGTAAGGCGCCAAATCCGGCGGACGGCGCCTTCCACTCCCAGGCGTCGCAGGATGCCCGCGAAGCCTACATCGACGTGCACGATCCAGGCGCGGTCGGTGACGAGCAGGTGCACGTCGTTGACGCGCTCGACCTTCGCGCCCTGGACATCGACGATCTGCTGGTCGAGCAGCCAGTCGCGCACGAGGAATCCTGTGCTGCCGAGGTCGAGATCCTGAAGATGGGCGGGGTCCAGGCGCAACGGCCTGCCGGTCGTCAAGGCCCGCAGCGCCGTACCGGTGACCGCAATCACCCGGCGGCGCCCGCGCGGGGTCCGCTCACGAACGACCAGGCCTCTGACCAACGGGTACATCTCACTCGTGGTGGCGAGGATATCGACCACGCGTCCAATACGATGGCCCTCGAGATCGATCACCCGCCGGCCCATGAGCGTCGACACGAACAGAAACGCGAAGGCATCGTGTTTGGCTGTCGGGGTCATTGGATTGCCCTCCGCAAGGAGCCGCACGCTATGGCCGCCGCCAGCCACATCAGGGGCCTGGGGGTCTCGTCGGGGAAGGTTTCGCCGGGAGCGAGGGTTGGCAGGGGCTCGCGAGCAGGGCGGGCTATCCACGCCGCCAAGTGCTCGTACGCGAATCGGAACAGTGCGCCTGGGCTCGGCATGGTCTCGATTCCCTTGGGCAACCTGCCCGCGGAGGCGCCGGGCACCCTCATCGGTCCGATGTGGCTCGAATACCAGGTACATATAGACAGGGGCAGGATCGAATTCCAGGCAATTCTGACCGCGCAGAGGGGGCGGCGGGGTGGCGGGGGACGCGATCCACGCGCCTGCCCGACGTGAGAACTGCCACAGCATCACAGCCGCAATTGTGTTGTGCGGCTACGGCAGTGGAACTCGCGGGAACTTGCGTACTACTCAATGCTGGTTGCCGTGAGACAAAACCCTCTCGAGGCACCGCCCTATCAAGTCATTCAAGCCAGGAGGATATACAATGAGAGCGAAGATTATTCAGGCGTCCCTGCACAGAGCGTTCGTTCATTGGCGGTCCGCATCTGCGGGCGTAGTGTTAGCAGCTCTTCTGGGAGTTGGATTGGCCGCGGCCGACACGTTTGTCTACGGCTGCGTGCTTAGCGACAAGCAAGAGGTGCCCCCCACCGTGTCGCCCGCTTTTGGCGGAGGCCAGTTCTTGATCGACACCGATGCGAACACGGTGACCTATGAAATCGCGTTCGTCGGCCTGACCGGCGCGGAAACGGCCGCGCACATCCACGGTCCCGCTGACCCGGGCATGAACGGCGGCGCGCTCCATGCCCTGGCATTGGGCAATCCGAAGGGCGGCGTGTGGAACTACCTGGAAGCACAGGAGAGCAACATCCTGGCCGGCAAGATGTATGTGAACATTCACTCATCCGCATTCCCCGGCGGTGAGATTCGGGGCCAGATCACCAGGCTGAACGCCTCATTGGATGGCGCGCAGGAGGTTCCGGCCACGGGATCGCCCGGGAGCGGATGGGGCGTATTTCAGGTCGACACCGCTGCGAACGAGCTGTCGTACTACATCGCGATGGGCGGACTGTTGGGCGCGGAAACCGCCGCGCACATTCACGGCATGGCGCTCCACGGTACCAATGCCGCGGCGGTCCACGCCCTGCCGCTGGGCAGCCCGAAGGTCGGGGTCTGGAACTACACAGAGGCTCAGGAGCAGGACATCCTGTCCGGCCGCTGCTATGTGAACGTGCACACGGCGCCCTTCCCGGGCGGCGAGATCCGCGGGCAGGTCGTGTCGGTGGTCGTGCCAATCGATGGCCAGCAGGAGGTGCCGCCGAGCGCCTCCACGGGTGCCGGCATCGGTCTGATCAGCATCGATAAGCTCTCCGACGCGTTGAGCTACGACTTCCGCATGGCGGGCCTGTCGGGACCAGAGACGGCGGCGCACATCCACGGCTTCGCGCCACCGGGGACCAACGGGGGCGTGCTCGTCGCCCTGCCGCTCGGCAACCGCAAGTTGGGCGTGTGGAGTTACGCCGCGGCCGATGAGCCCCAGGTTCTGGCCGGCGAGACCTACTTCAACGCGCACACGACGGTCTTCCCGGCTGGTGAGATCCGGGGCCAAATCCGAGGCTTCTCATCGCTGGGGGCAAGCTCGGTCGCCGAGCGGGACCTGCCCGCCGGGTTGCGGCTGTCGCGCATGGCGCCGAATCCACTGAGCGGACCAGGCACCATCCAGTTCCGCCTCGATCAGACCGCCCCCGTTCGGATTGCGCTCTACGACGCACAGGGCCGTCTGGTGCGCGACCTCGGCGAGCGCGAGCTTTACGCGGGCAACCAGGCGGTGCCCTGGGACGGACGGGATTTGCACGGCCGGCCGGTGGCCAGTGGCTTCTACCACTACGTGCTCGAGACACCCCAGGGCCGGATCAGTCGACATGTGACTTTGGTGCGATAGGCGCCCGCGCCGGGCCCGCGCCTTGCGCCCAGTCGGCCGATCCAGTAGTCTGCTGCGCGCAGTGGGGAGTCCTGCTGATGTGAGCCACCGCGAGCACCAGCGATGCGAATCAAGAGGGCCAGGGACGCGCCGGCCTGACGAGTTGGCGAGGGCCGGCGCCAGACATCGGACGTGTCGAGAAACTCATCCAACAGAAAGGAGAGCACCATGATCAAGAAGCTCATGGTGTACGGGAGCGTGCTGTGCGTCTCCGCGATTGCCCTGCTGGCCACTGCCCAGACGGAGCAGTCTGGGCCGCCCGCTCCACCGCCGGCGCGCAAGATCCCGGGCATCACCGCCGAGGATCCGTATCGGCACGCGTGTGTCGATTGCCACCTCAACTATGTTGAGATGAACCTGGATACCAGGTTCAGCACGCTGCTGCACCACTGGAGCGAGCAGGTGGATCCGAAGCTGCTGGCGAAAGCGCAGGCGTCGGCGCCGGCCGGCATGACCCTCCAGGGGAAGCATCCGGACGCCACCAGCTCCCTGACGGACATTCCGGCGAAGTGCCTCGTCTGCCACGGCAAGGGCTCGAAGATTGCGCCTCCGTTCGTGGGCATGATCCACAACATCCATTTGACCGGAGGCGAGGAGAACCACTTCCTGACCATGTTTCAGGGCGAGTGCACCTACTGCCACAAGATTGACTTGGCGACCGGTCACTGGACGATTCCCAGCGCACCGGAGAAATAGCGGAAGGTGAGTGGGCCCGGTGCGCTGCCCCACACGGGCCCGGGCCCAAGTCACTCCACCCGCCGGCCGCGCATCTGGCGCCCGCTCTGCACGAGGACCAGCCCGTCGGCCCGGCCATCCGCAAACCCCTCGAACTCGACGACCGCATCGATCTGCAGCGGAAACCAGCGCGATTCACTCTGGGGGTAGAGGCGCAGGGCGGGTTGACCCGTGGGCTGGATCAGTAGCGCATCGGCCTCGCGGCGTACCTCCACGCTGAAGCCGGGAGCCAACTCATAGCGCCCAGCCAGGGCATCGAGAAGCGAGGTGTCCCGGATCTCGATGGCCTGAGACAAATCGAGCTGGCGATGTTCCTCCAGAGGTATTCCGAGGACGAGGGCCGCCGCGCGCTGCGCTAGCCCTTGCGGCGATGGACCGCCGCCGGCCCGGTTGGAGAGGACGACCACCGTGAGATCGGCGTCGGGCACATAGGCGACAAAGGCGGCGAAGCCCCCGCCTCCACCGCCGTGGGCTAGCATCCGATGCCCGGCCAACGTGTGGAGCTCGAAGCCGCACGCATACGACGTGCTGCGGCCATCGGCGAGCACGGCGGGAGCCAGAAGTTGCTGGCGCCACTCGTCTGAGAGCAGCCGCTCACTGCCGAAGAGCGCCGCGTTCCAGCCGACAATGTCATCGACGCTCGAGAGCAGCCCCCCCGCGGCATGGGCCAGGCTCAGGGACACCCAGGGTGTGTTGCGGTACTCTCCGCCCTCGTGATCGTATCCCCGCACCCGACCGGGGATGATCCGCGCGGCATCGCCAAACATCGTGTTCTTGAGGCCCAGCGGCGCGGCGATCCGTTCTTCAATGAAGCGCGCGTAGTTGAGGCCACTCACGACTTCGATCACCTTGCCCAGGAGCACGTAGCCGGAATTGCTGTAGTTCCAGTCCGTGCCGGGAGGAAAATCGAGGGGCTCGTTCCTCCAGGTGGCGATGAGCTCATCGAGCTCCCGGGGCTGGCACGCGGCCCTCCAGAACGCGGGATCGCTTGTATAACTTGGGATGCCCGCCGTGTGGGTGAGGAGTTGGTGAATGGTTGCCGCGGCGCCGGGCGGCGGGTAGTCGGGGAGATAGCGCTGCAGCGGCGCGTCCAGGTCGATCTGGCCTTCGGCGGCCAACTTCAGCACGGCGACCGCCGTGAATTGCTTCGTGACCGAACAGAGCTGGAAGACCATGTCCGGCGATGCAGACACGTCCAGCTCTACATCCGCCATGCCGTAACCCTTGCGCAGCAGCGCCTCGTTGCCGCGCTGCACGCGGACGGCCGCGCCGGGTTCGTCGGGGCGATAGGCGGCGGTGAACAGGGCATCGAGACGTGCGGTGAGATCGTCACCCGCGCCGGGGCTCACCCTTGAGGTCTCCGGTGCGGCCGAAGCGGCCTCCCGTGTGGCCGGTGCGCTCGGTGGAACCTCCGTACCGGCCGGGGGGGCTGCTGTCGCGCGTGTTAGCGCTGCTCCCGCCATGCACGCAGCGGCGCAGAGGATCAGACCCCACCGGAACGCCGCGTCCGCCCGCAGGAGGGCTCGCGGAGCGCGGGGGCGGTAGCCGGCCAGGCCAGGGTGGGTGAGTGGATGCATGGGACACCTCCGTGGGTTTCCATCCGGGTGGACAAGCGATCGAGTGCCCTCAGATGCCGTGGGCAAAGAACAGCAAAGCGACGAGAGCTCCAATCGCCAGAAGCCCGGCCAGGGCGAGCGCGGCGCCGATCAACATCAGTTTCGTTCGGGCGCGTCGCTGCGCGTCGTCGAGCAAACGACGCTCTGCGTCCGGTGACAGTCTGATTCCGGACATCGGGCCCGGCAGGCGCTCGCTCTGCCGCAGCATCCCGGCAAAGGCCGGGTCCTCGGCGAGAAACGTGTCCACCAGTGCGCGGCTGTCGGAGCTAGCATCTCCGGACTTGTACAGCGGCCAGATGTCGCTGACCACATCCCGGGTCACTTCAAGCTTCATGGTGTCCTCCCCGTGATTCCAAGGCGTTCGACAGGTGCAGCCGGGCACGATGCACGCGGACCTTGGCCGCGCCCACCGAGATCCCGAGCGCCGCGGCGATCTCCTCGTAGGGCAGCTCGTGATCGACGCGCAGCAGGAGGGGCGCGCGCTCACCCTCCGGCAGGTCGCGCAGCGCGTGCAGCGTCGCCGCCAGGCGATCCTCGCCGTGCAGACGTTCGGCGGGGTCGTGCGTCGGCGCGGGCAAGTCCTCGGGCAACGGGACCTCCCGCTTTCGGCGGCGCTGTCCGCTGAGGTAGATGTTGCGGGCGATCGTCAGCAGGTAGGCGACCGCGGTCCGCGTCTCGATCCGCGGCGCCCGCGTCATGACGCGCACGAAGGTCTCCGAGACGATGTCCTCGGCCTGGCTGCGGTCCCCGCACAAACCCCACGCGAAGCGAAAGACAGCCGAGGCGTAGGTTCGGTAGAGCGTCTCGAATTCCTTCATGTCGACCTCCGAGGGGTATACTCGGGAAGATGCCAAAGGTTACTGCGGCAGGCTACCGGCCAGCGGCGCGCGTTCACGCCCCAGGTGTGATCGGACAATTGCGGACCTTGGTGGTTGAGAGCGGCAAGGCACTGCCAGCGGAGAGGTTATGGTGTCTGCCCGGCGTTGAGATCCGCGCAGACGGCGCTCTCGCCGGGATTTGGCCGGCGGGGGCCGGCTGTGGTAGACTCCGCTTGGTCTGGGATTCGCGTCCATCAAGTCTGCGCATCACCCAGGAGGGACGTATGATCACCCACCGGCTTTCCGCCACGCCCACACTCGCACTGATGTCCGCACTATCCGCGGTCTTGCTTCTTGGTTTCGGCGCGCCGGCGATCATGGCGCAGGGTGGAACGACCGCGCCTATCGACGCGCCTGATCCGGGCGCGTTCGAGGCCGCCCCGCCGACGCCGGCGGGAACGGTCGCGACCACCGAAGGCGGCCGGCTCTCGCCCCCCTACCACACCGGCTGGCCGCAGGTGATGGGCACGCACCCGAACTACTTGCCGGTGGGGATCGTCCTCGCCGATCTGGACGCGGACGGCACCCTGGAGGTCTTGGCAGGCTCGACCGATAACCTCTTCTACGTCTGGCGACACGACGGCACGCTGCTCCCTGGCTGGCCGATCAACATGGGCGGCCAGGTGCAGTCCAAGGCGGCCGCCGCCGACCTCGACGGGGACGGCGATCTGGAGATTCTGATTTCGGTGAAGAGCGGTCCGCTGCGCATCTACCACCACGACGGCACGCCGCTCGCGGGCTGGCCGCAGACCTCGGGCGTGACCTACGGATTCATCTCGCCGGTGGTCTATGACCTCACTGGCGACGGCCGCCCGGAAGTCCTGATCGGCGGCGCGAGCTTCGTGCGCGCCTGGCTGGCGGATGGAACGCCGCTCTTCGCCACCAGCGTCGGGTCGAACATCTCCGGCACGCTGGCCGTCGGCGACATCACCGGGGACGAGGTGCCCGAGATCCTCGCGGTTGCCCTGTCGGGAACGCTGTGGGCGCTCGACAAGAGCGGTGTCGCGTTGACCGGCTGGCCGGCCGTCTTCGGGCTCTCATCCTCCTATGCCGCACCGTCCATTGGAGACATCGATGGCGACGGGCAGAACGAGGCCCTCGTCGTCGGCTACGAGTTCCCGAGCTACACGCAGATCTTCGCCTACCGCTGGACCCCGACTGAGCCGGCTATCGTACCCGGCTTCCCGGTCTCCTACCCGAGCCTGCAGACCTACTCCTGCCCCGTCATCGGGGATGTCGACGGGGACGGCGACCTCGAGCTCTGGAACGCCGGCAAGGTCAACGGTCCGGCCTTGTACGCCTGGGACCACACCGGGGCGCCGCTGCCCGGCTGGCCCAGGACCGGCGACCCGAACATGGAAGGCTCGGTGATTCTGGCTGATTTCGACGGTCTCCCCGGTGCGGAAATGGCGGTGGGTGACAACTACAACCCGGGTGTCATCTTCGGTCACAATTTGGACGGCACGATTGCGACCGACTTTCCCATCCCGAAGCCGGGGGCCTCAGGCCCGAACAGCCCAGAGGTCGGCGATGTCGATGGCGATGGCCTGCTGGAGCTGGGCTTCACGATGATGACCGGTCACGTCGCCCTGTGGGACTTCCCCATCGCCTACGACGAGGCGCGCATCGAATGGGGCGCGCTCTTCCACGATGACTGGAACACGAACCAGCACGGGTTCGTCGTGCCCGGCGGCGCGGCCGCGGTGGCACCCGCGGCCAGCGCACGTGGATCGGGTACGCTGAAGCTCGTCCCGAATCCGACCTGCGGATCGGTCGCGATGGCGCTCACCCTCGATCATCCCGAGCTGACCGGGGTGAGCGTCTTTGACATGCAGGGGCGCGAAGTCGTGCGGCTCTTCTCCGGCCAATGGATCCGCGGACAGCACGGCATCGTCTGGGATGGACGTGATGCCGCGGGACGACCCGTGCCGGCCGGGATCTACCGGGTGCAGGTCGAGGGCGCAAACACGGGCGTGCACACCGGGCGAGTCGTCATCCTGCGATAGACTCGGGCTCCAGCAGCGCGCGGGGCGGCGGGTCACATCCGTTCGAGCGGTCTGAATAGCCAGGCCCATCGACCGGGCACCAGGTCGATTGCTTGCACGGGACAGAACTCGTGGCAGCAGTAGCAGCGGATGCAACCCGCATCGTCCACGCCACCGGTTGTCTTACTCAGCGGATCGATCGCGGGGGGATCGACCGGGCACCCCTTGACGCAAGCGTTGCAGCGGATGCAAGCCTCGGCGCGGATGCGTGGACGGGGTTGCCACTGGCGGCGAATCCAGTGCTGGGCTCGGTCGGGCAGCGGGAGGATGTTCAGCAGGCTGGTGATCTCACTGATGCGCTCGAAGTCGGCCAGCCGCAACGCATCGAGATCCCCGCCGCGCACCTCGATCTCCTCCAGCCGGGTGGTCCCATAGCCGATCTCCGCCGCGGCGGTCAGCGTGGGGACATTGCGCGGGTCGATGCCGACGAGATGACAGGCGATCGCATCCACCGCGGAGAGGTCCGCGCCCGCGAGCAGCACGCCCACTTCCCGCGGGCGCCCACCGCTCGGACCGGCCCCCTCCATGGCGACGATGCCATCCATCACCGCGAGCACGGGACGCGCGATCCGGTTGATATCCACGATCAGCCGCGCCAGCCAGAGGCGCGTCTGCAGCCGGTAGTGGTAGCTTGCCTTGCGCGTGCCGGGGACGAGGCCGAACTGGTTCTTGACCGCGCCCGTGAAGGTGAGCTGGCCGTGGGTTTTCAGCTTGGGCAGCGTAATTATGGCGTCGATCTGGGCAAGGGCGCTGGGCAGCGCGATGCGGCGCGCGACGCGGTTTTCCGGCGCCTCGCAGATGCATGTGTCGGTGAGATCAACCCACTCCGCGCCGCTGTCCTCGACCGCCGCGAGAATCCCCGTCTTGCGCGCGATCGCCGTCGGGTCGCCAACGCCGGGATTGTCGCCCACCCACACGCGCGCGCCGGCTTCACGGCACAGATCGACCATGGCGCGCACCACCGCGGGGTGCGTGGTGACGGCCTTCTCGGGAGCGGCGCCCTGCAGCAGGTTCGGCTTGAGCAGGACCGTTTGCCCGGCTCGCACGAAGGCGCCTATCCCGCCCAGCGGCTCCAAGCAGATCCGCACCGCCGCGGCGACCCGCTGCGGTTCGTAGGTGCGGATCTCGTGGAGCGAGACGATCGCTGCCATGTCACCGGGTGATCAGCAACCGTAGCGTCTGCTGCACCGCGCCGGCCTCCAACCGGCAGAAGTAGACGCCGGACTGGGCCTCGGCGCCCGTGTCGGTCCTGCCCGTCCAGGTTACCGAGTGACGTCCAGGACCCTGGCGGCCCTCGAGCAGTGTGGCGACACGGCGGCCGGCCGGATCGTAGATCTCCAGGCGCACGTCGCAGCTCTGGTGCACCTCAAAGGCGATCTCGGTTTCCGGACGACCCGGGCTGGGCTGCGCCGGATAGAGGACGGGCATGAGACTGGCCCGAACGTCGCCGCCCAGTACTTCGTGAATGCCGGCCATGTTCATGAGCTCGGTGATCGAGACCTTGGCGCCCTGCCAGATTTCAAGAGTTTCATTAGGTTGGAAGACGGTGTCCTGGAAGAAGCAGATGACCTCGCATTCTTCCTCGACCCAGGCAGCCTGGAGCTGGAAGGGCAACGTGATGGCCTCCTGCTCGCCCGGGGCGAGCGTCACCGGGGTGCCGTTCTCCGTCGGGACCATGTCGCGCATGACATGGTGATGCCAGTCGAGCCCATTGGGGGCGACGTAATAGAGCTCCGACTCGGTGAGCACGCAGTGGACCTTGCCGGAGAGGCTGCTCGCGCCGACATTGTGGAGCAGAATAGTGACGGAGCCGGTGCGCGTGCCAGCGTCATAGCCGCCGCTCAGATCAAGGGTCACATCAGACGGCACCGTCAGTCTGTCCAGCAGGTGGCCCTGCCAGCCTGAATAAACGTATCCGGGAGTGGGGCAGCCGTCCAGCCACAACCAAGGCCAGGCGTAGTGGTAGGTGCCTCCGTAGTAGTAAGGCGGCGGGTAGGTGTGCCACCGATTGTAACCCTCGGTGGTGTAAAACGGAGCGGCGGAATTCGTGTAGTAGGCGATCGCCGCCACGCGCGCGCTGTACACCTCGGCCAGTCTGTCCAGCTCACGGCTGGCTTGGTTGCAGGACCCTCAGGTGGTGCTGGTGAAGTACTCCAGGACCGCCATGCGTTCAACGGCGCCGGCCATCCCTGACCCGAACGCGATGATCAGGGCAGGGAGCAGCGTCGCGCCCAGCACCATCCGCCTCAGAACCCGACTCCGAGATCCGTGCATGGTCTACCTCCGTGGTTGGGATTCCCAACGGATTGTACCATGCCCGATCCTGGCCAGCATCGCGATGGCAGGCTGGATGCGAGCGGTTTCGCTAACGCAGCCGCCGGCGCGCAAAGAGCATGCAGCCCACCAGGCCGCTGCCCAAGAGCAGGAGGGTCGTTGGCTCGGGGGCCGTTCCAGGCGGCGGGGGCGGTGGGGGGTCTTCGTAGCCGGCGTCGTGGGAGAAGGGACCGAATTGGCTCCGCAGGTCTCCCGCAATGTGGTTGAACGTGTCGAAGTGGAGTGCCGAGTATCCGCACACCTCGACGCTGTAGACATTGATCTGGCCCCAGGACGGGAAGGTCGTGGGATACTCAGACATGAAATCACCCACGGGGGAATCGGCCAGGTCGAAGTCGCCCAAGTCGTATTGGAAGAAGCTGACGCCGGGGCGGTAGACGCCGTGCGGCGGGAGTTGTTGGCCTGAGCTCATGATGGGGATGGTGCCGTCACCGCCCACGGTGGGATCCAGCACCGGAATGCTCGCCACCGACGGGTCCAGAAGCTTGGTCGTGGTCGTCGGCGTGATGGTGATCGAGCCGATCTCGTTCGTGTAGTAGGCCGCGACCAGGTGCATGTCGAGAATGGGGCCATGGGCGCCGACGTTGCCGATCACCCATAGATCGAAGGTGTTGGCCATCGTGACCCACGTCTGGGTCTCCTCGTCGTACGTCGCCCCGTCGATGTAGAGCTGCAAGACGGGAATGGCCGCGGCGGGCGTCGTAGCTGCGCATAGGCAAAGAAGTCCCAGCACCACCAACCTTGACATCGTAATCACCTCCCACAGATGCAGTTGCAGATTGGGGCCCCCGGCCCGCACGGGTTTGGCGGTCCAGCCAGGACGCACCGAAATCAGGAGCATTGCGGCTGGATAGGCACGTTCTGTGCCCCGGCCGACCTCGCGGGGGATCGGCATCCCAACCCATTGAGGTACGCATGTATACAAGTGCCATCGTGTCTCAACACCGGGCAGGCGGGATCGTGGTGCAGGGAGATAGTGTCCGGATTTGCTTACATCGTCATATCTGCGTGACGGGAACAACGACGGAATTGACTAAGAAGGAAATGATTACGCCAATTGAGAGCAATGTCGCCAAATCCGACGCTCCTTCTCTGCTGCCGGAGACTTCCGCGGGCTACTCTCTCGGGGTCTCCGGCGCTGGCTGCGGACTGCGGTGGTAGGGATGGGAACGCCTGTGGATCCGCAGATTCTGGGCGGCCTTGTTGCAGGTGGTGAAGCACTCCTTGCAGATGGGGCGACCCGTGCGAGGCATGGCGAGCGAATCCTGGCGATAGCTCCGGTAACGGGCCCCGTGCCAGATCTGGGCAAAGCTCTGCTCGTGGATATTGCCCAGGATCTCCTCTTCGCAATAGCAACAGGGGACCACCACGCCGTCGGGTCCGATGACACAGAAGACCCACCCCTCGTAGCAGGGGATCTCGCGCTGCAGCGGATTGCTCTGGATCTTGCCCGCGCCGGATCGGATGGGCAGATGCGTGCTGAACTCAGCGAAGTTGTGGACGATGCCCGCTTGATCCAGCCGGGACCGCCACGGGGGGATACGGGCGAGTAAGCGAGCCATGTCCCCGGGCCTCAGGCGCAAATGGTCTGTCTCGGGAAGCTCCCCCATGACATTCCAGACGATCTCGTCGACACCGAGGTCCAGGCAGATCTGCGCCATGCCGTCAAAGTCGTCCAGATTGTCACGGCAGACAACGTGGCTCGCGCGGACCCAGGGGCGCCGGCGGCCCGCGGCGCGCCGGCGATCGAGGACCTCCTTGAGAAACGTGGTGGCCTTCTCCCACAGATCGGAGCCGTTGATGCGCCGGTACGTCTCGCGCGTCCCCGCATTGAGCGAGACGGTCAGGCGGTCTAGCTGTGTCTCGACCAGGGTGGGTGCGAAATCGGGCGAAGCCAGGGTGGCGTTGGTGACGAGTGCGCAACCCAGGCCAGTTCCCTTGATCGCGCGGACCACCCCGGTCGGATCGGGATGTGCGATGGGGTCCCCTTTGCCGGATAGCTCGACCAAGTCGACGCCGGCCTGTTTGAGCTCGCCCGCCAGTCGGCGGACGGTGGGCAGATCCATGGTCTTGCGGCCGCCGGCGTAGGTGCGATACGCGGTGACGGGCGCGGGCTGCAGACTACCGTGCGACTCGCAGAAGACGCAGCGGAGATTGCAATGGTGCGTGACTTCCAGGCTGACCACCTGGGGGCCGACCAGGGAACGGCCCAGGGCAGCACCGAGAATCCGCCGCACTTGTCGTGCGCGGGAAGTGAACGTGAATTCGGCCATGCGCATGTCTTTCGCAGACAACCTTCACGATGAATCGGAGAGAGTGTACCACGGGGTTCGGAGGCGGACCAGGCCTACCGCAGAGGTCGCCCGAGCTGCCCGGTCGCTCGTTCGTCTTCTCGGCCAACGCCCGGGAGCCGGACGGCACCGGTATGGCCCGCGGGCAACCTCTGCCAACCCGAGACGAACCCGAGACGCTCCCGATACGCCTCCCTGCCACACTCAACGCGGCGATGACACTTGGTCGACACAAAATCGCAAGGAAGGGGGGAGTATGAGATCGATCACCGCTTTGGGCCTGGCCATGTGTCTGGTCCCGCTGTGCGCCGCGCCCGTGCAGGGTGAGGCGGCCCAGCAAACCGACTGGTCGGGCGGCACCGGCGCTCTCGGACCCGTGACGCAGTGGGACAATCGCTCTGCCGCCGCGAGCGGGATCGACTGGGCGGACCCAGCGGGCGAGCTGACCCTGCTGTCAGCGCTGCCCCACCCGCACGAGGTCACCTCGACGTTTGGGGAGCCGGCCTGCGTCGATGCGGCCGACCTAGACGGCGATCTGGACATCGACCTCGTGTGCGCGGCCTACCAGGGGCACGAGGTCGCCTGGTGGGAGAACGACGGCGCCGGCGGCGGCTGGGTCCAGCACACCATCGCCACAGGGTTCACCGAGGCGGCCAGCGTGCATGCGGCTGACATCGACGGCGATGGCGACATCGACGTGGCGGCCACGTCGGAGGGCGGCCACACGGTCGCCTGGTGGGAGAACGACGGCGCGGGTGGCGGCTGGGTTCCCCACGTCGTCGACGCGGCGGTCAACGGGCCGTTCTGTGTCTGTTCGGCCGACTTTGACGGCGACCAGGACCTGGATCTCTGTGGCGCCGTGTTCTACGCCAGCGACATTGTCTGGTGGGAGAACATGGACGGCGTCGGCCACACCTGGACCCCACACACGGTCGACCCCAGCTTCTCGTACGCCTGGTGGACGGTCGCCGCGGACATCGACGACGATGGGGACATGGACATCGTCGGCGCGGCCTACAGCGCCGGCGACATCTGCTGGTACGAGAACAGCGGCGACGGCGCCACCTGGACCAAACACTTCATCTGCGCGACCTTCCCCCACGCGCTCAACGTGCGCGCGGCAGACCTGGACGGCGACGACGATCTCGACGTCGTCGGCGCCTCCTATGCCGGCAACATCGCGTGGTGGGAGAACGACGACCCGACGGGCACCTGGGCGCAGCATCCCATCGACTCGGGGCTGTCGGATCCGTTCAGCTCGCGCGTCGCGGACCTCGATGCGGACGGCGACCAGGACGTGATCACGAACGAACGCGACGGCAACCGCGTGCTGTGGTACGAGAACGTCGCTGCGAGTGGGGAGGTGTGGCTCAAACGCGTGGTGGACGAGACGTCCGACGGGCCCAACGACGTGCTGGCGGCCGACGTCAATGGCGACCTCATCCCGGAGATCATCGCCACGTTCTCCTGGGATGGGAGCATCCTGTGGTACGAGCCGGCCAGTGAATACGCCGCGGGTGGATCCCTCGAGTCCTCGATCCTCGATGGCGGTGGCCCGGTGCCCGACTGGGGCGCGATCACCTGGAACGGCACAACGCCTCCGGGCACCTCCGTGGTTGTACAAGTGCGGGCGGCGGCCGATCCAGCCGACCTGGGTCCATGGATCGACGTGACCTCCTCAGGGGATGATCTGTCCGACTACATCGTTAACGGCACCCGCTACTTCCAGTACCGCGTCTCCCTGGCGACGAGCGACGCGCTGGTCAGCCCGGCGCTCCAGGACCTCGGCATTCAATGGGAGTACGCCAGCGCGGTCAGCGACGGCGATTCACCGCGGGATGCGCGGGCCTGGTGCTCGGCGGCGGGCAACCCGGCGCGGCCCGGTGAGGCGGCGATCAGGTTCGCGGTCCCCTGCGCCAGCGAGGTCGACCTGGCGTTGTACGATATCAGCGGCCGGAAGCTCGCCACGATCGTTCGGGGACACTATCCGGCCGGTGAGCATGTGGCACCGGTTGAGGGCTTGGGCAGCGGGGTCTACCTCTACGCCCTGCGCGTG